>Ga0180009_10000933_pt1 | contig 37228 bp, 32 predicted proteins | sample OS_PC_MetaG_FD_123537 | JGI IMG/M metagenome (GOLD analysis project Ga0180009, IMG submission 123537) | Groundwater microbial communities from the Aspo Hard Rock Laboratory (HRL) deep subsurface site, Sweden - OS_PC_MetaG | ecosystem: Environmental > Aquatic > Deep subsurface > Groundwater... | reverse complement strand
TTAACCATGTGGGTTGAAGTAGCGCGCGTTGTCAGGGGACAGTTTATGTCGATCCGTGAAAAGGAATTTGTGGAAGCCGGCAGGGCGTTGGGGTTTTCAAACAGTAGAATCATTACAAGGCATATTCTGCCTAATATCCTCAGCCCGGTCATTGTAATATCGGCTGCAAACTTCGCTTCAGCCATACTTATCGAAGCCGGTTTAAGTTTTCTGGGTATCGGGGTTCAACCTCCAATGCCCTCGTGGGGAAGCATGGTAAAGGAATATTATAGCTTTATCATTCTCGACTCGGCCTATCTGGCAATTATCCCGGGCATAGCGATTGTGATTTTGGTGCTGGCTTTTCTGGCCTTAGGCAATGCTTTGCAGGACGCCCTTGACGTTAAATTGTGATACTGGCTATCTAGTTTAGAATTTGTTTTTGTTACCAAAATTGGCGTTTGAACAAGCACCACCGCCAAACAAGTTTTTGCATGAACCTTTGCCTATTCCGAGTTTTATGGAAGCATAGATATCCAAGCCATTCATATCGGCCATACCTAAATACGTCCCAAGCCGCTCTGTACCAATGGTGAAAAAATAAAACCGAGCCGACAACCCGATTCTGGGATATTGATACTCATAGAGAGAAACAGGCAGGCTTACCTCTAAATAGTGGGTTTCGTAACGTGGTATTACAGCTAGCATGGGAGCTCTTCGCAACGAATTGGAATACAGTGGCAATGGGTGTATCCAGTAAGCCCCAACGTAAAACTGTTTAACATAGTGATAGTCGAACTGCACACTAAGTGCAGTAGGCAGACCAATTTTAATAGAGGTTCCGGTAAGTGAGGCATCAGGATTACCGTAAAGGATGGTGCTGATGTCGCCCATGAGCTGGTTCATGGTCGTGTATTGCAGTGTATCGGCCTGATCCCAAAAAACACTTACATTATTAAAAGTATGCAGTTGGGCGTTGCTCTTGTAGTTTATCCGGCCGATATCAAGCACAGAAACCCCGATGCGGTATAGGTAATCATCGTAAGTTTGAGCGCACAGTTGGCCTCCTCGCCAGGTTTGCCTGTCGACAGATTTCTTCTTCACGTACACCACTCCCAAATCAAGACCCAGACCACTGCCTTTAAAAACGGGATCGACAGGCGAAAAACTGTTTTCATTATAATCCATCGGTAAGGCAAATCCCACCTCGGCATTCATGTTAACCACACTGATGGTACTGTCGTTAAACACAACATAGTCAACATTTTGTGTCTTAACAGAGGCTCCACTATATCCCCAAAGTTTTTTCAACGATACCCCTACTGTTACCTTATGATCCAGAAAGTGATACACATCGTAAGCGTAAGATAGACCTACTTCCATCCAGGCAGTGGAAGTAAAATTAAAGTCATAATCCTGAAAACGAATATCATGCAATTGATCGTAGAAAAGACCTTCGTAGCCAAAGACAGGGATTTCCCAGGGTATGCGGTTACCCGATGTAAAAAAGCGAACGCCGGTTTGCAAGCCAAAACCATGTTTCCCAACCTGTAATACCGCCGAAGGACCTAAAATACGTAAGTTGAAAGTTGCGTCTTTCAACGATTTATCCTGGTAGTAGAGAAAATTTTTGTCGTAATCGCCATAGGTGGGAAAGATGTAATCACTTTTAAAAAGATCCCACACAACAAAATCTGAAGAGGGCAGAAAGGCGAAATTATTATGAAAAAACAGGTCAGCGGAAACAAGGTTAATGTCTAAAAATGTTTTGTTATTCGTTATCATGGCCGGGTTCACCATCAACCCTGCCGATCCGCTGTAATTCCCAAGCGTCAGACCCAACATCTCCTGTCCATATGCTTTTTGTGGTTGATGCAAAACAAGCAAGAGGGACGACAGAAGTAAAACAACGATAAGATTTATAGGTGATTTCCAGATCATTGCGATATCAAATAATTTCCTTTAAGCATTGTGATAAAATAACGACAAAAGTAGGTCTTTGGTGTACGAAAAAATCTAAATATTGACATTTCTTTTGTTTCGGTTTGTTTTTGCGCAAAACAAGCTTAGATTTACCATAGAAAAACTGGATTTGATTAAAAAATAGTATATTTGCAGCCCCGTTTAACGACGGGGAATTTGCGGATGTGGCGAAATTGGTAGACGCGCTAGACTTAGGATCTAGTGCCGCAAGGCGTGGGGGTTCGATTCCCTTCATCCGCACCATTTAGTTTGAACAAATTTAGCTATCTTCAATGAACATTAACCTTGAAAAAAATAGCGACCTGAGCGCTGTGATACAAGTAAACATTCAGGAATCCGATTATATCGAAATCGTAAATAAACAACTTTCCGATTACCGTAGAACGGCCACTATTCCAGGGTTTAGACCCGGTAAAGTGCCCATGGGGATGATTAAAAAGAAATACTTTGCCGCTGTGGCATATGAAGAAATTAACAAGCTCGCCTCGAGTTCGTTAAACGAGTATCTGATCGGAAACAAGATCAGTTTATTAGGCGAGCCCATACCCAATTTCGAAAAAATGGGGCAGTTGGATTTCGAAAACCAAAAAGAGTTCGACTATTTTTTCGATATCGGACTAGCACCCGAATTTGACATCGATTTCATCAGTGAAACAACCTTTCCTTATTATGAAATAGAGGTGTCTGGCGAAGAACTGGAACACACCATCGACGACATTAAAGTGCGTTTTTCAAACGAAGAAATTGTTGAGTCGGCAGAAAATACGGATGCGATTAAAGGCACACTATATCCACTCGATGAAAACAACAACCGCTTAGATGAAAGCCCGGGCATCTCGGGTTACATCAAGGTGGCAGATGTTAAAGCCGATGAAAACAAGCAAAAGTATCTTGGAGCTAAAAAAGCTGATGTGCTGCAAATCAATCCTCTAAACGACCTGGAAGATGAATTCAAGGTAAAAACACTCCTGGGTATTCAAGGAGCAGATGCAGTGATCCATCCCGCTGACTTTGAGTTCGTGGTGGAAGATATCTTCCGTCCGGTAAACGCCGAACTGGATGAAACACTGTTTAAAAATGTTTTTCCAACCCTGGAAATCACCACCGAAGAGGAATTTCGCGAAAAAATTGTCGAGGAATTAAAAAAGCAATCGACCAAACAAAGCGATGAGTATTTCCTTGACAATACCATGACCACTCTCATCGAAAGATGCGATATACACCTTCCCGACAGCTTCCTTAAAAGATGGCTTCTGGAAACCAACCGCGACACGATGACTGCCGAGAAAATTGAAAACGAGTACAATAGCTACAAGAGCACTTTTAAATGGCAACTGGTCGAGGAGAAAATTAAACTCAAATTCGGCGACGAAGCCCGGGTTAATGAAGACGACATCCGCAACCGAATAGCCGATTATTTCAAAGTTTACTCTGGTGGAGAACTTTCTCCTGAAATTGATGCCGTTATCGACCAGGTGCTAAGCAACGGGAATGAAAAAGAGAAAATTCGTCGCGAATTGCAGGGAACGAAACTCGTTCAAGCCTTTAAGAACAACTTAAAGCTGGAAACTTCCGAAATTTCCAGAGATAAATTTAATGAACTTGTTACAGAACTTAACAATAAATACAATGGATAGCAGCAACGAATTCAGGAAATACGCCACCAGGCATTTGGGCATCAGCAGTTTGTCGCTCGATCGCTACAGTTCGGCTTACGGAAGCTACATCTCACCTACCATCATTGAGGAAAGACAACTCAACGTGGCACAAATGGACGTGTTTAGCCGTTTGATGATGGATCGTATCATTTTTCTGGGAGTTCCTATCGATGATTACGTGGCCAACATTATCCAGGCTCAGCTGCTGTTTCTCGAGTCGAACGATTCGGGACGCGACATCCAAATTTACCTGAACACACCGGGTGGTTCTGTTTACGCCGGTTTGGGCATCTACGACACCATGCAGTACATTAATCCCGATGTGGCTACCATATGTACAGGTATGGCGGCTTCCATGGGCGCTGTCCTGCTGTGTGCAGGCGCGAAAGGCAAAAGAACCGCACTTAAGCACTCACGCATCCTGATTCACCAGCCAATGGGTGGTGCTCAGGGACAGGCAAGTGATATTGAAATCACAGCCCGTGAGATTCAAAAATTGAAAAAAGAACTGTACGAAATCATCTCCTCACATTCAGGTCAAACCTATAAAAAAGTGTGGGCAGATTCGGATCGTGATTACTGGATGACAGCTTCCGAAGCCAAAGAATACGGTATGATTGACGAGGTTCTATTGAAAAATAAAAAATAAATAATCACTAATCCTCTTCGGTTAATACCTAATCATGGCTAAAAAGGCAAATAACTACTGTAGTTTCTGCGGACGACCTGAATCGGAAACCGACATGCTGATTTCTGGCATGGAGGCCAAAATTTGTAATTTTTGTGTTGAACAAGCCCTCGATATTATTAAGGAAGAAACCGGATCGAAAGGAAAAGCGCATGAGCCATTACACGGAAAAGCCTTAAAACCTTCCGATATTAAAGCCTTTCTCGACAGCTATGTGATTGGTCAGGATGATGCGAAAAAAGTACTTGCCGTTGCAGTATATAACCACTACAAGCGTATCGATCAGCCTTTTGATGAAAATGAAGTAGAAATCGAGAAATCAAATATTATTCTTGTAGGCGACACAGGAACAGGTAAAACGCTGCTGGCCAAAACAATAGCGCGAATGCTCCACGTTCCGTTTGCCATTGCCGATGCCACTGTTTTAACTGAAGCCGGTTATGTGGGCGAAGATGTGGAAAGTATCCTGACACGTTTGTTACAAGCCGCTGATTACGATGTGGCTTCTGCCGAACGAGGTATTATTTTTATTGACGAAATCGACAAAATTGCCCGCAAGAGCGATAATCCTTCCATCACCCGCGATGTGAGTGGCGAAGGAGTTCAGCAGGCCTTACTCAAACTGCTTGAAGGCACCCTGGTAAACGTGCCACCACAAGGCGGTCGCAAACATCCTGAGCAGAAAATGATAGCCGTCGACACCAAAAACATCCTGTTTATTGCAGGTGGCGCGTTTCAGGGAATTGAGCGCATCATTGCCGCACGTCTGAGGACAAATGTGGTAGGTTACTCTATTTCCGGTTCAAATGAAGAAAGTGTAGATAAAGAGAATTTACTGCAATATATTTCGCCCCGCGATTTGAAAGGGTTTGGGTTAATTCCTGAAATTGTGGGTCGTATGCCTGTGCTTACCTATCTGGATCCTCTGGATAAACCAGCGCTAAAACGCATTTTAACTGAACCAAAAAATGCGTTGACGAAGCAGTTTGTTAAACTTTTCGGAATGGATGGCGTTGAGCTGACCTTCGATGAAAAAGCGCTTGACTTTATTGTTGAGAAAAGTATTGAGTTTAAACTGGGAGCAAGGGGGTTAAGATCGATCATTGAAGGTATTTTAATTGATGCCATGTTTGAACTTCCTGGAAAAAAACGGATAAAAAGTTTAAATATCACGCTTGAATATGCCACCGAGAAATTCACCTCGACAAAGCTTTCAAAACTTAAAACTGCTGTTTAATAGCCAATAGGCACGTTTTTTGTTTCAATGTGCCGATGACCATGAGGCAACTTTATATCTGGATATTATTGTGTATGGCCGTAAGCCTTCAAGCTCAGCATATTAGTCAGATGACTGTGCGAGCCACTGTTGTTGTGAATGACACACTTCCTTTGGTTGATTTGCACGAAGTAGAAGTTTTTTCGCTGCTCTCCCCTACCACAAAAAGAGAAAAGAGACAACTCACCAAGCTAATACGTGATGTAAAAAAAGTTTATCCTTATGCCAGACTCGCCGGCATTCAGCTGCGTAAATACAACGAGCTGCTCAAGAAGGCAAAAAACGAGCGAGAGTCGAGAAAAATAATGAAAGTAGCAGAGAAAGAAATCAATGAACAATATGGCGATGAATTAAAAAACATGACCTTCTCGCAAGGGAAAATCCTGATTAAACTTATCGACAGAGAAACAGGCGATTGCTCTTATGCTCTTGTTCAGGATCTTAGAGGAAATTTCACCGCTTTCTTTTATCAGGCCTTCGCTCGTTTGTGGGGGTATAACTTAAAAGTAAAATACGACCCTGAAGGCACAGATAAACAAATAGAAACCATTGTCAGACTTATCGAAAGAGGACAATTATAATCTTAAATTCATCTGATATTGATGGCCTTTTCCTACATTTGCGCTCTCAAATCATCATCAGAAAATATATGACACTCATCAAATCTATATCCGGAATCAGAGGAACAATCGGGGGTAAAACAGGCGACAACCTCACTCCTGTTGATATCGTTAAATTTACAGCCTCTTTCGCTACTACCATTGCCGAAAAAAATCCTGGCAAGAAACTTAGCTTTGTGGTAGGTCGCGATGCCAGAATAAGCGGTGAAAACGTAGAACAACTGGTAAACGCCACACTCACAGCCATGGGTGTGAGTGTGATAAACACCGGATTATCAACAACACCAACTGTTGAAATGGCGGTGGTGCGCCACCATGCTGATGCCGGCATTATCCTAACTGCAAGCCATAATCCTGCCCAATGGAACGCCTTGAAATTACTCAACTCCAAAGGGGAATTTATTTCAGGTTCAGAAGGTGAAAGGGTATTAGATCTGGCTGAAAACGAAAGCTTTTCTTTTGAAAACGTGAATAACCTGGGCCACATTTCTGTTGAAACTGACAGCATCGAAAAACATATCGATGCGATTCTGAATCTGAATTTGGTGGACATAGAATTGATAAAACAAGCCGGATTTAAAATCGTTGTGGATGGAGTAAACTCAACCGGCGGAATAGCTATTCCCTCACTACTTAAGAGATTGGGAGTAAGTGAGATCGTTGAACTGTACTGTACTCCTGACGGGCACTTCCCTCACAATCCAGAGCCATTGCCTGAACATTTGACAGACCTGTCCTCGCTGGTTATTAGCGAAAAAGCGGATATGGGTATCGTTGTCGATCCGGATGTTGATCGATTGGCGTTTGTAATGGAGAATGGCGAAATGTTTGGTGAGGAATATACTCTGGTGGCTGTTTCTGACTATATTCTGCAAAACAAACCGGGAAATACGGTCTCCAATCTTAGCTCTACCAAAGCTTTGCGCGACATTACTGAAAAATGGGGAGGTACCTACACTGCTTCAGCCGTGGGCGAAGTGAATGTGGTAGAGATGATGAAACAGATGAATGCCGTTATTGGTGGCGAAGGGAATGGTGGTATCATCTATCCCGAGCTGCACTACGGCAGGGATGCGTTGGTTGGTGTGGCTCTGATGCTCACGTATTTGGCAAAAATAAAACTAAGCCTCTCGCAACTGCGAAACACCTACCCTGATTATTTTGTTTCAAAAAACAAATTACAACTTGATCCTAATATGGATGTCGCAGCTTTGTACAATCGTTTGGTCAATCATTATAAAGACTATCCCCTTCTTACAATCGACGGGGTTAAAGTTGAATTCAGTGATGGTTGGGTACATGTGCGGACTTCAAATACAGAACCAATCATGCGCATATACGCTGAAGCCACCTCTGCCGAAAAAGCCCGATTCTATGCCGATGAAATTATAAAGGTAATGGCCTGATGTTACCTTTGGTTTTGCCTATACTTAACTAGGATTCATAATCTTACATTACACCATATACACAATTCATTTCTTTGTTTATCTTTGTAGTGTACTATTGCCTTTATTTCGCATGAAAAAACGAAAGAGAAAGTTTAAAAGCTTGAGCATCAAGCTGTCTGTTAAGCAAATGCAGTCGCTATTGAACTATTGCGAGGCCAGAAAAACCACCCCGAACAAATTGATTAAAAGCAGGATTAAACACTTTACCGAAGGTTTCGACAAAAAAGTTCCACAAAAATACTACGCTCAACACAACCAACTTGACTTGTTTGAAAAAGCATCCGAGAGTCTCGATATGTTTGGCTGATTACCTGTTTTGATCGAATGGCAGCCGGTTGGCAATCGATCTGCCCAGCGTAATTTCGTCAGCGTATTGTAATTCGTCGCCAATAGCCACGCCCCGTGCAATGCTTGTTATACTAACGTCAAACAGGTGAAGCATCTTGTAAATATAGTAATTGGTTGTATCGCCTTCCACGGTTGCTGGCAAGGCCAGAATCACTTCTTCAACACTTTGATCTCCCACTCTTTTTATCAGGTTAGCGATGGTAAGGTCATTAGGCCCAATGCCATCCATTGGATTTATAACCCCTCCAAGTACATGATAATGCCCATCGAATTGCGTTGTTTTTTCGATGGCAATCACATCGCGGGTATCTTCCACTACGCAAATAAGGCTGCTGTTGCGTTTTGGGTTAGCACATATCTCACAAACCTCCTTGTCGGAAATATTGTGACACTGCGAACAAAACCTGATGTCGTTGCGCATGGTAACGATCGATTGGGCCAGGTTGGCAGCATAAACAGGGTTTTCCTTCAAAATAAACAAAGCCATACGCAAGGCTGATCTTTTTCCAATACCCGGTAACCGCGACAGCTCATTTACGGCATTTTCCAATAATTTTGATGAGTATTCGTTCAATTTATTACAGATTTAGCTGCAAAGGTAGTATGTTTGAAAAATATTTCACATCAAAATTGAAGGTCATGATGAAAAAGATATTTTGTGCTGCGTTGATCCTGTTTTCCTTAAACAACCTTGTCTCAGGGCAGGAGTCTTCCGAAAAAAACGGGCCATGGCAAAACATGTATTCCAACGGAAAACTTAAAGCCACAGGTCAATTTCAGCATGGGATTCCTATTGGCGAGTTTACCCACTATTATGAAGATGGGAAAAAAAGAGCTTCGGTTGTTTTTAGTAACAACGGACGAATAGCCCAAAGCACCACCTACTACCCTACCGGCAATGTTATGGCCGTTGGGAAATACATCGACCAGCAAAAGGACAGTACCTGGCTTTACTATGCCGACAGCACCGACAAACTCCTATCAAAAGAGCATTATATACATGGAAATCTTGAAGGAGAAAGCCTTACCTACTATCCCGGCACAAAGCAAGCTGCCGAAATTATCATTTATAAGAAGGGAAAAAAACAAGGCCCTTTACTCAAGTATTTTCCGGATGGAAGCCTAATGACCCGAGGCACTTATGTTAATGATCTTTTGGACGGAGAGTTCTTTTTGTATTATCCCGATGGGAAACCTCAGCTTATTGGAGCTTACAGCAAAGGTGAGCAAATTGGTGATTGGAAGTATTTCGATGAGGAAGGAAATGAAATGAGTTATGATGACTTTGTAAATCAATCTTCCAAGCCTATCGAAGTTGCCGATCCTGATCAAGATCCAAAAAACAAGCAACCTTTTTAAGGGTTGAAAAACTTTGGAAGTTCGGCCAGTGAATCGACAATCAGTTGATGATCTGATGCTTGTAATCTGGCTTTTGATTGATGACCGTTAGCCACAAGAACAACATTGATTCCCAGCGTTTCAGCAACCTCTTTGTCGTGTAAGGTGTCTCCGATCAACACCATATCTCCGGGAGACATGCCCATATGATCAATCAACCGTTGTCCGGCCTCAATTTTCCCTGAGGCATAATGATCGTCAAGACCAAATACATGATCGAAGAAATGCAGAATATCATTGGATTTAAGGGAGCTTATGAGCATTTTTTGTTCCATGGCGGATAACACAAGCTGACGGTAACCATTTTGAGAAAAATGTGTTAATATCGACCTGGTTTGCTCAAAAAGAGCGGCTTTATGCAAATGAGTATGATAAAGATTAATGAACTCCATGGCCGGTTTTTCAAATTCCTCCTTTGAGAAATCGAAACCTGCCGCACGATAATATTCGATAACCGGAAAAGTAAACAGTTCTCTGTATCGATCCAAACTTAGAACAGTCAACTCCCTGTTTTTCAATAGTTCGTTAATACAAGCAACACAAATATTAACATCATCCAGCAAAGTTCCATTCCAATCCCAGATAATTACCTTTTTATTTAAAATACTCATTCAGAGCCCTATGTTAAGAATCTATTGGGTTTTACTCACAGAAACTGTTCTGGGATACATATTGAGAATCAATAACCGGATTTATTCCTTTTCGGCTTCCTTATCAACCTTTGGCTTCGCCGGTGTCTTCTTTTTAACTTCTGGTTTATCAGCCTTAGCGACTACTTTTTTTTCAACCTTAGCGACAGGTTTTTCAGCCTCGACCTTTGCCGGGATCACTTTTTTAGCCGTTTCGGGAGCAGTTGCAGCAAAAGCTGGTGTTCTTTTCTTTTTTCTTTTCGCTCCATAAGACCCGATAATTATTTTACCGCGTACTGTTTTTTTATCTCCTTTACCCATATCTCAATTATTTATTTGCCCGTAAAATTAACAAAAAAATTGGGTTAATCCGGTTTTTTTTCCGACAAAATATTTTTAAGGAGCTCTTTTTCGATATGTTCCGACTTTTTGATACTGTTTCGCAACCATTGAAGCCTGATGGCAGACACCTGCTCTTCTTCCAGTTTCCATGAGGTTTCGGAGGCACGTAAGCGCCTGGTGAGGCTATAGAGACATATGGCGGCGGAAACCGAGATATTGTAACTTTCGGTGAATCCAACCATCGGGATATTTACGTACATATCGGCATTTGAAATGGCCCATTCCGTTAATCCCGTCAACTCCGTTCCAAAAACAAGTGCCACTTTTTCAGTTATCGGCAACTCTTCGATCGTAGTACTGTCATGATGTGGTGTGGTGGCAACTATTTTATAACCGTGATCTCTAAGATATTGATAGGCAAGCGGCGTATTGTAATCAATGCTGTTGTACTTGTGGAGATTTAACCATTTTGACGCTCCCATGGCCACATCGGGGTTAACATTGTATTCGTTTGAGTTTTCGATAATGTGCACATCCTGAACTCCTGTCAAATCGCACGACCGCAGCACAGCACTGGCATTATGGGGTTGATAGATATTCTCGAGTGCAATAGTAATGTGGCTTGTTCTGTTAGCCAAAACTTCATCAAACAACATCCGACGACGAGGAGTTATAAGTTTGTCCATTTGTTCGATCAAGGCAAGACGCACACTGTGACCAGGTTCCATAGCTACTACAAATAATTAAAATAGAATAATTTCCTTAATCAGGTTTCTGCCCAGTTTTTTATTTAGTTCCTCGGCAATCCGTTTCCTGATCATATGCACTTCATTACGCATCACAGAGGAATCAAGGGTTACGTAGAGCACACCAGTCTTCACCTCGAGTTTTGTGGTGTGTTTGGCAACAATCCGGCCAACAACCTTTTCCCACCCTTCGGTCAGTTTCACGGCATCCAGATGATCGCGCCAGCCATACAGGTAGAGTAACTCTTCGATGATGGCCTTTAGCGGCTTGTCGGTTTCTTTGCGTATCATAACAATTCCAGATTAGCTTTTCCATCACGCACATTAAAAATCCGGTGATCGATATCAACCGTCTCAAATATTTTCTCAACGCGATATCGTTGGGTATCGGTAATAAAAACCTGTCCAAAGTTATCGCTGCTCACTAATTTGATAATCTGCTGGACTCTGGTATCATCAAGTTTATCAAAAATATCATCAAAAAGCAGGATAGGTTTAAATCCCTTGACCTGCCGGGTAAACTCAAATTGAGCCAGTTTAAGCGCAATTACAAAAGTTTTCTGTTGTCCTTGCGATCCGAACTTCTTCAATGGGTAACCGCTTATGGTAAAATCCAAATCATCCTTGTGAATTCCTGCCGTGGTGTATCTGTACAATTTGTCCTTTTCAAGTCCTTCCTTGAGCAATTCCATCAACGATTTTTCAGCCAACCGACTATTGTATTGTATGCCAACCCGCTCTGCATTTCCCGACAGAAATTGATAAAAGCCCTCGAAAAGCGGGTTAAAATCATTGATAAAGGTGGTGCGTTTCTGGTAAACCGGTGTTCCAAAAGATTCCAGCCGTTCACTTAATACGCTAAGGGTAATTTTGTCAAAATAGCGCTTCTCGGCCATTTGTTTTAACAAGGCATTGCGCTGTTGCAAAGCCTTGTTATAGCTGATTAGCATATCAAGGTAAGCATGATCGAACTGACTGATTACACTATCAATGTACCGACGCCGCAATTCACTGCCGTCGTTTATCAGGTCTCTGTCGTAAGGCGAAATCATGACCAAAGGAAAATTTCCGATATGATCGGCTAGTCGTTCATATTCTTTTCCATTAATTTTGAACACCTTACGATGATCTGATTTGTAGGAACAGCTTACATGATCAGGAGTGTTTTCGGGGTAATGATAATAACCGTGTAGAGCGAAGAAGGCCTCTCCATGCCTGATATTCTGGCCGTCGATTAAATTAAAATAACTTTTGCAGAATGAAAGATAGTAAATGGCATCCAGGATATTGGTTTTCCCAACACCGTTATTTCCTGTAAAACAATTAATTTTCTCACTAAAGGCGAGATCAGCTTCGTCGTAGTTTTTAAAGTTAGAAAGAGTCAGTTTCTGTAAAAACATGCTTCGCGTTTATGTGTCAGGGTGCAAAGTTAACTCATTTGCCCGAATAGGGATGTAACGTTTGAATAAACGGTTGTCACAATATCATGTTAATTCCGCACTTACAGAGAGGTATAAAAACCGAAACAATAAGTAGCAACAGACTTATTTACCCACTTTTACAAAACTGAAGGCATTGGCAAACTGAGGATTAATGAGATATTTACCGGATGGATCTATCCAACCCCACTGTCCAGTCTTTTTAACTCTGGCCATACCATGATCAAAATTATCCACTTTTTCATATTGGGGATTAATTACCCAGGTACCTTTGTTGTCGATATAGCCCCATTCTTTTTCCTTTTTTGCTGCGGCCAACTTTCCTGTAAAATCCATAACATCTGTAAATTGAGGATTCACTGCAAAGCTTCCCTTTTTATCGACAAAGCCCCACTCCTTTCCCTTACGAATGGCAGCAAGTCCATTGGAGAAGGCTTTTACATCATCAAATTGAGGGTTAATAATATAATTGCCTTTTGCATCAATAAAGCCCCATTCTTTACCTTTCTTTACTGCGGCAAGTCCATCGCTGTAGCCCAGCATATTATCAAACTGCGGATTAACCAAGAACTGACCTTTGTTTCCTATTACACCCCACTCACCCTGTTTGCGAACAATAGCCACTCCATCATCGAACGACGTAACTTTCTCAAAATGTGGCTGAATGACCCATGTCCCTTTGGTGTCGATATAGCCCCAGAGCTTGTCCTTTTTCACAGCAGCCAGGTCTTCCTTGAATGAGTCAACGTCAGCAAATTGGGGATTGATTACATATTTACCCTCTTTGTTAATGAATCCCCATTCACCTCCTGATTTCACCGAACAAAGACCATCTTCAAAGGAGTGGGCATCCTGAAATTGCGGGTTGATTACCCATTTTCCGGTCTTGTCAACGAAACCCCATTCTTTGGCCTTGCGAACCGCAGCTACCCCTTCCTTGAAATCTAAAACTGCCTCAAATTGAGGATTGATTACAAACTGACCGGTTTTGTCAATAAAACCCCACTCTCCATTTTTTTTAATGGCCGCAAGTCCCTCGCTAAAATCTTGAATGTGTTCAAACTGAGGATTTACAGCCCATGAGCCGTCCATAAAGACGTATCCCCATTCTTTGTCTTTTCTGGCCGCTGCCAGGTACTCTTGTGAGAAAAGACTTATAGATAAAAATGTAAACGCGATAAAAAAAACAAATCTTCTCATGTCACTATTTTTAAAAGTTCAAGCTAAAATAGTGAAATATTGTTTGGCGCGGAGAAAAATAGAAGAAAATTAGTTTATGCTTTCATGATAGATGAAAAAATTGCCTATTTCTTAGCGAAAGAATCCAAATCAAAAGCTAAAGTGAAATAGTTGGGTGACCCAACCAGATTGTAGGAAGATCTGGAATAGTTGATACGGAATTTCGAGATGCGTACGCCAATTCCCCAGCTAAAACCAACCATACCGAGTTTGTCCTCTATCTTCCCTTCCTGACGACGTCTGTAGTTGTAACCACCACGAAGGACCAGGTTTTTCCCGATATAGAACTCACCTCCAACGATAAAGTGCCGCATCAACTGATCGCCAAATTTAGCAAAACCTTCCTGCTCTTTTGCCTCACCAGTAACAGGATCAACACCTCCGGAAGGATTGGCCGGATCCACGTAAGTTAAGTCCCATTTCTCGATGTGATCGTAAATTATTGAGAACCTGAATGGCACATGATCAAGTCGTTTGGAAATAATGGCTTGCAAGGTAAAAGGAAGCGGATCAGTTGTACTTCCGGTATAAGCTGTCAGCTGACTACCAATATTCCGACCTACCAACGACATGGTCCAACCTGAGCGGCTTTGATAAGTTCCGGCTACGTCAACCGCTAATCCAAATGAATTGTAGGTGTCGTAAGCAGAATAAATTATTTTTCCGGCTGCCCCTATCGAGAATACCGAATCGAGTTTACGCCCCCAGCCAATGGTCAGCGCCATGTCATATGCCCCAAAAGTGCCCCCAAGCGCACCTGTTTCGTCTGCATAATCAATCTGCCCGTAGTCCATGTATTGCAAAGTAGCCATAAAACTACCCGCTTTTTCGAAATCATTGGCAAACTGCACACTTCCATAGTTCGTACCTTCAAACCAATGCACGTAGTTGAGTGCAAAACTATTGTCCATCTCAGCTGTAATAAGCGAAGGATTAACAAAACCAATGTTCAGGTCGTTGTCGTTTATGGCAGCAGCATTGCCTCCAAGGGCAGCAACCCGGGCTGAAATCGGTTTTTCGAGAAAAGAAAAAGCATATCGGCCACCGATCTGAGCATATGTAAACGAAACACCTGCTACTAAAAAGGCCAGCGTAAGTAAGATTTTTTGTTTCACAAGCAATTAAATTGTTTTTGAAATAACGGCGTTACACTGGTTTTATTTCATGACCACCAACATTGTACTATGAAAGCGAAAAACCTTAGTTCAGGCACAAAAGTCTATGAACAAAAAGGCCAATTATGCCTTTACAAGGATTCCTGCAATTTAATCAGATTTAAAGCACTACCAGCTCTAAACCAATCAATTTGGTTTTGGTTGTAGGTATGGTTTGCTAAAATTTCGTGCTGGGTGCCATCGGCATGATTCAGGATAACCTTAAGCTGACGACCGGGCGCAAATTCGGTGAGTCCTAAGATATCAAACGTATCATTTTCCTGGATCAGGTTATAATCAGCTTTATTGGCAAAGGTTAATGCCAACATCCCTTGTTTTTTCAGGTTAGTTTCATGAATACGGGCAAAAGAACGTACCAGAACGACCTTTGCCCCCAGAAACCTGGGTTCCATGGCAGCATGCTCACGCGAAGATCCTTCACCATAGTTTTCGTCTCCAACGATCACAGAACCCATACCGGCAGCTTTAATGGCCGCCGCAACAGTGGGCACAGGCTCATATTGGCCGGTTAACGGATTGCGCACAGAATTGGTTTTTTCATTAAACTCATTAACAGCACCAATAAGCATATTTTGTGAGATGTTTTCCAGATGTCCCCTGAACCTGAGCCAGGGACCTGCCATTGAAATGTGATCGGTGGTACATTTTCCTTTGGCTTTGATGAGTAAAGGTAATCCTTTAAGATCATTTCCATCCCAGGCAGCAAAAGGCTCTAAGAGCTGTAAGCGTGATGAATCGGGGCGTACAACCACATCAATGGCACTACCATCTTCTGCGGGAGCAATGTAACCTGCATCCTCTACGTCAAAACCATTGGGAGGATAAATGACGCCAACAGGTTCTTCCAGTTTCACTTTTTCGCCCTCTTCATTGATAAGATAATCTGTGAGTGGGTTGAAATCGAGACGTCCGGAAATGGCATAAGCCATCACCAAATCGGGCGAGGTAACAAAGGCATAAGTATTTGGATTTCCGTCGTTTCGCTTAGCGAAATTACGATTAAAGGAGGTAACAATGGTATTTTTATGGCCATCTTTTACCTCATCGCGCGACCATTGTCCGATACACGGACCACATGCGTTGGCCAATACCACGCCACCCAAATCTTCAAAATCACTAATCAAACCATCACGCTCAATCGTAAACCTGACCTGTTCTGATCCCGGAGTGATGAGTAATCCGCTTTTAACCTTTAACTTTTTCGATTTCGCCTGACGAGCGATAGATGCTGCACGGGTGATATCCTCGTAAGACGAATTGGTGCATGATCCTATTAACCCGGTTTCGACTTCGAGAGGCCACTCATTTTTTACTGCTGTTTCGGCCATTGCGCTCACCTCTGTTCTGAGGTCTGGTGTAAACGGGCCATTGAGCGCTGGTTGTAATTCACTGAGATTGATGTCAATAACCTGATCAAAATATTTCTCTGGGTTTTGATAAACCTCTGGGTCACCAGTGAGATATTCTGCCACCTGATTGGCCAGTTCGGCAACATCAGCTCTATCCGTCTGTCGGAGGTATTCAGCCATACTTTCATCATACCCAAAAGTGGAGGTGGTAGCTCCGATCTCAGCACCCATGTTACAAATGGTTCCTTTTCCTGTTGCTGATAAACTAATTGCCCCTTCACCGAAATATTCAACAACCGCACCCGTTCCACCCTTAACGGTAAGAATATCGGCCACTTTGAGGATTACATCCTTCGGTGAAGTCCATCCGCTTAACTTTCCTGTTAACCGAACGCCAATAATTTTGGGGAATTTAAGTTCCCAGGGCATATCAGCCATCACATCAACCGCGTCAGCACCGCCGACACCAATGGCCAACATACCAAGCCCACCGGCATTGGGGGTGTGCGAGTCAGTTCCTATCATCATACCACCTGGAAAGGCATAATTTTCAAGTACAACCTGGTGGATAATACCAGCACCAGGCTTCCAGAATCCAATTCCATACTTATTAGATACAGAAGCCAGAAAATCGTACACTTCTTTATTCGTGTAATCAGCTGTCTCCAAATCCTTTACCGCACCTTCCTTCGCCTGAATTAAGTGATCGCAATGCACACTGGAAGGCACGCTGGCTTTAACTTTACCTGCCTGCATAAACTGAAGAAGAGCCATTTGTGCTGTGGCGTCCTGCATAGCTACGCGGTCGGGGCGGAAATCCACATACGAATTGCCGCGCTCAAAAGGTTGGGCAGGCAGTCCTGCATCCAAATGTGCATAAAGAATCTTTTCAGTTAGCGTCAACGGACGGTTCAACAATTTTCGCGCAGCCTCTACCCTGCCAGGAAACTTGGCATAAAGGGTTTTTATCATTTCAAAGTCAAAAGCCATGTGTGGATATTTTTAAGTGTTTGATTATTATCCTGAAATTTCGTGAATGCAAAGGTATGAAAAACGATTGTTTTAAAATAACAATCAAACCAACAGATCAGGCAATTTTTAAAACATTCCAGATAAGGTTATAGCAAATCAGATAATTACAAACCTGACAGGAATTTATGCTCAAGGAAGAAAGGACTGACAAGTAAACTATTCAAGCAATCCCCGACCGATTTTCTTTATTTTATTTTCTTCCTTAAACTCACGAATCAGTCGATCAAGAACTCCGTTGACGAAGGTCTTGCTGTTGGGTGTGCTGAAATATTTGGCCAGTTCGATATACTCGTTTAACGTTACCTTTACAGGAACGGTCTCCATTTCCAACAGCTCCACCACGGCCATTTTCAACAAGATCAGGTCCATCAACGGTACACGGTCGTAATCCCAGTTATTGGTCTTTTCTTTCAACAGCACGGTAAGCTCATCGTCACGTGATATTACATGACGATAGAGGTTTTTCAAAAACTGGATATCTTCCTCCCCTGCTCCATTTTCTGTTTTGTATATATCCGGCAACAGGGAATTAAGACCAAAATCAGCCGGAAAAGTGTCCACAAACTTGATTAGCAATATATTAACCAAGTCGTAGCCATCCGAAAAATGGACACTTTTTTCTTCATAAAATGATTTTAGAGAATCAAAATTTGCCAGAAGCAAATCGATGACCTTAAGGAGAAAACGCTTATCGTCTTCAAGTGAAACATGCTCATTAAGTGCATAAATTGTATAGAAATCACTGTCTATAAGCTTATTATAAAACTTACGAACCATTTCTTGTTCAGCGCCCCAATTTGCTTTAAAGGCCGCAAATTTTCGTTTGTAATCAGCATTTTGCTCCAAACCAACTAGCAACCTGTTGTTTACAAAGTTCAGTTTTGGATCAAGATCTTCCTCGGTTGGATAAAACTTTTGTTTATTTTCCTCAATTCGCATTTCAGCGAAACTTTTTACCTCGACTAAAAAAGACAATTGCCAAATAAAAAGCTCGTAGATTTTTGTAACACTTTGAAGCAATTGTTTCTCTCCGGAGGGAACATTCTCAACACTTCCAGTGTACCACGAGTACAGCCCCTGAAGTGCTTTAATTCTGAAATGTCGGCGGTATAGCATAAACGACTAATAGATGATTGCACGTTTTATAAGGCGCAAAAGTAAGCTATTTTTTAAAGTTATAATTTTTTTAATCGACAAATGTATGGGAGTATTCAAGCTACGAAGTCATTATCACAGGAAAGAGTCAGTTGCAAACGTTTGATTTCCTAGTTACCCAAATCACGAAAGGCATAAAAAATAATGTTCACATCCTTCCATACACGATAATCACGTGCATAAAGCAGGTTCAGATTGGTAATGGTTTCGTCTGAAAACTGCTGATGTTTCATTGCACTGATTGGGGTTAACACGCCTTTTCGGATGACAGGTAACTTGTAATAAACTTTTTCGACCGGATGGTAGCCTACCCAGCTTCTTAAACCAAACAAGACCTGTATGACATTTGAAATAAACCCAAAAGGAGACTTCATTACCCACATTAACAAAGGGCTGGCGACCAGAAAAAGCATACCCAGCACCATATCTAAAAGCCTCTTATTGCGCCGGTTAGCCGTACTATCCACAGCATGTATATCCACGGTATAAAGGTCACCTTGTGTATGAATACTATTACTTCCGATAATGGATAAACTATCTTCAGGCGCAATTTTATAGGCCGTTTGCGTTGACTTCCATTCCGTCATTTTGTTGATTATCACCTGGTGAGGGATAGATTTTGAGCAAAAAACCACCTCACTGATTTTATAAATCCGTATGATGTCAACCACCTGCGAAATATTCCCAACAAAATCTTTATCTCCACTTGGTTTTTCATCAGGAGAAACCCATCCTACAAAACTTGGCCTGATGTAAGAAGCATAAAGTAAGTCGGAAACACGACGCGCTTCTGGTTTGTCGCCAATGACCAAAAATCGCCTCACTTCATTGTCACCAATTTGTATCCACGACACCCGAAACAACGCCAAAATCATACGGATAAGCGGTAAAACCACTACACCCCATAGCGTTCCAAAAAGAATTAATGCCCTTGAAAAACGCAACCACTCCGGCAACAGGGCATAAAAAACCAGAATTACCACCGTCCCCATCAGCATACCCAGAATCGATTTACCCATCTTCACCGGTCGGTCGTAGCCGCCAATAAAGAAAACCGAGAGCACCCACAACAAAATATAAATCGGCAATACAAAAAACTGAAACGTATCGGGATAATCCCCTCCAGTGGAATAAATGATTTCACGACCCCATACTTCCTTGATAAAAAACAATCCACCGTATAACAAAACCGCATCCAGCAAAGGGAGGAAGATTCTATCAATTAATCGGGACATAAGCGATAAAAACGCTCTGAAATAGATAGCCAGATTGATGAGCAAAGTGTACAACCGTGCGTTCTTTTGCGAAAAATGCTTGTTAGCGAAAATTACCATCGCGTGATAAAAAACCAACACATAATTCACACTTCCCTTTTTCGTGCTTTCACCTTTATAATGTATGATCCGTGTTTCAGGAAAATAAAAGTTCTTGTATCCAGCTTTTATTACCCTGTAGCTCAAGTCGATATCTTCACCATACATAAAAAATGTTTCGTCGAGGAGACCAATTTTGTCGAGAACTGAACGCCGCAGAAGCATGAATGCCCCGGCCAGAATTTCTACCTCGTGGGTTTTGTCCTTATCCAAATGTCCCAGATGATATCGGGCAAACCTACTACTACGCGGGAAAAGAGAGCTTAAACCAAACATTTTGTAAAAGGAAGTGAGAGGAGTTGGCAATCCGCGTTTCGATTCGGGCAAAAAATTGCCGGCTCCATCAACCATCTTAACCCCCAGTGCACCAGCTTCCGGATGGTTATCCATGAAGGCAATAATCTTGCTAAAAGTATCATCCTCTACGACAGTATCGGGATTTAAGAGCAAAACATACCTACCTTTCGAAATGGTAATTCCTTGGTTGTTGGCTTTAGAAAAACCTCTGTTGTCTTTGTTTTCGATGAGTTTGACCTCTGGAAATTTCTGACGAACCATTTCGTTCGAGCCATCGATGCTGTTGTTGTCGACAACAATTACCTCCGCATCAATGCCTGAAATCGACTTACGAACCGAATAAAGGCATTGCTCAAGAAAGTACTCTACATTATAATTGACTATAATTACCGACAGCTGCATTGATTACCTAAATTTTTTCGACTAAACTGCATCTTTACGAACCACAAAAATAACAAAGTAACGCATTGCGATTATGTTTATTTTTGCGATTATTGCTCTATGGTAAACAAGATTTTAGGGACAACGGGAACCAGGGTGCTCAATGCGGCATTCAATCTGCTGATACTCATCGTTCTGACAAGAGAACTGGGTAGCTCCGGATTTGGCATTGTCAGTTTGATAATTCTGGCTGTTACCTTTATTCAACTCTTTATCGATTTGCTTGCTGGCAGTGGCATCATTTATTACACGAGTCGAAAACCACTTGCCCAGTTACTTTTTCCGGCATACGGCTGGATAGTTTTTTCCGGTGCATTGTATTACCTTTTTGTACAATTTGGCAACTACTTTTTCCCAGAATTACTTGTATTGCTTATCCCTTCTGGTTTCGAGTATCATGTATTGTATCTTTCCTTGCTGAATGCGTTAATGCTTACCCACTACAATGTGCTCATTGGCCAAACCAGAATAAAAACCTACAACTTCATATTCGTAGTTCAAATCACAACACTGCTCATATCAGTGGTTATCAGATATTATTTTTTGCATGAGGAGGCGGTTGTATCCTTTGTTTACTGTCTTTACATGGCTTATGGTATTGGAGCCGGACTTTCGTTTGTTTCCCTGATACCAGGGCTAAAGCCACTAAAAATACAGGGATGGTCACATACCTCGCTGGCTGTATTGAAGTATGGGTTTATAAGTCAGGTTGCCAACTTATTACACATTGGTAACAAGCGAATTTCATATTATATACTCAGGTATTTTGGCGGGTTACCGGCTGTGGGTATTTATGGTGTCGGGGTTCAACTCACAGAGGGTTTACGCCTGATCGGACAAAGTATTTCGTTGGTTCAGTTTTCATCCATAGCCGGACAAACCGACAACACATATGCCGCCCGCCTCACAATTCAGCTCATGAAATTGTCAGTGATCATTACAATTTTAGCTCTGATTGTTTTAATTGTCATCCCTACAGATTTGTACCTATTCTTGTTTAAAAAAGATTTCGCGGATCTAAAAATCCTTATCATTGCATTGAGCCCTGGAGTGCTCGCCCTGTCAGCAAACACGATATTTAGCGGCTACTTTGCAGGAACGGGAAAACCCAGTGTAAGCATGAAAGTAAACGCCATTGGTTTTATTATTACCCTGATAACCGCCATCCCATTTATTGCTATTCACAGTTATATTGGTGCGGCTGTTGCGGCTTCCATAAGTTACACCATCACGGTGTTGGCTCAATACCTTATATTTAAGAAGGAAACCAAAACCACCCTTAAAGACTGGCTTATTTCGCGAAACGACTTGATTGAAATAAAACGCATGATTTCCTTACTACTGAAAACCAACCGATCATCTTAACCATATGACAAAAAACACCAAAGGGGTTTTGTTTGCTTTAGGGGCGGCTTTGGCCATGAGCAATGTATATATTTTTAGTAAAGCAGCCCTTAATGTTGTTCATCTGGCACAATTTGGTTTCTATTGGTTCGGTTTGGGCATCGTTTGGAATTTGATTTATTTCTTTTCGTTTAAAAAGCAGAAAGGGATAAAGCAGATTAGCCCGCGCAGCTGGTGGAGTTTATCTCTTATCTCTGCGCTGGAAATGGTAGGCACATTTCTATTTTTTCTATCCCTCGACACCATCGAAAACCCTGCTATCGTTTCGTTTCTTTCGAATGTAAATCCCTTGTTTGTTGTGGCCATGGGCATACTTTTTCTAAAAGAAAGGTTTAACACCATCGAGTTCACAGGGTTAGCCATTACACTTTCGGGAGCAGTATTGATAAGCGTCACCGGAGTTTCGCAGGCCGGCAGCCTTTTTGTTCCAGGAGCGCAATATATTTTTATGTCCGGATTTATTTTTAGCCTGTCAACACTGGTGGCAAAAAAGCAACTGAAATATTTTGACGCTTCATACCTTGCCACAGCCAGACTTTTGCTTTTATTCATCGTTGCCGGAATCTCTGTCTTCTGGCTTGGTTTACCTGTAAAGATTGAAAGCGAAGCCTTATTAAATATTGGCTTTGGTTCACTTATGGGACCTTTCTTATCCGGAATACTTGGATATCTCGCACTCAAAAACATTGAAATGTCGAAAGCTACCATGGTTAGAAGTGTGCGCAGTCTATTTGTTCTGGTGGGAGCCTTTTTGTATTTTGGAACATTTCCAAATTTTTGGCAAATAATTGGAGGGCTGTTCACAATTATCGGTGTGCTGCTGATTTCATTGGGAAAATTGCGTCGTAAAAAGGATGTTTCCAATACTTAACCCCTTCCCTGACCAATTCCATTACACATCTTCGGTGTATGATTTATAGCAGATTATCCCATCCGAATATTGGGTAATTTTGTAGCACTAAAATGATAACTATGGAAAAAAACGTTGGAACTCTTGACAAAACTATCCGGGTATTGCTTGCATTAGTCATTGCTGCTGTCGGATACTATTACCAAAGTTGGTGGGGGCTGATTGCCATCGTTCCCCTTTTAACTGCTTTCTCGGGATATTGTCCGGCCTATTCGCCTTTCAAAATCTCCACAAAAAAACAGAAAGACTGATTTAAATCTAATCCATTATGAGGCAACCTGTTGGTTGCCTCTTTTTTTTGTCCTTATTTTTTCAACAGCCTCCATTTAACAACTTAGCCGTGTCATCCGCATTTGTGAAGGATTATGTTTTTAATTTCGCGCCAAATTAGGAGAAATATGTCCGCAGAATACACAGACGACAGTATCAGATCGTTAGATTGGAAAGAACACATCAGGTTGAGACCGGGGATGTATATAGGTAAATTGGGAGATGGAAGCTCGCAGGATGACGGCATTTATGTATTACTTAAGGAAGTTATCGACAATGCCATCGACGAATTCGTGATGGGACATGGACATCAGATTGATGTGCAGGTAAGCGATGCAGAAGTTTCAGTACGCGATTATGGTCGAGGAATGCCTCTTGGCAAAGTTATTGAATGTGTAAGTAAAATAAATACAGGAGCAAAATACGATTCAAAAGTTTTTAAAAAAGCTGTCGGTCTGAATGGTGTCGGATCGAAAGCAGTAAATGCTTTATCTTCAATGTTTACAGCTCAATCCATTCGCGAAGGCAAAACTAAAATCGTGGTATTCGAACGAGGCGACATCATTAACGATGAGCCATTGCAGGAATGTTCCCTCAAACAAGGAACACTTATTACCTTTACACCCGATCAGGAGCTTTTTGGCAACTACCACTACCTGTTTGAGTATATCGAAGAAATGCTGTGGAATTATTGTTTTTTAAATAATGGTCTGACAATCAATTTCAATGGTCAAAAAATGTTCGCGAAAAACGGGCTTATCGACCTACTTGAACACAATATTAATGGAAACGGACCGGTACTTTATCCTATAATCCACATAAAAGAAGGCGACTTTGAGTGTGCATTCTCGCACAGTTCACGCTCGTATAGCGAAGAGTACTTTTCGTTTGTCAACGGGCAGCACACTACCCAGGGCGGGACACATCAAAATGCTTTCAGAGAAGCTCTTGTAAAGACCATCAGAGACTTTTACAAAAAAGATTTCGACACCAGCGATATACGTACCTCCATTGTGGCAGCGATCAGTATTAAAGTGCAAGAGCCTGTTTTTGAATCGCAAACAAAAACAAAACTCGGCTCTCAGTACCTTGAACCCAATGGTCAAACCATCAGAAACTATATCCATGATATCATAACCCGTAACCTTGACGATTATCTGCACATCCATAGCGAAACTGCTGAAGAACTATTGCGCAAACTCTTGCAATCGGAAAAGGAACGGAAAGAAATGGCTGGCATAAAGAAACTGGCCAAAGAAAGTGTAAAAAAGGCCAGCTTGCACAACAAAAAATTGCGCGATTGCAGGATTCATTTCAACACAAATCATGAAAACCGACTGGACACCACCTTATTTATTACAGAAGGTGATTCAGCAAGTGGATCGATTACTAAATCAAGGAATGTACAAACCCAGGCCGTTTTTAGTTTGAAAGGAAAGCCTTTGAACTGCTATGGATTAAGCAAAAAAATAGTTTATCAGAACGAAGAGTTCAACCTGTTGCAAGCGGCTTTAAATATTGATGAAAGTATTGAAAATCTGCGTTATAACAACATTGTAATCGCAACCGACGCAGACGTCGATGGCATGCACATACGGCTCCTCCTACTTACTTTTTTTCTGCAGTTTTATCCCGATTTGGTAAAAGCCGGCCATGTTTACATCCTGCAAACTCCACTTTTCAGGGTACGCAACAAACAAAAAACACGGTATTGCTATTCTGACACCGAACGTTATGAGGCCATTAACGAATTAAAGCCAAATCCCGAGATAACCCGATTCAAAGGACTTGGCGAAATATCGCCAGATGAGTTTAAACATTTCATCGGGCAAAACATCCGCCTTGAACCGGTGATCCTGCGTCGTGAATCGTCCGTGGTGGAGACACTTGCCTTTTATATGGGAAAGAACACACCTGAACGCCAAAATTTCATCATCGACAACCTGCGAATTGAAGATGATACCATCCTTGAAACCGACAGCAAAGTAGCTTGAGTATGGGTACGGAGAACATGAGTAAAAGTGCTAAAAAGCACCTTGAACATGTAAGAAACTATATGGCAAAGGCCATACACCAGTACAACATGATTGTTCCGGATGACAAAATTCTTGTAGCAGTTTCAGGAGGAAAAGACTCACTCGTCATGCTCGAAGGTCTGGTGGCACTACAACAATTTGGTGATATACGATTTGAACTGGAAGGCATTCACATTCAGGTTTCTGATGTGCCCTACCAGATTGACGAACTGTGGCTCAACGAATTGGCTGGTCAGCTAGGGATAAAAATACATACCGTTCAAATTGAGGCAGGCCTTGAGCGACGCGGAAAAAAAGCACCGTGTTTTGTCTGCTCATGGCACAGAAGAAAGGCACTGTTTACTTTCGCCAAAAGCCATGGATTTAATTCAGTTGCTCTGGGGCATCACATGGACGATGCCGTTGAAACCCTGATCATAAACATGACCTATCATGCCAATGTATCCTCACTTCCTGGCAAACTCAGCATGTTTGATGGCGCATTGTTCCTGATCAGACCACTAATCCTCCTTACAGATGCTGATACTATGGCCTATGCTAAGATTAAACAATATCCTCCACTTAAAAATGAATGTCCGTACGAAGACAAAACCAGACGCACAACAGCCCGGCAACTGATTAAGAACATGGAGGTTATTCACCCCAAGGCGAAACAAAATCTTTTTAATTCACTTCAGCATATCGACAACGAATACCTGCCTTAGCCTAATATCTGGATCTGAAACGTTAGCAATTATCTTAAGAACAGCCGGGAAAAGCGTGTAAAATATTCACTACTTTTGCCGCAGTTTATTTGCGATGGAAAATAATATTCGGATAAAAAATAAGAGGGCCTCCTGGGAGTTTTACCTGATCGAAAGATTGGTAGCTGGTATTGTGCTTACTGGTACAGAGATCAAATCGTTGCGTAACGGAAAAGCCAGTCTTGCCGATTCCTATTGTCTGTTTGAAGGAGGGGAACTGTTTGTTAGAGGAATGCACATTGCAGAGTACAGCTATGGAACCTATAACAACCATTTAGCCAAACGCGACCGCAAACTTTTGCTCACAGCCAGAGAACTTAAAAAGCTAAACACCAAAGTCAAAGAGAAAAGCATGACAATAGTTCCTATTGTGTTGTTTATCAACGAAAAAGGATTAGCTAAACTCGAAATTGCTCTAGCTAAAGGAAAGCATTATTACGACAAACGAGAGAATTTAAAAGAAAAAGACCACAAGCGAGAAATTGACCGACACATGAAAAGATAACGGTTACGCAGAGGAATCCCCTCCACTTTATTTCCTAGATCACAAATTTCAAGTTCACTTTTACGAATTTCCCCGATTTAATACGTTCGGATACATTTGTTTCTGTTTGTCATATGATTCTGTGAAAATCTGTTTATATTTGCATCAAAGCCACAAAAAAAATGATTCATTATCTCTCACCACATCCGTGTTTGGCAAAGTCTATTGACTATTATTGGGTTGGTGAGCCCGGCGACGAAGCCATAAAAGTGCTCCCCGATGGGAGCGCCAGCATTATCCTGAGCTTTGGAGATCAGATTGGCTACAAAAACCACCGTGGAGAAGAAACCATTGTCGATCACAACTTGTTGATTGGTCCTCACACGAAATTCTATTTTATAAACCGGAAAAACACGAATACTGTAATTGGTATAAAATTCAAGAAAGGCGGATTATATCATTTAATTAACGAATCAATTGATAAATACCATGATGCAATTGTACCTCTGGAGCAAGCCTATGACCAGGAAATAGCACGGTTAATGGAAGGACTCAAAACGTGTAACAAAACAGATGAAATTAAAAAAAGCCTGAACAAATACTTTTTTCTCAAAGTAACCACAAAAAGCAAATCCTCTGACAAAATCGACTTTGCCCTTAAAGCACTGGAAATAAGCAGTAATGAAGGCAGTATCCAGGAGATTTCCGAACAGCTGGACATCACAAATAAACACCTGATCACCCTTTTCAGAGAGAAAGTTGGCCTCACCCCAAAACAAATTCATCGACTCAACAAATTCAATGCTGTATTAAAACTCATAATGGATAAAAAAAACCAGAGTTGGCCTAGTATTGCTTTTGCCTGCAATTACTACGATCAGGCTCATCTAATCAATGAGTTCAAGTCCTTTTCAGGGTGGTCGCCAACCCAATACCTCCAACTCAGCCCTGAAAATGAAGATCAAAATATACTGACCGCATTAACAAACAGTTAACACTTAGCCAACACCCATTCAAAGGTAAAATTCTTCCAATACACTTAAAACGTGTTTTGTATGTTTGCCGTTGATAGGTGTGGAAGCCCTGATGCCTAAATGCTTATGAGATTGAAATTAACATGAAACTTTATAGAAATCAATAACTTAGCCTTAAACACATGAAAGATTGCACCATGAAATTAACTTAGAACCAATATTGTAAATTTTGCATTGATGATTGAATGAAGATATAAAGTAAATCGAAACTGCACTTTACGTTATCAAGAGTGTTTTTAGAGCTTGACACCCAATTGGATTTTAATTACTCAGAACGCATAAATATTAATGATAGAAAATGAAAAAAATTATAAGCTGCTAAAAGAAATAAATTATGAGAAAATTAATAAAATATTCAAGATTTTTTGTGGGATTGCTGATCTTTTTTGGCGCACCTACCCTTGCTAAAGCCCAGAGTAACCAAATTATTGATATTGGTCACAACCGTTATCTTCCCGAAGAACACTATTTGCAATTTAATAACCAGTATTTTCAATATCTCGATCCTGTTGCCAAAATTCATCATATAAATAATTCAGATGCCGATTTGTTTCTGTTAGACACAGCCTACATTAATTCTGTAGATGTTAACCCACAACGTCAAATTTATGCATACTCTGCCGATGGGTATCGGTTAAGCACACTCTTGCAAATATCGCAGAGTGGTAATTGGGTAAATATCTCAAAAGAAACTTGCACCTACGATGTATTTGGAAATCAACTAACCTCTACATGGGAAAACTGGGAGAGTGGTGTCTGGTTAAATGTATCTAAAGTTACTTCTACCTATGGAACAAATAACACCCTTCTTACTTGGTTGCTCCAAAGTTGGGAAAATGATGCTTGGGTGAACCTGAACCGGGCTACAAATACATATAATTCCTTTGGTAACCTGATTTTTAATATTCAAGAAGTGTGGTATTTGGATGCCTGGAAAAACTATTCAACTGAATTATACACATACGACGATCAGGAAAAACTGATACTTGCCACCAGCCAACTGTGGAATGAGACCTATTGGTTCAACGACAAACAATTCAATTACACTTATGACTCAAATGGTAATCTGTCCTCAAGTATAACTGAAATATGGGAAGATGCAACTTGGAAGAATTTTTCAAAAGTTTCCTACAACTTTAATTCCAGCAATGTTTTAAATTCTCAGATAACTGAAATGTGGGAAAATAGCAGCTGGGCTTACTTAAACAAAAATAGTTATACATACAATGCTTTGGATCTTATTGAGACGAGCACTTTCGAAACCTGGAATGTTGATACCTGGGTTTATAGTCAAAGAAATAATTACGCTTATGGCACTTTCGGAAACTTAGAGTCTTTAATCATTGAAAATTGGATAAATGGTTCTTGGGCTAACCTGAACTTGTCGCAAAATTACTATGATGAGAACGGAAATGCTATCGAAGGTGACTTTTACATATGGGACGGTGTTACCTGGTTGCAAAATCAGGATGGATTGGTTACCATGAGTTTTAATCTGGCTTCTGACAGTTATTCTTATACTGGATATAATGTTGAAGCTCATTACTATTCAATCTCAGTAGGAGTTATCAATTTAGGGGAAAACGCCATTCAAAATTTTAGTATCCACCCAAATCCAGCATTGCAATTTACAACACTCTCATTCAATAATTTAATCAAATGCAAAGTTGATATAAGTGTTTACGATTCAAACGGAAAAGAAATAGAATCCATTTATAAAGGAATAATTGAAAAAGGAAACAACGAATTTCGTATCAACACAAGTAAACTTCCATCCGGCACTTACATTATTGGCTTGCTGAATGACAATATTACCATCTCTCAAAAACTGATTATTACTAAATAGAAACAATCGTTAATTGAATTAAACTAAATACTTAAGCCTTATGAAAAAATTTTATTATCTAAGCACCGTTTTTCTAACATTGCTGCTGTACGGAGTGAGCATAAACGCAGTCGCTCAAACGACGGCTACACTTATTCAGCCAACTTCCACCGGAATAGTTTGGCAAATTGGAACCTCTTATACCATAACTTGGAGTACCACTCCAGCTAATGAACCAGTTGATGTATACTGGGTTATATATAATAACGCTGGTACTCCAGCATCATGGGGACTAATTGCCGATGATGTAACCAATAGTACTAGTTGGAATACTGCTGGACGAGACGCCAGCACAAAATATAAGATACAGATAAATGCTTCAAGTGGCAGCCCTGTCCTTGGAAGCAGCATTAATTATTTCGAGCTAACCAGCACACTACCCCATGGAGATGGTACAATACATGTGAATCAACCCAATGTAAGTGGTATTCAATGGGAACCAGGTACTACCCATGGTATTTATTGGGAAGACGACTTGACTGAACCTGTAAAACTGGAATTATGGTATAACAGTGGAGCTGGTTACGTTCAATATACTGGCACTACTGACTTACCCACAAGTGTTGAAGGATCAGGGTACTTATGGAATATTCCAGCCGGAATTGACCAAAAATCCACTTATAGAATATACGTAAAGTCAACAACAACCGATGTAGTCGATTGGAGTGATAATGATTTTACCATTACAGATGCCTTTTATGGTGGAACTTATGCACATGTCATTCAACCAGGTGATGTACCTAACCTTCAATGGGTAAAAGGCACAACACACCTAATTTCCTGGATTGATGATTATATTGAGCCCGTGAGAATTAAGTTGTATACCTCGGCTGGTGATGAAATTAGTGCCACTATGTCTGGAATCCCAGATGTGGATAGAACAGGTACAACCTGGAATTGGCCTATTCCTACTTTTGCACAAACTGGCCTATTAGACGGAGACTACGTGATTAAAATATTCTCATCAGAAACTAATGATTTATTAGCAACAAGCGACAACACTTTTCACCTGTCAACAACAGCTTCTGGTGGTACTTATGCACATGTTATTCAACCAGGTGATGTACCTAATCTTCAATGGATAAGCGGATCAACTCACCTTATTTCATGGATGGATGATTACCTTGAGCCAGTCAGGATAAAATTGTATAATACTAGTACGGGCCTTGTCGAATACCCAACATCAGGTATTGAATATATTGACCGTACAGGGTCAACCTGGAATTGGGTTATCCCTCCTATTACAACCTTGCCTGCAGGTACCTACCAAATTAAGTTATTCTCTTCTGTAACAGGAAATGAAATTGCAGTTAGTACAAATACTTTTGAAATTGCGGCTGTTCCATCAGGTGGCACATACGTTGATGTAATTCAACCCGATATAAACGGAATAGTATGGCAGAATGGTACCACACAACTGATCTCATGGATGGATGATCTAATTGAAGGTGTTACAATAAAATTGGTAGATGGCACAACTGGAAATGATATAGTTGGATCGACGGGAATACCCACAACAACTTTTACTGGTACAACTTGGGCATGGCCAATTCCTGCTACTCTCACAGGGAATTTTAAAATTAAAATCACTTCTTCAGTTACCGGAATAACTAATTCAAGTGAAAATGCTTTTGATGTTATCAATTACACTCCCGATGGCGAAATGCTTGTGATACAGCCCAATGGCGGTGAACAGTGGGTAAAAGGAAATTCATACTTAATTTCATGGACTGATAACGTTAGTGAAAATGTAACTATTGAAGTAACTGATGATAACTGGGTTACCTCTTATCTCTTAACTGCTCCAACAGGAGTACCTGGTTCAACCTGGACTTGGAATACCAGCACTAACTGGCCTGTAGGATTGACTGCAACGGGGACTGGCATATACAAAATCAGGGTTTCCTCTGTTAATCCAACAACGGTTACCGACGACAGTGATGCAGCATTCTCCTTTGTCCAAACAACTGGTGGAAACGTAGTATTATATCAACCAAATGGTGGGGAAATCATCAATGACAATGCTCCATATTTAATTTCTTGGGTTGATGAACTACCTGAAAATGTTTATGTTAAATTACTAAAAGGTGGTAATCTTGTACCTTGGATATTAACGGGTCTTCCTGCTAATGCTTATTCAGGTCCGGGTATTTCAGGTTCAACATTGGTATGGGACATACCTGAAACAGGAGGTACTTGTTATGACTTTGATGCCTTAACAGTAGGTGGAAATGTCGCCAATCAATTAGGAGGAAACTGGGACACTTGGAATGGAGCACCGGGAACAGGAGAAGATGCTACTGTATCAAACACGCATTCAGTAAGTGGAAGCAATTCTTTTGTGGTAGATAGAGTTGGAGGCACAACAGACTTACTACTTAAGTTTGGAGGTACTAATCTTACATCTGGTGTATATTCCTTTTCAAACGACATCTATATTCCAGCTGGAAAAAGCGGATACTGGAATCTGTCGAATGATATTGCGGCTCTAAGTGATCCTTCCTGGTCGGAAGACTATCTTGGATTCCAGATTAGGTATAAACCTACTGGCAATTTTGATTTAGGTGCTGATGGTGTCAATAGTATAGACTATGGAACATACTCGTTTGATACCTGGTATCACAATGAGATTGTATTTGATCTAGATAACGACTTGTGTTATTTCTATATTGATGGCGTATTAATTATTGAATATCAGTGGTCGAAAGGAGTGACCGGTGCAGGTGTAAACAAATTAGCATTTGCAGACTTCTATGCCGACGCGGTTACTGATGAAGCATATTTTGATAATGTTTGTTTCAGTGGTGACGGAGGTTTATATGCTGGCACTGACTATAGGATTAGAGTAGAAAGCATTTATGATGGAAATTATGGTACCACCAGCGCTACTGACTTTACAATCCAAGACTATCCTCAAGGTGGAACTTATGTTACAGTTATACAACCGAATGGCGGCGAAATATGGTCGCAAGGAAACAGTTATTACATTTCATGGATTGACGATATAATCGAAAATGTCGATATTGACCTTGTTGACGCCAATGACGTTTTCATTGCCGAAATAGCAAATGATGTTCCGGGCACAACACACGTCTGGTATATCGACCCTCTTTTGTATGGAGTTGGAACATATAAAGTTCACATTTACAGCAAATACAATAGTAGCTTAGACGATTATAGCGATAATGTTTTCACGATTTCCCTCTCGAAATCACATGGATCAATAGTCGGTATTGGAGAGATTAGTACTTCAGAAGTGGTTATTTATCCAAATCCAACGAGTAGTCAGTTTACAGTTGCTGCTCCCGTTAGCAATTACCGCATTGAAATACGCAATATGCTGGGACAGTTAATGCATAGTAATACTGTTGAATCTGCTCAAAACACGTTGGATGTTTCAAACTATGAAGCTGGTATATACATTATAAGTATAGTTACTAGTGAAGGTCTTGTTACAAAAAAACTATTCGTTCAATAGCAAGTTCTTGATGGTGTGCAGCTACTTTGTTCACCAATGCGTTTTAAAGTATTTAGTTAAAAGAACTGCCAGCCAATCAGCTGGCAGTTCTTTTGTTTAAGGTTGATTAAATAATTATTACCGTCCATTTCAAAAACAATCAACAGATTCGGGAAATAACGGATATCGAAACAAGCTAATCCAAATGCTAAACGCCGTCATATTCTTATCGACCGGTGGATAATGAGATTTCCCCCAGAAATGCTTATCTTTTTTTTTGAAAAATTTTATCTGCAGAATTTACAAACAGTTGTGATGATCGAAGCACTCCGAGCGACTTTTGTGGACTGATGAAGAAGATTTAATGTACGAAAGATAGACTAACTGTCCTGCCAAATGAAACTTTGAATTTCATGTGTGGGTTATCCACAATATCTAACTTGCCTGCTTATTAACTTTTCCTTGTAAATAACTTTCATCAGGATGTGCATTTTAAAGAAATATTTAACTATTTTTGTTTTAAATGTTAGAACATAAGTTCTGACCTATTTCAAAACCAACTACAAAGGTATGAAGAAGACGATTCTGGTAATTGATGACGAACTAAGTATCCGGTTACTGCTCGACAATTTTTTAAGTAAAACATTTAATGTAATAACCAAAAATGATGGTTTTGAGGGACTTAATTTTCTGGAAGAAGGTAATCTTCCTGATCTGATAGTGGCCGACATTCAAATGCCCAACCTTGATGGATATGACTTTTTAACTAAAATCAGAGCAAGCGGGTTTTTTAAACACATCCCTGTAATCATGCTTTCGGGTATTGAAAGTAGTAAAGAAAGGGTGAAATGCCTCAAGCTTGGCGCTGATGATTATTTGGTAAAACCATTTAATCCTGAAGAATTGGCCATTAGAATTGAGAATTTGATATTGAGAAGATCCATCTAACCATATGATATTACCTTGTTAAATCTCCTCTACATAGGGTCTAATCCGGAAGCTATCGGGGCTTTTAGCCAGAATAGCGATAAATTCACGATTACGCAAGTTCCGGGCGGATTGAAAGCCATGGATTTCGTTAAAGTAAGCGTTCCAGATGTAATCGTTTGTGAAGCCATAATGCCTGGAATGAACGGAATTGAAGTGGGTAAAATGATTAAGGGGCTATCCAACCAAACACGTACACCTTTTATACTACTCTTATTTCAAAATGATCCCAGAATTATAAAAGCAGCTTTCGCTGAGAAAGCTATCGTGGATGACGCCTACCTTTTTCCATTAGATCATGAAAAATTCCGAATACGTGTGCAAACACTAAAAGAATATTATGCTCAGCTGGACGAATCCAAAAAACCTGAAACAGCTTTTAAGGAATATAAAATACCTGTTATTAAAAGGGCTTTCGATATCATTACCTCTGCAACAGCCCTCCTCCTACTATCGCCTGTGTTGATTTTTGTGGCCATCGCCATCAGGCTCGAATCAAAAGGACCTATCGTTTACAAGTCGAAAAGGGTTGGAACAGCCTACAAGATCTTTGATTTTCTGAAGTTTCGTAGCATGATTGTAGACGCTGATGCCAAGCTAAAGGACTTAAAGCATTTAAATCAATACAAAAGCACTGAAGCAAAAATTGAAGAAGAGTTTACGCTCACAGCATGTCCCCGATGTGCGCAACTACCTGAAGGAGAGTACTGTTCTCCGGCTTTGTATTTCAAAGGCACCAAAATTTGTGAGTATTGGTATCAATCGGAAAAGAAAAAGCAGGCCGCCTCTACGTTTATAAAAATTAAAAACGATCCGCGTGTTACCAAAGTAGGCAACTTTATTCGTAATACTTCTATCGATGAGCTTCCACAGTTAATCAACGTGCTTAAAGGAGACATGTCGATTGTGGGTAATCGGCCTTTACCTTTGTACGAAGCCGAGTTGCTCACCAGTGATGACTGGAGTGCGCGATTCATGGGCCCGGCAGGAATAACCGGCCTGTGGCAGGTTGAACTTAGAGGAAAAAAAGGTGTGATGTCGGAAGACGAAAGAAAGGCTTTGGACAACCAATACGCCATGACCTATAGCTTTTGGGGAGATATTAAATTAATTTTCAGAACTATACCGGCGCTGTTTCAAAAAGAAAATGTTTAAAAAACTGTTAAAAAATAAATGATAACTGATCTTTAATAGATTTTACTAAAATAAAATAATTTGTAGATTGCCACACATATTTACCGTGGTTCTGCGTACAGCACAGAAAATGATGATGAGAAATAAAATAATGGTTATTGTGTTAATGGGCATTTGCCTTTTGTCGGTAAAAACAGATGTTTTTGCTCAGGTGTACCGTACCGACACAGCCATGTTTTTCAATCCGATAACTGATGACATAACCAAGCGGCTTCCCCCTTTGAGGGTTTTAGTAGATTCGGCAGGCTATAACTCACCCAGTCTGCGCTATGAAGACCTGAAAGCAGATTACTATTACTACGAACAAATATCTGCTGCCAGAGAATGGATGGAAGCATTAAGTCTGAACGTAGACATTAATATAGGTAAATGGGATTATTGGGATAAAGATGAGCTAACACGTGTTGACAGGTTTTATAACTCGCAATCTATCCGCGACAATTATGCCATCGGTTTTTATGTGCGTATGCCTGTAGCCATGCTGGTTGATCGTAAAAACAGGATAAAAAAACAAAAGAAATGGATTGAGATTTCACTGACTCAAAAGGAAATAAACAGAAGATTTCTTCAGGAACGGGTAATAGATGTGTACAACGATTTGGTCAGCAATCAAAATCAAATCAGAATCTACAACGACTACCAAACTTTCACCATGATGCAGATGCAAATGGCACAGAATGAATTTCTTAACGGTGAAATTACTACAGCTGAGTATACCCGGCTCAAGGAAATCCAAACGCGTGGAGCTGTTGAATACCAGCAGGTAATTGCAGAGTTCAACAAAAACTACCAGATTTTGGAGGTAATCACAGGTATTCGCTTCAATTTGATCAATGTACTAAGGTAACTAATATAAAATGGATCTAGGTCAAATATTTACTCTTTTAAAGCGCAATTTGCTTTTACTCATTGTCGTTCCCATTTTGTTGGCTATCCTGACCTACTATTTTACACGAAATCAAGCCAAAGTATATCAGTCAGAGGCTGTTATTTACACGGGTATTACCACCGGATTTTCTATCGAATCTACTTCCCAACGACCTGTTGACTTTTTTAGCACAAGCGCTCAATTCGACAACATGATTAACTTATTGAAATCTCGTCAAACCATTATTGAGACTTCGTTGCGACTTCTGGCTCAGGATTTATCACTTGAGCACTATAATTCACAATATATTAGCAATGCCAATTACGACAAACTTCAGGTATACATTCCGAAACGGGTACAAGATCTGGTCATAAAAAACAACAAATCTGGTGTTGAACGAGAAAAAGAGGAGCAAATCCGGTCGTTGGAAAAAGAAATCAATGCCCTGGAAAAAGAAATTAGTAAAAAAAGAAATATTGCTGCACAGGAGAAGATTAGAGGCAATGTGCCTGTTGAAGAGGAGGTTAACACGGGTTCCGGCATGGAGAAATCAACCATTACAGCTGCTCCGGCTTCAAGTTCTACCAGTTTTAAAAACCATACGGTAAAACCGGGAGAAACCCTCTATAGCATCGCCAAAACCTATGGAATAAATATAACTAAACTCCGTGAACTCAATAACCTGAACAATCGTTCGCTTGTGCCAGGGGAAATTATCATCATCGAGGAAAACCTGATGAGTGATCAAAACAATTATGCCTACGACTATGCAGTAAAACAAGTTTCACCCGACTTGGTTTCTTCCCCATCCAGCGACAACAATCCTCAAATTAACTACAATAACAACGCGGTAACCTACGTAACGGATGATCCTTCAACGTTAAGTGTTTTTGAAAAAGATCCAATTGTCCCTCCTGGAGTAGATGCGGGCGATTACGAAAAAACAGTACTTAACCTAACCCGTTACTATACCTCGAGCGACACTAATTTTATTTATGGACTATTGCACTATGGAGAGGATAGACATTACAGTGAAGCCAGCATAGCACAGATTCAAATTTACAGGATAAATAATTCTGACCTGGTTCGTTTGATCTATACCTCCGACGATCCTGGTATTTGCCAACAAACCCTGAAAATCCTGTCAAAGGTCTTCATGAAAAACTATAAATCATTGAGGGCCAATGAAACTGATTTGGTTGTGAAATATTTTGAACGTCAGGTGGACTCAGCCGATAAAAAACTTCAGGCCGCTGAGGACAGGTTGCTCAAATTCAATAAGAAAAACAATATCATCAACTACAACGAACAAAGTAAATTCATTGCCGAACAAAAAGAAGA
>Ga0180009_10000932_pt1 | contig 37250 bp, 35 predicted proteins | sample OS_PC_MetaG_FD_123537 | JGI IMG/M metagenome (GOLD analysis project Ga0180009, IMG submission 123537) | Groundwater microbial communities from the Aspo Hard Rock Laboratory (HRL) deep subsurface site, Sweden - OS_PC_MetaG | ecosystem: Environmental > Aquatic > Deep subsurface > Groundwater... | reverse complement strand
CGGTGGTGCGCGTGTCATTAACAAGGAGATGATCGACCGGCCGGTCAGTCGGGACACGCTGCTGGAAAGCGACGCGGAAGGGGCCGTGCGGCAGACGCCGGAGGAATTGCCGAGCCGGGCGGCCGACAATCTGTTCTGGCTCGGGCGCTATGTCGAGCGGGCCGAAAACGCCATCCGCCTGACACGGGCCTATCATCTGCGCCTAGCCGAAGCGGCCACGGCCAATGCCGAATTGCTTGCGGCGGTGGCGGCGCATCTTTCCGCGCTCGGCGCCGAACCCGGCGACGGCTTCCCGCCCGGCCTGCAGCAGATGCTCGATTCGGCGGCGAACGCGGCGTCGCGGGTGCGCGACCGCTTCCCGAACGACGGCTGGAACGCCCTCAGCGATCTCGACCGAACCATCGCCGGCATGATGACGACGGCCCGGCCGGGCGACGACATGGCGCGCTCGATGTCGGTGCTCGTGAGAAAACTGTCCGGTTTCTCCGGTCTCGTGCATGAAAACATGTACCGGTTCACCGGCTGGCGGTTCCTCAGCATCGGCAAGGCGCTCGAGCGGGCCTATCTGCTCGCCTCGCTGCTCATCGATCTTTGCGACGATGCGGCGCCGGACGGCAGCATGGATTTCGCCCTGGAAGCGGCGGACAGCGTCATGTCGCACCGGCGGCGCTACGCCGTTTCGACGCGGCGCGAGACGGTCGTCGACCTTTTGGCGCTCGATCCGCTCAACCCGCGCTCGATCATTCACCAGATCAACGCCGTCGAGACCCATGTGAGTTTCCTGCCCAATGCCGAACCGCACCAGCAGCTCTCGCCCTTGCAGCGCCTGCTGCTGGAGACCAGGGCCATGCTCGCCACCCGTACGCCGGATGGCGTGGCGACAGAGGTGCTCGTCGGCATCAAGGGCAAGATCGCCGCCTTGTCCGACACGCTCGGCCTCGCCTATTTCCGATAATGCTCTACGACATCGCGCTCAGCATCGAATACGACTATGAGAACCCGGCCGGGTCGAGCCGGCACGTGGTGCGACTGATGCCCGCCGACCTGCCGGGCGAACAGCGGCTCATCGCCGGCAGCATGACGGTTTTGCCCGAGGCCGACGAGATCAGGCACTTTGCCGATTTCTTCGACAATGGCGCGGCGGAAGTGAGTTTCGTCGTGCCGCACGACCGGATCGTGTTTTGCGTCACGGCGCGGGTCGAGCGGCCGGGCGTGACGGCGCGGTTCGACACCTCGCTGGAAAAAGCACGCCTGGCCGATGCGCTCAAACGGGTGCTCGACCTCGGTCCGGCCTCGCCGCATCATTTCACCGCCGGCTCGCCGCTGGCCCCGCTCGTCCCCGAGGTCGCCGACTTCGCCCGCGCCGTGCTGACGCCGTCAATGAGCGTTTTCGAAAGCATCGCCGCCATCGGGCGAGCGATCCATGCCGGTTTCGCCTATGAGGAAGGCGCGACCACGGTCGACACGCCGATGATCGAGGCGTTCCGATCCCGTTCCGGCGTCTGCCAGGACTTCTCGCACATCATGATCTCGGCCTTGCGGGGAGTCGGCATTCCCGCCGGCTATGTCAGCGGCTTCTTGCGCACCCTGCCGCCCGACGGCCAGGAACGGCTCGAAGGGGCGGACGCCATGCATGCCTGGGTCAGGGCCTGGTGCGGGCCGGACATGGGCTGGGTCGAGTACGACCCGACCAACGCCCTCGTTGTCGGAGCCGACCACATCGTCGTGGCGCGCGGGCGCGACTATGCCGACGTCGCTCCGGTCAAGGGCGTGATGCGCTCGGTCGGCGGCCATTCGACGGCGCACAAGGTCGATGTGGTGCCGGTCGGGGGCCGCTAGCGCCACTGGAGCCTCGTTGTCGCGCCTGATGCGCCTCGCCGTGTCCGCGATTGTCTTGCGGCGCGCCGGTCCTTGCCGCACACTATCGCCATGATGATCCGCTGGCTTGAAACCGTGGCGCGCCGGGTCGCGGCGCCGGTCGTCGCGTCGCTGGTCCTGCTGATCGCCGGGTCGCCGGCTTTCGCCGCCGATCTCAGGGTCGCGGTGGCGGCCAATTTCGGCGCGCCGGCGCAGCAACTGGCCGAGGCCTTCGAGGCCGAAACCGGCACGAGGGTGGCGATCAGCACCGGATCGAGCGGAGCGCTTTTTGCCCAGATCACCCAAGGCGCGCCATTCGCGATACTTCTATCGGCGGATGAAGCACGGCCGAAAGCGCTTGTCGATCAAGGTTTTGCCGTCAAAGGCTCACAGTTCACCTATGCGCTCGGGCGGCTGGTCCTGTGGAGCCCCGACGCGGAGCTGATCGACAGCTCGCCCGCCATTCTGGAAACCGACCGGTTCAGCCATCTCGCCATCGCCAATCCGCAAACGGCGCCCTATGGCGCGGCGGCGATGGAAGTCCTCGGGGCGCTCGGGCTCGAAGAGGAACTGGCCGTGCGGATCGTCACCGGCGAGAGCATCGCCCAGGCCTTCGGCTTCGTGCAATCGGGCAATGCCGAACTCGGCTTCATCGCCTCGAGCCAATTGGCGACGGCGGGCGGCGGCTCGATCTGGATCGTGCCGGAGGAACTCCATGCGCCGATCCGGCAGGACGCGGTGCTGCTCGAGGCGGGCAATGATGACGCCAAGGCCTTCCTCGACTTCCTCAGGTCCAGCAAAGGACGTGAGATTGTCGCCCAGTTCGGCTATGGTCTTGTCGAGACAACACAGCCGGCGCCGAGCATTTATGGTTGAGGCCATCGTCCTCACACTGCAACTGGCAAGCCTGACCACGCTGATCCTCCTCATCGTCGGCGTGCCGCTCGGCTTCTGGCTGGCGCGCGACACCGGTATTATCGCCTCGGTGGTTTCGGCGCTGGTGGCGCTGCCGCTGGTGCTGCCGCCGACGGTGCTCGGCTTTTACCTGCTCATCGGACTCGGACCGAACGGACCGCTGGCGCCCATGCTCGCCGCGACCGGCATCCGCACGCTGGCCTTTTCCTTTCCCGGCCTCGTCATCGGCTCGGTGCTGTTCTCGCTGCCCTTCATGGTACAGCCGGCGCGCAACGGCTTTGCCGGCGTCGGGCGCGAGGCCTTCGAGGCGGCGGCAACGCTCCGGGCCGGGCCGCTCGACAGCTTTTTTTCGGTGGCCCTGCCGCTGGCGCGCGGCGGCGTCGTCACCGGCGCCATTCTGAGCTTTGCCCACACCATCGGCGAATTCGGCGTCGTGCTGATGATCGGCGGCAACATTCCCGGCGAGACGCGCGTCTTGTCCATCGCCATTTTCGACGCCGTCGAACAGGGCGACTGGGGAGCGGCGCATCAGATGTCGGCCGGCCTTCTGGCCTTCGCCTTCGTCGTTATTCTCACTACGACGCTGATCGAGAAGCGGGCCGGGGGACGCGCGCGATGAACGGCATCGACGCCCATTTTCGCCTGAAACGCCGAGGCTTCATGCTCGACGCCAAGTTCACGGCGCCGTCTTCTGGCGTCACCGGCTTGTTCGGTCCGTCGGGCTCGGGCAAGACGACGCTGTTGCGGATGATCGCCGGGCTCGAACGGCCGGACAAGGGCTGGCTGACGCTCGACGGCAAGGTCTGGCAGGACGACGGACGGTTCACTAGGGCGTTCCGCCGGCCGGTTGGCTACGTCTTCCAGGACGCGCGGCTCTTCGCGCATCTGAGCGTTGCCGGCAATCTCAGATTCGCCTTGCGACGGGCCGGGGCGAAAGAGGCGTCGACCCAGGGCGACGAGGTCGTGGCCCAGTTCGGCCTCGGGCCGCTGCTCGAGCGGCGGATCGACGGGTTGTCGGGCGGCGAAAGGCAGCGCGTCGCCATCGCGCGGGCGCTCCTCAGCCATCCGCGCCTGTTGCTGATGGACGAGCCGCTCGCGAGCCTCGACCGCGATGCCAAGCGCGACATCCTGCCCTATCTCGAAGCATTGGTGCGCCGCGCCGACATTCCGGTGCTCTACGTTTCGCACGATCTCGACGAGATCGAGCGTTTCGCCGATCATCTGGTGTTGATGGACCAGGGCCGCGTCCTTGCCGCGGGGCCGATGGCGGAACTCGCCGCCGATCCCGAACTGCTGCTGGCGCGCGACCCGGACGCGGCGGCGCTGCTCGATGCCGAAATCATCGGCCACGATGCCGGCTATCAGTTGACCGCCTGCCGGGTCGGGCCGCACACGCTTCTGCTGCCAGGCACGCTGGGCATGCCCGGCGCGGCGCGGCGGCTGCGCGTGCGGGCCAGCGATGTCAGCCTGTCGCTCGCTCGCGCCGCGAACACCAGCATTCTCAATATCCTGCCGTGCCGGATCGAAGCGCTGGAACCGCTCGGCGCCGGCCAGGTTCTGGTCGTTTTGACGCTCGCCGGCACGAAAATGCGGCTGCTGTCGCGGGTGACGACGCGCTCGCGCGATGCGCTGGCTCTCGCGACCGGTGTGACGGTGCAGGCGCAGATCAAGGGCATGGCGCTGGTCGAAGCGGCCAGTTGAGTGGCAAAAAGCCACCAGATCTGCTGGTTTGAATTGTCGCATTTCAGCCGGACGCGCGCCTCGCCGCGCTCCCGAAAAAAACGGGTGACCCCGACATGTCTTATGGCAGCCGTGCCAGACGCTCGGTCAGAAGGGCGAAAAAGCTCGAATCGTCCACTTTCGACAGGAAGAACACGTTCTTCGGGCGGTCGGTGATCTGCCAGAAATCGGCGACACTCATGCCGCGCGTCAGCTCGCTTTCGACCTCGATCGAGACGTTGATCAGGCGGCCGTCGAACAGTTCGGGCCTGAGCAGATAGGCGATGGTGCACGGGTCGTGCAGGGGCGCGCCCCGCCAGCCGTATTTGGCAAGGTCGAAGCGTTCGGAAAAGCCGAGCATGTCGGCGACGGCGGCGCCGGCGCGGTTGCCGATGGCCCTTAAGGCGTCGAGCCGCGCGTTTGTGGTCAGCACCTTGTGGGTGATGTCGAGCGAGGCCATGACGACGGGAATGCCGGCGCGCAGGACGACGTCGGCGGCTTCCGGGTCGACATAGATGTTGAACTCGGCGGCCGGCGTGATGTTGCCGACCTCGAAATAGGCGCCGCCCATCATGACGATGCGCTTGATGCGCGCCGCGATCATCGGCGCCTTGATCAGCGCCATGGCCAGATTGGTCAGCGGGCCGAGGGTGACGAGGGTAATCGTGCCGGACGGCTCGGCCATCAGCGTGTCGACGATGAAATCGACGCCGTGCCGCGGATCGAGGCGCTTTTGCGGGTCGGGCAGGTCGGGGCCGTCCAGGCCGGTCAGGCCGTGCACATGCTCGGCGGTTTCGAGCCTGCGGCGCAGGGGGCCAGGGCAGCCGGCCATGACCGGAACGTCGTTGCGGCCGGACAGTTCGACCACCTTCAGCGCATTGATGGCATTCTGGGCGAGGCTGACATTGCCGGCGACGGCGGTGATGCCGAGCACCTCGATCTCGTCGGGCGAAGCCAGGGCGAGCAGCAGGGCAACGGCGTCGTCCTGGCCGGGATCGGTGTCGATGATGATCTTGCGCTGGGTCATGGGGAAACTGCCGGGTCGTCGAAAGACCCGACTGCACCAGATCGTGCCGGGCGATGCAATCGCAAATCCATGCCGGGGCGGCGCCATGTCGCGACCGGCGACCGATCGGCGTGCCGGACTCGCCGCGTCGGCGCGATGCGCCAAAGGCGGCGCTGATTCCGCCTGATACGGGTCGGTCCGCACCGGTCCGGCGAGCCGATTCCGGCCGGATTCCGGGCGGTCCCGGATCGTGCCGATGATCGCTTTCCTTGGCGGCGCGGGCATGCAAGAGTGTCGGTCGAGGGGAAGGGATCACAATGGATTTAGGAAGCCCACATGCCCGACAAAGCCATGGTCTACGAGGGTCCAACCCCCGTCCGCACGGCGCGGACGCCAGATGAACTCGCCAATGAAATCCTCGAAAAGCTGACCTACGCCATCGGCAAGGATCCGATCGTTGCACGGCAATACGACTGGATGCAGGCGACCATTCTTGCAGTGCGGGATCGGGTGATCGACCGCTGGATGGAAAGCACCCGCACCACCTGGCAAAAGGGCGACAAGCGCGTCTACTATTTCTCGATGGAGTTCCTGATCGGGCGGCTGATGCGCGACGTGTTCTCCAATCTTGAATTCGTCGAGCCGGTGCGCGAGGCGCTCAAGAAGTTCGGCGTCAATCTCGACGACCTGTTCGAGGCCGAGCCGGATGCGGCGCTGGGCAATGGCGGCCTCGGGCGCCTGGCCGCCTGTTTCATGGAATCCATGTCCTCGGTACAAATCCCGGCCTATGGCTACGGCATCCGCTACGTGCATGGCATGTTCCGTCAGGAGATCTCGGACGGCTGGCAGGTGGAAATCCCCGAAGACTGGCTGGTTCACGGTAATCCCTGGGAGTTCGAAAGGCGCGAAAGCGCCTACGAGATCGGCTTTGGCGGCCATGTCGTGCCGATCTCCGATCCGGATGGCACGGTCCGGCACGACTGGGAGCCCGACGAGCGCATGCTGGCCGTGGCCTTCGACACGCCCATGGTCGGCTGGCGCGCCGAGCGGGTGAACACATTGCGGCTGTGGAGCGCCCAGCCGATGGACCCGCTGCTGCTCGACCGGTTCAATTCGGGCGACCATATCGGCGCCCTGGCGGAAAGCGCCAAGGCAGAAAGCGTGACGCAGGTGCTCTATCCGGCCGACGCCACCGAGGCGGGCCAGGAATTGCGGCTGAAGCAGGAGTTCTTCTTTTGCTCGGCCTCGCTGCAGGACATCCTGAGGCGCCACATCCAGCAGTACAACGATCTCGGATTGCTGCCCGAGCGCGTCGCCATCCAGTTGAACGACACCCATCCGGCCATCTCGGTGGTCGAACTGCTGCGCCTGCTCATCGACAAGCATGGCATTCCCTGGGCCGAGGCCTGGCGCATGGCCAAGGCGGTGTTTTCCTACACCAACCACACGCTTTTGCCCGAGGCGCTCGAAAGCTGGCCGATCGGGCTGATGGAACGGCTGCTGCCGCGCCATGTGCAGATTATTTACGGCATCAACGCCATTATCCTCAAGGAGGCGCGCGAACGCGCCAAGCTCGACGACGGCCGGATCGCCAACGTGTCGCTGATCAACGAGGCCGGCGGGCGGCGGCTGCGCATGGGCCATCTCGCCTTTGTCGGGTCGCATTCGATCAACGGCGTGTCGGCGCTGCATACCGATCTGTTGAAAAAGACGGTATTCGCCGACCTGCACGCGCTCTATCCCGACCGCATCAACAACAAGACCAACGGCATTACGCCGCGACGCTGGCTGATGCAGTGCAATGCCGGGCTGACCGGGCTGATCCGGGAATCGATCGGGGATGGCTTCCTCGATCACATGGCGGAACTCGAAAAGCTCGATGCCTTTGCCGACGATGCCGGCTTCCAGGACAGGTTCGCCGCGATCAAGCGGTCCAACAAGGATCGCCTGGCCGCGACCATACGCGAGCGGATGGGGATCAGGGTGTCGCCCGACGCCATGTTCGACGTCCAGGTCAAGCGCATCCACGAATACAAGCGGCAATTGCTCAATATCGTCGAGACGGTCGCCTATTACGACGCCATCCGCGCCCATCCGGAAAAGGACTGGGTGCCACGCGTCAAGGTGTTCGGCGGCAAGGCGGCATCGAGCTATTGGAACGCCAAGCTCATCATCAAGCTGATCAACGACGTGGCCCGGATCATCAACAACGATCCGACCGCCTCGGACCTGATCAAGGTGGTGTTCATGCCCAACTACAACGTGTCGCTGGCCGAGATCATCATCCCGGCAGCCGACCTCTCCGAACAGATTTCGACGGCGGGCATGGAGGCCTCGGGCACCGGCAACATGAAATTCGCCCTCAACGGCGCCCTGACCATCGGCACGCTCGATGGCGCCAATATCGAGATCAAGGACCATGTCGGGGACGACAACATCGTCATCTTCGGCAAGACTTCGGATGAGGTCGACGCGGCGCGGGCCGGCAAGGGCAAATCGCCCCGGGAGATCATCGAAGCCGATTCCGAACTCAAGCAGGCGCTCGACGCCATCGCCGGTGGTGTGTTCTCTCCGGACGACCACAACCGCTACAAGGACCTGATCGGGGGTCTTTACGATCACGACTGGTTCGTGGTCGCGCGCGATTTTGCTTCCTACTACGAGGCCCAGCGCGGCATCGACACGCTGTGGACCAATACCAGGGACTGGTATTCCAAGACCATCAGGAACACGGCCCACATGGCCTGGTTCTCCTCGGACCGCACGATACGCGAATATGCCGAGGACATCTGGCACGTAGGCACCAGTGAGGCGTAAGATCGGGCGGGGGACCGGTTGCAGGAGTGCGGCATGACCGACAGGAGTTCAGTTTCGCGTGAGGCCATGCAAATTGAATGGGCTCGCCGAATTCGGCCGGGGCGCGCTTTCGCCCGGGCGGGCGGAACGATCTGGCGGCGATCACCATTGAAATCCCGTTGTCCGGCCGTTTCCGGCGGGCGAGCCCGTCCGGCTGGCACGACCATGAATGGCGCCGACGGCCGGATCGGGCGGCATGCCGCTTGGCCGGCCCAAAATCACAAAGAAGGCAGGCCGAAATCGTGACAACACCGATCAGCAAGCTCGAAGCGAGCACCATAAATGCCATCGTGTCCGGCCGTCACGCCGACCCGTTTTCCGTGCTCGGCCTGCATCGGCAAGGCGCCGGCTGGATCGTCAGGGCCTTCGTGCCGCACGCCGAGACGCTCAGTGCCTTCGCCCAGGACGGCACGCTGCTCGGGGCGCTCCAACGGGTCAACGAAGTGGGGTTCTTCGAAGGGGCGGTCGACCTGTCGGAACGCTGCCCCATCCGGTTCCACGCCAGAAATGCCGGCGGCGAATGGGACATCTGGGACCCTTATAGTTTCGGGCCGGTTCTCGGTCCGATGGACGACTATTACATAGCCGAGGGCTCGCATCTGAGGCTGTTCGACAAGCTCGGTGCCCACGCCATGCGGTTCGAGGGCGTTGAGGGCACCCATTTCGCCGTCTGGGCCCCCAATGCCAGGCGGGTCAGCGTCGTCGGTCCGTTCAACGACTGGGACGGCCGCCGCAACCCGATGCGCTGCCGCGTCGACGCCGGCATCTGGGAAGTGTTCATCCCGACGGTCGGGCCGGGAACGATCTACAAATACGAGATCGTCGGCGTCGACGGCGCGCTCTTGCCATTGAAGGCCGACCCCTTCGCGCAGCGCAGCGAATTGCGTCCGCGCACCGCCTCGATCGTCGCCGATCCCGCGCCCTACGAGTGGAACGACGCGGACTATCTCGACATGCGCGGCAAGGTCGACTGGCGGCGCCAGCCGATGTCGATCTACGAGGTGCATCTGGGCTCGTGGCGCCGCCGGCCCGACGGAGGCTTCCTCGATTATTGGCAGCTGGCGGACCAGCTGGTGCCCTATGCGGCCGACATGGGATTTACCCATCTCGAGCTGCTGCCGGTCGCCGAGCATCCCTTCGATGCGTCCTGGGGCTACCAGCCGACCGGGCTCTATGCCCCGACGGCGCGGTTCGGTCCGCCCGCGGGCTTGGCCCATTTCGTCGACGAGGCGCACAAGGCGGGTCTCGGCATCATCGTCGACTGGGTGCCGGCGCATTTCCCCACCGACGAACACGGGCTCGCCCGCTTCGACGGTACGGCGCTTTACGAGCATCTCGACCCGCGACGCGGCTATCATCCGGACTGGAACACGGCCATCTACAATTTCGGCCGTCGCGAGGTCTCGTCCTTCCTCGTCAACAACGCCCTTTACTGGCTCGAGCGCTATCATCTCGACGCGCTGCGCGTCGATGCCGTCGCCTCGATGCTCTATCTCGACTATTCGCGGCGGGCGGGCGAATGGGTGCCGAACGAGCGGGGCGGCCACGAGAACACCGAGGCCGTGGCGTTCATCCAGCGCGTCAACGCCGAAACCTATCGCAATTTCCCCGGCACGCTCACCATCGCCGAGGAGTCGACGGCCTGGCCGGGGGTCAGCCAGCCGACCTATACCGGCGGGCTCGGGTTCGGCTTCAAGTGGAACATGGGCTTCATGAACGACACGCTCCGATACATGAGCCGCGAGCCGATCCACCGCCGCTATCACCACAACGACCTGACCTTCGGCATGCTCTATGCGTTCTCGGAGAATTTCGTGCTGCCCATCAGCCATGACGAGGTCGTGCACGGCAAGGGGTCGATGCTCTCCAAGATGCCGGGCGACGACTGGCAGCAATTCGCCAATCTCAGGGCCTATTACGGCTATATGTGGGGACATCCGGGCAAGAAGCTTCTGTTCATGGGCCAGGAATTCGCCCAGCGCGAGGAGTGGAACGACGCGCGCGCCCTCGACTGGGCCCTGCTCGACGCGGGCATGCACGAAGGCGTCAGGCGCCTGATCGCCGATCTCAACAAAGCCTATCGGCGCTATTCGGCGCTGCATGCGCGCGACTGCGAGCCGGAAGGCTTCGAATGGCTGATCGCCAACGACCACAGCAATTCCGTGTTCGCCTTCGCCCGCCACGCGCCGGGCGCGCCGTCGATCGCCGTGATTTCGAACATGACGCCGGTGCCGCGTTCCGGTTATTCCGTGCCGCTGCCGGCCGGAGGAACCTGGCGTGAATGCATCAATACCGACGCGGAGGCTTATGGCGGCTCGAACACGGGCAATCAGGGCATGATCAAGACCAAGCCATCGACCATCGGAGGATGGCCGGCCTATGCCGATCTGACGCTGCCGCCATTGTCGACACTGATCTTAGTGCACGATCCGGACTCAACCGGACGCAAGGGAGGATGATATGTCGGACTACAGAACGCCGTCGCCGCTGGCGCGTGACGCGATGGCCTACGTGCTTGCCGGGGGGCGCGGCACCCGGCTGATGGAACTGACCGACCGGCGTGCCAAGCCGGCCGTCTTTTTCGGCGGCAAGACGCGCATCATCGATTTCGCCCTTTCCAATGCCATCAATTCGGGCATAAGGCGCATCGGGGTGGCCACTCAGTACCAGGCGCATTCCCTGATCCGGCACCTGCAGCGCGGCTGGACGTTCCTGCGGCCGGAGCGAAACGAAAGCTTCGACATCCTGCCGGCCAGCCAGCGGATCGGCGATGATCTGTGGTATGCGGGTACCGCCGACGCCGTCTATCAGAACATGGACATCATCGAGGACCTTGGGCCGCGCTACATCGTCATCCTGGCTGGCGACCACATTTACAAGATGGACTACGAGATTATGCTGCGCCAGCATGTCGACACCGATGCCGACGTGACCATAGGGTGTCTCGAAGTGCCGCGCCAGGAGGCATCCGCCTTCGGCGTCATGCATGTGGACGGCCGCGACCGCATCATCGATTTCATCGAAAAGCCCAAGGATCCGCCGGGCATTCCCGACAAGCCGGACTATGCGCTCGCCTCGATGGGCATCTACGTATTCGACACGGCCTTTTTGATGGACCAGCTCCGCCGCGACGCCGCGACGGAAGGCTCGAAGCGCGATTTCGGCCATGACATCATCCCTCACATCGTCAAGAACGGCGTGGCCTGGGCCCACAGGTTCACGCGGTCCTGCGTCCGTTCCTCGTTCGAGAGCGTCGCCTATTGGCGCGATGTCGGCACGATCGACGCCTATTGGAAGGCCAATATCGACCTGACGGACGTGGTGCCCCAGCTCGACCTCTACGATCGCGACTGGCCGATCTGGACCTATGCCGAGATTACGCCGCCGGCCAAATTCGTCCACGATCTCGACGGGCGGCGCGGCCAGGCTGTCTCGTCGCTGGTTTCCGGGGATTGCATCGTTTCGGGCGGCTCGGTCTATCACAGCCTGATCTTCACCGGCACGCGGGTGCATTCCTACTCCGAGCTCGACCAGGCGGTGATCCTGCCGCGCTGCAATATCGGTCGCGGCTCGCGGCTTTCGAAGGTGGTGGTCGACCGGAGCGTCACCATTCCCGAAGGGCTGGTGGTCGGCGAGGATCCCGCCTTCGACGCCAAATGGTTCCGGCGCACCTCCGAGGGCGTGGTGCTGATCACGCAACCGATGATCGACAATTACCTCATGAACAAATAATGGACCTGCTTTCGGTCACCTCGGAAATCTATCCGCTGATCAAGACCGGCGGCCTGGCGGACGTCGCCGGCGCGCTGCCTGCGGCGCTTGGCGCCCATCATGTCGCGGTCAAAACGCTCGTGCCGGGCTATCCCCAGGTCATGTCGCAGCTGCGCGACACCCAGGTGGTCATCGAGTACGAGGATCTGTTCGACGGCTCGGCCCGCATCCTCGCGGGCAGGGCGGCCGGGCTCGATCTTTTCGTCATCGATGCGCCGCATCTCTACAATCGCGAGGGCGGACCCTATGGCGGCGCCAGCGGCGACTATGCCGACAACTGGAAGCGCTACGCGGGGCTGAGCTTTGTCGCGGCGGAGCTGTCGCGCGGCAAGGCCCAAGGCTACGAGCCGGACGTGATGCAGGCGCATGACTGGCAGTCGGCCCTAGCGCCGGCCTATGTCGCCTATGGCGGCGGACGGCGCAAGGCCAAGACGGTCATGACCATCCACAACCTCGCCTTCCAGGGTCAATTCGGCCGCGATATCTTCTGGAAACTGCAGCTGCCGCCCGAGGCGTTCTCGATGTCGGGCGTCGAGTATTACGGGGGCGTGGGCTTCCTCAAGGCCGGCATCCAGACGGCCGACGCCGTGACGACGGTCAGCCCGACCTATGCCGCCGAAATCCGCACGCGCGAATTCGGCATGGGGCTGGACGGCCTCCTGAACGTCAGGTCCGACCGGCTGCACGGGATTCTCAACGGCATCGATACCGATGCCTGGGATCCCGGCACCGATCCGTTTCTTCACGCCAATTACCGTCTGTCGACCATCAAGCAGCGCGAGGAGAACAAGCTGGCGCTGGAAACTCGCTTCGGGCTCAACCGCGACGACGGGCCGTTGTTCGGCCTTGTCAGCCGGTTGACCTGGCAAAAGGGCATCGACATCCTTTCGAGCTGCATCGATCCGCTGGTCAATGCCGGCGGGCGACTGGTGGTGCTCGGCTCGGGCGACGACACGCTCGAATCGGCAATGGCGAGCGCCGCCTGGCGCCATCCCGGCCGGGTCGGGTTCGAGCGCTCCTATGACGAGCCGCTCAGCCATCTCATCCAGGGCGGCGTCGACGCTATCCTGGTGCCGTCGCGCTTCGAGCCGTGCGGGCTGACGCAATTGTTCGGCCTGAGATACGGCGCGGTGCCGGTCGTATCGCGCGTCGGCGGTCTCGCCGACACGGTGATCGATGCCAATCTCGCTGCGGTCGAGGCCGGAGTCGCGACGGGTGTGCAGTTCTCGCCGGTTTCCCAGCACGCCTTGCTGGGGGCGATCAACCGCACCATCGCGCTTTACCGCGACGAGCGCGTCTGGAGCCGCATGCGCCGCAACGGCATGAAGTTCGACGTCGGCTGGCATGCGAGTGCCGCCAAATACGTTAAGCTTTTCAGGGAATTGTTGGGACAGGCGACCGAAGATGACGATTCTGACAGTTGAAACGACCCCGTTTGAGGGTCAAAAGCCGGGAACCTCGGGCCTGAGGAAACAGGTGCCTGTGTTCCGGCAGCCCCGCTATGCCGAGAACTATATCCAGTCGATCTTCGACGCGCTCGAGGGCTTTGCCGGCAAGACGCTGGTGATCGGCGGCGACGGGCGCTATCACAACGATGCGGTGATCCAGACGGCGATCCGCATGGCTTCGGCCAACGGGTTCGGCCATGTGCTGGTGGGTCAGGGCGGAATCTTGTCGACACCGGCGGCGAGCCATGTCATCCGCCACAACAAGGCTTTCGGCGGGCTGGTGCTCAGCGCCAGCCACAATCCGGGCGGCCCGGACGGCGATTTCGGCCTCAAGTACAACGCCTCCAATGGCGGGCCGGCGACGGAAAAGATTACCGACGCGGTCTTTGCCCGCACCAGGACGATCGCGCGGTACAAGATCACCGACACGCCCGATATCGATCTCGGCGCGCGCGGCGAGACCATGGTCGAGGGCATGACGGTGACGGTGATCGATGCGGTTGCCGATTATGCCGACCTGATGCAGTCGCTGTTCGATTTCGACGCGATCCGGGCGATGTTCAAATCCGGCTTCCGCATGCGCTTCGATGCCATGCATGCCGTGACCGGACCCTATGCCAGGCGCATTCTCGAGGGCATGCTCGGCGCGCCGGAGGGCACGGTGGTCAACGGCGTGCCCTTGCCCGATTTCGGTGGCGGGCATCCGGACCCGAATCTGGTTCACGCCAAGGGCCTCTACGACCTGCTGATGTCGGACGACGCGCCCGATTTCGGCGCGGCTTCGGACGGGGACGGCGACCGCAACCTCATCATTGGCCGCGGCCAGTTCGTCACGCCCTCCGACTCGCTGGCGCTTCTTGCCGCCAACGCCCATCTGGCGCCCGGCTATGCCGGCGGCCTCAGCGGCATCGCCCGCTCGATGCCGACCTCGGCGGCGGCGGACAGGGTGGCCGAGAAAATGGGCCTTGCCATCTACGAAACGCCGACCGGCTGGAAATTCTTCGGCAACCTGCTCGACGCCGGCCGCGTCACCATCTGCGGCGAGGAGAGCGCCGGAACCGGCTCGAACCATGTGCGCGAAAAGGACGGGCTGTGGGCCGTGCTTTTGTGGCTCAACATCCTCGCGGTCAGAAAGCAGAGCGTCAGGGACATCGTCGCCGAGCATTGGCGAACTTATGGCCGTAGCTACTACACGCGCCATGATTATGAGGAGGTCGAAACAGGCGCCGCCAACAAGCTGGTCGAAGACCTGCACGCCCGCCTTCCGAACCTGATCGGGCAGGAATTTGGCGGCTATACAGTGGCTTACGCCGACGATTTCACCTATCACGACCCGGTGGACGGGTCGGTGGCGACCAACCAGGGGCTGAGGATCGGCTTTGCCGACGGTTCGCGAATCGTCGTCCGCTTGTCGGGCACCGGCACCGTCGGCGCGACGCTGAGGTTCTATGTCGAGCGCTACGAACCGGCGGGCGGCAACCATTTCGAGGAAACGCAAAAGGCGTTGGCGCCACTCATCGCCATCGCCGCCACGCTGACCGGAATTGCCGAACGCACCGGCCGCGACGCGCCGACCGTCATCACCTGAGGCCGCGGCACCACCGCGACTTATTCCTTTTGTCACCAGGCGCTATCGGATATGCCGGTTCCGCCGTCTTCGAAGATAAACTAGTATACCTCAGATGAAACCACGCCTGCTCACCGGCGCTGGGCGGGCCGACCCGCGCGGCGCGACTCTCTCCGAAAACGGGGTCAATTTTTCGGTCTATTCGGAGGCCGCCAGCAGGATTTGGGTGTCGCTGTTCGACAAGGATGGCACGGAAACCGGGCGTTTCGAGCTCGACGGGCGCGACGGGCCAGTGTTTTTCGGCTTCATCGCGGGGATCGGCGTCGGCGCCCGCTACGGTCTGAGGGCCGACGGCCCCTACGATCCCTCGCTCGGGCTGTGGTTCGATCCGGACAAGCTTCTGGTCGATCCCTATGCGCGGCGCCTCGATAAGGGCTTCGCGCTCGACCCGGCGCTTGCGGCACCGCGCGGCGCCGGTGGCGACACGGCGGCGCTCGTGCCCAAAGCCCTGGTCTCGAGGCCGGAACATGCGCCAGCCCGGCCGCTTGGCAAGGTGCCGGGCCTCATCTACGAACTCAATGCGCGCGGCTTCACCAAGCTCAGCCGCACCCTGCCGGCGCGGGTGCGCGGCAGGGTGACGGCGCTGACGCTCAAATCCATTCCGACCCATTTCGACGCCCTCGGCGTCGATGCCATCGAACTGATGCCGGTGGCGGCCTGGATCGACGATTTGCACCTGCCGGCGCGCAAGCTCAGCAATGCCTGGGGCTACAACCCAGTGACGCTGCTGGCGCCCGACCCGCGTCTGATGCCGGGCGGCATCGCCGATTTGCGCGGCCTGACCGATTTCTATCGCGCCCGCGGCGTTGCCGTGGTGCTGGACGTGGTGTTCAACCACACCGGGGAGGGCGACGCCCATGGGCCGGTGCTGTCGTTCCGCGGCCTCGACGCGGTCAGCTATTACCGGCATTCGCGCGACGAATTCGGGCGGCTGCACCTGATCAACGACATGGGCACGGGCAACGCGCTCGACTGCGCCCATCCCGAGGTGCAAAGGCTGCTGCTCGACGCCATGCGCTTCTTTGTGGAACAGGGTGGGGCGAGCGGCTTCCGCTTCGACCTCGCGACGGCGCTCGGGCGCGGGCCGAACGGGTTTTCCGCCGACGCCCCCCTCATCGCGGCGATTCGCGCCGACCCGCTGCTCAGCAGCTGCATTCTCATCGTCGAGCCCTGGGATGTCGGGCCGGGCGGCTACCAGCTCGGCAGGTTCGGACCGCCCTTTTTCGAGTGGAACGACCGCTATCGCGACGACATTCGCGCCTTCTGGCGCGGCGATGCCGGCGTGGACGTGCTGGCGTCGCGTTTGGCCGGCTCGTCGGACGTGTTCCAGCGCAACGGTTGGCGGCAGTCCGCCAGCATCAATTTCCTCGCCGCGCATGACGGCTTTGCGCTGAGGGATCTCGTCTCCTACGCGCAAAAGCACAATTTCGCCAATGGCGAGAACAATCGCGACGGGCATGGTCACAATATCTCGTGGAATTGTGGCGCCGAGGGCGAGACCGACGATCCGCATGTCGAGCGCCGCCGGCTGCGCGACGCATCGGCGCTGCTGGCGACGCTGTTCGTGTCGCGCGGCACGCCGATGATCCAGCAGGGCGACGAGTTCTGGCGGACCCAGGGAGGCAATAATAACGCCTATGCCCAGGACAATTCCGTCACCTGGATCGACTGGGATCGCGCCGACACCCGGCTCATCGACTATGTCGCGCGCCTGTCGGCCTTCCGCGCCGCCCATCCGGCCCTCGCCGGGCTCGACTTTTTGACCGGGGAAAACGTCGACGGGGTGCGCGACGTCGTCTGGCTGCACCCCAAGCAGCGCGAATTCGCCGAAAAGGACTGGCAGGACGCCTCGGTCCAGACGCTCGGCATGAAGCTCGATATCGGCGGCGACGAACTGCTCGTCTGGTTCAATCGTGCCAGCCGGGTGGTACAGGCCTTTTCGCCGCTGCCGCGCACGGGCGGGAGCTGGACATTGGGCATCGCCTCGACGCAGGCTTCCGGCTTCGGGGCCGAGCCGGGGCATGTGACGCTGCCGGCGCGCAGCGTGGTGGTGCTGGTGCCGGAAGGCTAGAGCGGTGCGCGTTCAGATTGAGCCGCTTCACCGCTCTACTTCTTTGTGGTCGCATCGTTTGACGCGCAAAACCGGTTGCCACTTTTGCGCACGATGCTCTAGCCCGACCGCCTCATGCCGCAGGCCTCGTAGAGGGCGATGGCGGCGTGGTTTTCGGCATGGACCTTGAGGCCGACCTCGGTGATGCCACGGGCGCGCAGGCCGCTAAAGACGGTCGACAGCATTGTCCGCCCGATGCCCTGACGGCGATAGGCGGCGGCGACGGCGAAATCCTTGATGAAGCCGCTCGTCCATATGAGGGCAAAGGCCACCGGATTGGCGCCGTCGGCAAAATAGAAGCAAAGCTCCGGATCGTATTCCGCATCGGCCACCAGGGATGTGTGCCATCGGCCGAAACCGGGAACGGCGCCGAAACCGTTGGCATAGGCGTCGGCGAGCAGTGCATGCGCGGCGGACGCAGCGGCGGCGTCGAAGCGCCGGCGGGTGATGCCGACGGGAAAGCGTGGCACCGGCACCGGCGTCGCAAGCTCGCGCCAATAGGTCAGGACGGCGCCGGTCACGCGCTGGCGCGCTCGCGTTCGGTCAGTCCGCCGAAGCGTTCGATGAAGCCGACGATCTCGTCGAGCCCCAGGTTGCGGCTGAGGTCGGAAAAAACGAAGGGCCGGCCTTGGCGCACACTGATCGTGTCGGCTTCCATCACCGCGAGATCGGCGCCGACATAGGGGGCGAGGTCGGTCTTGTTGATGATCAAGAGGTCTGAGCGGGTGATGGCGGGCCCGCCCTTGCGCGGGATCTTTTCGCCCTGGGCCACCGAAATGACATAGAGCGTCAGGTCGGCGAGATCGGGCGAGAAGGTGGCGGCGAGGTTGTCGCCGCCCGATTCGATCAGGACGATGTCGAGATCGGGGAAGCGCTTCATGAGATCGGCAATGGCGGAAAGGTTGAGCGAGGCGTCCTCGCGGATGGCGGTGTGCGGGCAGCCGCCGGTCTCGACGCCGACGATGCGATCCTCGGAAATGGCCTGGGCACGGGCAAGAATGAGCGCATCCTCGCGGGTATAGATGTCGTTGGTGACGACCGCCATGGAATAGCTCCCGCTCAGGGACTTGAGCAGCTTTTCGCACAAGGTGGTCTTGCCGGAGCCGACGGGGCCGCCGATGCCGATGCGCAGGGGACCGTTGGGTGAACTCACACGAATCTCCAGATGACGAGGAAAGCGAAACCCGCCCCGAGATAGAGGGCGAGCGGCGAATAGTACTTGCGGTCCATGGCGGCGAAGGGCTGGGCCGGCCGCCATTTGCGCCATTGCGCGGTATAGCCGGCGCCGCCGCGCACGAGCAGCAGCACGGCGAGCGCCGAACCCACGGCGATGTCCGTGGCAGACGGCGTGGGATCGGACAGGGCGAGCGCGACCACGCCGGCGTAAAGCGTGAGCAGGGCGAAGACCAGGGTCACAAGGCGGGGCGGCATGCGCGGGGCGCCGTCGAGACCGATGACGGTCCTGGCCAGCATGTCGCGGTCCTGCATCGGCCATTTGGCGCCGAAGGCCCAGATCAGATGGGCGAAGAACACCGCGAGCAGCGGGATGAAGACGAAGGAGGCGATGCCGGCGATCACGAGCGGAAAATCCTCGTTTCCAGTGTTTCGTGGCCCATGGCGGCGATGTCGGCGGCAAAGCCGATGGTGCCGAGATCGGCGAGCGTGCCGGTTTCGGCCAGCTCTGCCGCCGCGGCGATGTCGGGTTCGAGCCGGCTCAGGACATTGAGACCGTCGGTCTGGCCGAGCGGCACCAGCCGCACCGCCACCGATATCTGGGTTTGCGCCAGCGCGGTCAGGAAGGCAATGAGCACGAAGGGGAGCGGCAGTCCACCCGCGGCGGCGATGGCGCCGAGCGCTACCGGATAGGCGCAGTCCTCCGGCAATGGTGCCGCTGCGCTGTCCGGCCAGGCGGCGGCGGCGATACGAAAGGCCGAGCCGAGCGCCAGCGTCTCGGCGCGGCGTTCCGGCGCCGGGATGAGGGCGACGGCCAGTTCGCTGAGGTGTTTGAGGCGGGCGGCATCGGTGCCGGCGCGAAAGGATTCCGCCAAAAGCAGCGCGTCGGCGCGGGGCGACCCGTGACCGAGGCCGGCGGCGAGCCAATTCGCCAGCGTCCCGCGTGTTGTCACAATGCCCTCGGCGATGGCGGTCTCGAGACCGGCCGAATAGGCGAAGGCGCCGATCGGGAAGGCCGGCGAGAACCAGGCGACGAGGCGCTGCAGTGCCAGAGCGTCAGCGGTCATGGTCGTCGGCAGGGGAGTTCCCGTGGCTGTGATAGGCGCCGCGCATCGGCGAGAAAGGCGCGCGGATTTCGGCGATGTCGGCGCCGAGCCGCGCGAGCATGTCGCGGATGACGTGATCGCGGGCGATGCGAATGCTGTCGGGCCGGACTTCCACCGACAGGTGGCGGTTGCCCAGATGCCAGGCGATCTCGGTCAGGGCGTCGGTCGAGACGGCGCGGATCTCGTACAGGTCTTCGTCGGCGGCGCGGATCTCGACCAGCCGCCCGTCCTCGAGAACGAGGCAATCGCCCTGTTCGAAGGCAGTGGCGACCGGCAGGTCGACCAAGACCTCTCCGCCGTCGGGCAGGGCCAGCAGGCGCCGGCGCAGGTGGCGCTCGGCATGGGCCAGAACGACATGACCGGACGGTGGTGCGCCGGTCATGCCCGCACGCAGAAAGGAGGTGGCTCGCGTCATCCGGGTCCGGTCTCTAGGGAATTTCGTTGGCTTCAAGGCAGGTGAGCAGCGGCGGCGCGTCCGGTTCAGCGATCGTGTCGATCAGCATGGCCTCGACGCCATCGGTCCGCCACTCGTAGCGGCCGGCGGCGTAGCGCGCGCCGGAACCGGCCACGATGCTGGCGAAAACCAGGGTCTCGCCGTCGATCGGCACCAGGGCAAGGAAGTTCGGCGCCGCGTTGACATAGGCGACACTGAGCTGCGCCTCCCGGCCGTCGCAGGTATAGGCGGTGTGCCGCCATTCGCCCGGCGTGTCGAGCATGAGGGTGAGGCCGATGCCGGCGCCCTCTGCCGGCAGAGCGGCGGCGAAAACAAGGGCGAAACTGGCGATCAGGCGTTTCATGACGCGTCTTTCTCGTACCGGGCGGCCGTGACCGTCGGAACGGCTGTTGCGCCCTAATGCTAGCGGCAAAAGCGGTGCGGGAACAGGGGGCGCGGAGCGACGGATCGGGTTGCGCGGGCCGCGACGCCGGGTTGCGGGAGGAGATCTTGCGCGGCGCCCGGAGAAGTCACAAAATCGTACTAAATACCTGCTGGACTCGCATTGGCGGTCGTACCGACCGGACTGGAACAGGGGCACTCATCATGACGGGCGCAGAACTGAAATCGCGTGCCAACTGGTACGGGCAGCGCATGCTCAGCGTGGCCGAGCAGGTCGCCGACGGCGTGGTTCACGGCATCGGCCTGGTGCTGGCTCTTGTCGCCGGAACGGTCCTCATCACTCTCGCCGTGCTGCGCACCGCGCCGGAGGAAGTGCCGGCGATTGCCGTCTATGTCGGGGCATTCGTCATGCTTCTCGGCGTGTCGATGGCTTTCAACCTGTGGCCGCGCACGGCAGCGAAACGTGTGCTGGAGCGCTTCGACCAGGCGACGATTTTCCTTTTCATTGCGGCAAGCTACACCCCGTTCCTCACCGGCATCTGGAACACCTCGCAGGGGCTTGGTCTGACGATCTTCGTGTGGAGCGCGTCGCTGATCGGGGTGGCGCTGAAGTTGACCCTGCCGCTCAAATACGGCAAGCTCGCCATTCCGCTCTATCTCGCCATCGGCTGGAGCGGCGTTCTGGTGTTCCAGGACCTTGCGCATTCGTTGCCGCAACAGGCGATGATCCTGCTGCTGGCCGGAGGCCTCTGCTATTCGTTCGGCATCGTCTTTTTCCTCTGGGACAAACTCAAGTTTTACACCGCCATCTGGCACGGATTCGTGGTTATCGGCGCCTCATTGCACCTGTTTGCCATTTTCGAGGCCATGGTATTCAGCCGCTGGTAGGTGGTTTTTTGCGGCGGCTGACGGGGCTGCGTCAGTTGCCGGCCTTGGTTTGCGGCTTCAGCGCCGCGATCTCGGCACGCAGCTCGCTCAGCACCCTTTCGGCTTCCTGCACATTGCCGCGCTCGGCGAGCGCCAGCCCCTGCAGGTAGCGCAGCCGCAGTTCCCCGATCGCCGCCTCGCGTTGCTGGACGAGCCTGATGCCGTCGCGCAGCACATCCTGGCGCGAGGCGAAGCGGCCCGTCTCGACCAGGCGGGCGACATAGGCTTCGAGCTCTTCGCCGAGATCGACAGGATCGGGAATTGCGGGGGGACTCCTTTTTGTGCCAAGTGTGGCCGAGGGGGCGGGCGATAGCAAGCCGGGCTGTCGGCCGGGGAAGCGGTGTGGAGCGGATATGCGGTACAGGCCTCTTGCGGTCCCTGCCAACCTTGCGCGAGACATGGCGGGTATCCGGCCCTGCCTGATCTGGCCGAATCGCCTTGCTAACCCCAGGACGACTGGTTTTCGGCAGGCGGTGGTCCGGATCGTGGACACAAACCGCATGAGGTGGCGTATCCGCCCAGGTCCAAAGGACGAGATTGGTCGAGCCGGCCCTCGCGCCGACGGCAAAGCAGGGGACAAGCAGTCCGGCCGCCTCGTCACCCAACCTGTCGTAGAGGCGCCACGACGCGGGTCGCCGGCCTTCGGCGAGGTCGAGGAACCACGGACAAGCCATCGCTTCGAGGTCGATGCCGGCGCGCCGGCGATTGTCGTCCGTCGTCAAGTCGACAATATCGTCGCAATCGATTTCATAGGTGCAAAGTGTCAGCGGATCGAACTTGTAGGCAAAGCCGCGCGTCGCTTCCTTCACGGCGCCTTCCGGCGTGGTCGAAAGATAGAGCGTCGGGACGCCTTTGGGATTGAAGCGGCCGCCGTGAACGGCGGCGCCGTCTCCCGAGACTGGCGCGAAGGCCCATTTCGGATTGTGGCCGCGATAGGCCAGACCGGAATATTTCAAGCAAAGCCGCCAAGCGCCAGATGATCGAGATAGTCGCGCAGGGCCGCCGCCTTGCCCGACTTGACCAGGCTTTCGGCGGTGCGATCGCCGAATTCGGGCAGCGGTTCGGAGCGATACCAGGCGAAGGCCTGGCGGTCGCCGCCGGCCCAGGCCGAGACGCGCGCGACGATTTCCGCCATCTCGCCGAGCCGGGCGCGCGTTGCCGGCGCATCGGCGCGCGACCGGCGCTGCAGGGTGGCGGGGGCAAGCCCGGCGGTGAGGGCCAGTTCGCGCTTGTTGATGCCAAAGCGTTCGGCGATGTCGTCAGCCATCGTGTCCTCCGCCTCCCAGCCCGACTGCGGCGCTTCCGCGAAACCCTTTTGCGGCATTTGTCATCTCCGATGACGTATTTATGCGCCAAAATATGCGCAAACTTAGGTAGTTGTCAAGTCGGGCGTCGTCAAAACAAAAAGTACCTCTGCGCCATCGGCAGCACCGTCGCCGGCTCGCAGGTAAGCAGTTCGCCATTGGCCCGGACTTCGTAGGTTTCCGGGTCGACCTCGATCTCGGGCGTCATGGCATTGTGGATCATGGCGGCCTTGGAGATGCCGTGGCGGGTGTTGACGACCGGCAGCAGCGTCTTGGCGAGGCCGTAGCGCTCGCCGATGCCGGCCTCGATCGCGGCACGCGAGGCGAAGGTGACCGAGGAGGTCGTGAGCGTCTTGCCATAGGCGCCGAACATCATGCGGTAGTGCATGGGCTGCGGCGTCGGGATCGAGGCATTGGGGTCGCCCATCGGCGCCGCGGCGATGGTACCGCCCAAAAGCACCATGTCCGGCTTCAACCCGAAAAAGGCCGGGCTCCACAACACCAGATCGGCGCGCTTGCCCACCTCGATCGAACCGATGTGCCGGGAAAGGCCATGGGCGATGGCCGGATTGATGGTGTATTTGGCGATGTAGCGCCTGACGCGGAAATTGTCGTTGTCGCCGGTTTCCTCGCTGAGGCGCCCGCGCTGGCGCTTCATCTTGTCGGCGGTCTGCCAGGTGCGGATGATCACCTCGCCGACGCGGCCCATGGCCTGGCTGTCCGAGGCGATGATCGAGAAGGCGCCCATGTCGTGCAGGATGTCCTCGGCGGCGATCGTCTCCTTGCGGATGCGGCTTTCGGCGAAGGCCACGTCCTCGGGAATGTTGGCGTCGAGATGGTGGCAGACCATGAGCATGTCGAGATGCTCGGCAATGGTGTTGACCGTGTAGGGTCGGGTCGGGTTGGTCGAGGAGGGGATGACGTTGGGCTGTCCGCAGACCTTGATGATGTCGGGGGCGTGGCCGCCGCCGGCGCCCTCGGTGTGGAAGGCGTGGATGGTGCGGCCCTTGAAGGCCGCGATGGAGTCCTCGACAAAGCCGGATTCGTTGAGCGTGTCGGTGTGGATCATCACCTGAATGTCGTGGTCGTCGGCGACGTCGAGGCAATTGTCGATGGCGGCGGGGGTTGTGCCCCAATCCTCGTGCAGCTTGAGGGCGGCGGCGCCGGCCAGCACCATTTCCTCGAGCGGCGCGGGCAGGGCGGCATTGCCCTTGCCGGCGAAGGCGAGGTTCATCGGCAGCCCGTCGGCGGCGCCCATCATCTGCCTTATGTGCCAGGCGCCGGTACAGGTGGTGGCGAGCGTGCCATGGGCCGGGCCGGTGCCGCCGCCGAGCATGGTGGTGAGGCCGCTCATCAGCGCCTCCTCGACCTGTTGCGGGCAGATGAAGTGGATGTGGCTGTCGAAGCCGCCGGCGGTCAGGATCTTGCCTTCGCCCGCAATCGCCTCGGTCGAAGGACCGATGATGATGGTGACGCCGGGCTGGGTATCGGGATTGCCGGCCTTGCCGATGCCCGAGATGAAGCCGTCCTTCAGCCCGATATCGGCCTTGTAGATGCCGGTATGGTCGATGACGAGGGCGTTGGTGATGACGGTGTCGACGGCGCCCTCCTCCCGCGTCGCCTGCGACTGGCCCATGCCGTCGCGGATGACCTTGCCGCCGCCGAACTTCACTTCCTCGCCATAGATGGTGAAATCGTTCTCGACCTCGACGAACAGCTCGGTATCGGCCAGCCGGACCTTGTCGCCGGTGGTGGGGCCGTACATGTCGGCATAGGCGGCGCGGGTGATCTTTGCGGGCATCGGGAAAAACCTTGATGGATCGGGAACGCAATTGAACCGCCTGCGAAGTGACCTGTCCAGTGGCTTTGCCTGAAAAACAAGCAAGAGTAGACGCCTGCCTCTCCCGGAGCGCCGGTCCGAACCGCGGCGGTGTGTCGAAAGGAGCGATGCTGTCGCTCCGAGCCCGAGACCCTCGCGCCAAATCGGCAGCAGGCGCTTGCCCGGTGTTGTCGCTAATTGGGCTTTTGGGCGTTGCGGACGTAATAGTCGCTGGCGGCGGCGATGAAATCGTCGAGCAGTTTGATGCCCATGGCGATGCGTCTGTCCTCGAAGCGATCGCCGACCAGCGAGGCGGCGATGGCCTGCATGGCATAGGCGAGCTTGATCTGGCCTTTGGCGGCCGAAGCGTCGATTTCCCGCGACAGCTTGCCGATAACACCATTGAGCGTGTCCGCCGACAGGCTCCTTTTCAGGCCGATCCAGTCGCTTTGGCCGGTGTCTTGGACCATCCGGTGGGCAAGCGAGCCGATCAGTGCCACGGCTTCGGCGTCGCGGGTTCTGGCCTTGTCGAGATCGACGACGATCTTGGTGAGGCCGTCGAGAAACAGCTCGGCGGCGTTCTGGTCGAACACGACTGGTTCGGTCACATCAGGTTCCTTCGATCGCAAATGACCGGCCAGCCCGGGTCGGTTGTTTGCCAGCACCTCGCATCTCCGCTGCGGTCGATGCAAGTGCGAAATCCGCGCGTCCCTGCGGCCTACAGCGCGCCCATGACCTTCTGGTTGAACCCGAAGACCTTGCGGGCGCCGGAAAGCGGCACCAGCGTCACCTCGCGGGACTGGCCCGGTTCGAAGCGGACGGCGGTGCCGGCGGCGATGTCGAGCCGCGTGCCGCGCGCCCGTTCGCGATCGAAGATCAGGGCCGAATTGGTCTCGTAGAAATGATAATGGCTGCCGACCTGGATCGGCCGGTCGCCGGAATTGGCCACCATCAGGGTGACGGTTGCCGCGCCGGAATTGAGTTCGATGTCGCCTTTGGCGGTAATCACTTCGCCGGGGATCATTTCAGCCTCCTTGCCGCCTTTCGGGGCGGTGTTCTTGGCGGTCGCATCGCCTTTTGGCCGATGTTCCTACCGGATCGGTTCGTGGACGGTGACGAGTTTCGTCCCATCGGGGAAAGTGGCCTCGACCTGGACGTCGGGTATCATTTCGGCGACGCCTTCCATGACCTGGTCGCGATTGACCACATGGGCGCCAGCCTCCATGAGTTCGGACACCGGGCGGCCGTCGCGGGCGCCTTCGACGACGAAATCGGAAATGAGGGCCACGGCCTCGGGATGGTTGAGCTTGACGCCGCGCTCAAGCCGGCGCCGCGCAACGATCGCGGCCATGGAGATCAGGAGCTTGTCCTTTTCGCGGGGAGTGAGATTCATGGCGTTCCTCAGGTGGACCAGAGCCGGGGCAGGGCGCGTCCGGCGCTCAGTTCGACAAGTAGTGGCGTAACAAGCCGCCTCAACGCAAGACCGGACGGGGCGAGAATGCGCACCACCAGGCGCTCGCCAACGGCGCTCGCCGCCGCCTTGGCTTCGGCGGGAATGAGGGCGCGCACCGCGGCGAGCCGGTCCTCGGCATTGTCGGCGATGTGGACGAGCGTGGCAAAGGCGTTGTTGCCGGCCAAAAGCGACAGGGCGTCGCGTTCGAGATCGGTGGCCGACAGCCGGTTGGCCTCGGCATGGATGAGCCTGCCGCCGCGCGATATGCGCCACTGGTCGTCGAGCATGGCCGAGCGCGCCGCCTCGCCCATGGCCTCGCGCCCGAGCAGCACCGCCTCGAGGGCCGTGAGGGTGGCGCCTTCGCCGAGTTCGGCATCGAGATGGCGCTGAAGGCGCGACTGTTCGAACAGGATGGTTTCCTGCGGCAGCCAGTCGATATGGGCTCCGGGGCCGAGCACCAGCCGGTTGGCGATTGTGGCGGCGCCGCCGGCCGACTTGTAGACGCGTTCGCAGGCCGGCGTCGTGACGCTGATCTCGGCGCCCGGACCGGCCTCGACCGTCCAGTCGAACCGGTCGCCGCCGGTGAGGCCGCCGGCGGTGTTCATCAGAACGGCTTCGAGGGCCTGCGAGGTGGGGCGGGGCAGGCGGATCTTGGCCGAGCCCTCCTGGAACAGCTCGGTAAGGCGAGTGGCGCCGCCGCGCAACTTGGCGACGACGCGGCCGGACCCCTCGGCCCGTTGCGGCCGGGCGGCGTCCTCGCCGCGCGGCGTCGGCAGGCTGCCCGCCGCATCGTTGTTGCCTTTGCCGCCGGTCATGGGCCTAAACCGTCAGGTGCTTTCTGATCTCGGGTCGGTCGAGGTCCGCGGCCGGTCCGGAATGCAGAATCTCGCCGCGGTCCATGACGTAAATGTTGTCGGCGAGTTCGCGGCAGAAATCCAGATACTGCTCGACCAGAAGGATCGTCATGCCCTTCTCGTCCCGGAGGAATTGCAGCGCCCTTCCGATATCCTTGATGATCGAGGGCTGGATGCCCTCGGTCGGTTCGTCGAGCACCAGCAATTGCGGGCCGGTGACCAGCGCCCGCCCGATGGCCAGTTGCTGCTGCTGGCCGCCCGACAGGTCGCCGCCGCGCCGCGACAGCATCTGCCTGAGCACGGGAAACAGGTCGAAGATGTAGGCGGGGATGCGCCGCTCGGACCGCTTCAGGCAGGCATAGCCGGTTTCGAGGTTTTCCCGGACCGTGAGGAGCGGGAAAATCTCGCGGCCCTGCGGTACGTAGCCGATGCCGAGCTTGGCGCGGGCATAGGGCGGCAGCTTGCCGAGCGTTGCCGCGTCAAAACGGATGTCGCCGGATGTGACGGAATGGATGCCGACAATGGCCCTCAACATCGACGACTTGCCGACGCCGTTGCGGCCGAGCACTGCGGTGATCTTGCCGGGGGCTACCTCGATGGAGACCGAACGCAGCGCCTGGGCGGCGCCGTAATGCAGGTCAAGGGTCGAAACACTGAGGGCACTGCTCATGATTTGCCTACTTTTTTCCTTCTCCCCTTGCGGGACTTCGAGGCGATGGCGAAGCCATCATTCGCTCCGGTGGAGCGAATGAAGCCGAAGAAGGTGGCGCGGAGCGCCGGATGAGGGGGAACGGCGAAGCCGGCGGCTGTGGCCCCACCCTCACCCGCCCCTTCGGGGCACCCTCTCCCGTCAAGGGAGAGGGGAAGGCGTGCCCCATTCCGAGCAACGATCACAATCATCTCCCCAGATAGCTTTCGATGACCTTGGGGTCGGCGCTGACCTGGTCGAGCGAGCCGGCGGCGAGCACCGAACCTTCGGCGAGGCAGGTGACGTAGCACTCGAGGTCGCGCACGAAACTCATGTCGTGCTCGACCACGATGACCGAGCGGGTCTTCGAAATCTCCTTCAAGAGCTTGGCCGTCTCGATCGTCTCGGCATCGGTCATGCCGGCCACCGGCTCGTCGACGAGCAGAAGCTTGGGGTCCTGGGCCAGGAGCATGCCGATTTCGAGCCATTGCTTCTGGCCGTGGCTGAGATTGGCGGCGAGTTCGTCGCGCCGCGCCGTCAGCCGGATGGTTTCGAGGATCTCCTCGATGCGGGCGATGTCCGCCGCCGAGGGCTGGTAGAACAGTCCGGCGAGGACGCCGCGCGGCTTCTTGAGCGCCAGGGCGAGATTGTCCCAGACCGAGTGGCTCTCGAACACGGTCGGTTTCTGGAATTTGCGGCCGATGCCGAGTTCGGCGATGTAGCTTTCGTCGTGCCTGGTCAAATCGATCCGGTCCTCGAACAGCACCTCGCCGTCGTCGGGCCTGGTCTTGCCGGTGATGATGTCCATCATCGTCGTCTTGCCGGCGCCGTTGGGGCCGATGATCGCCTGCAATTCGCGCGGCTGGACGATAAGCGACAGGTTGTTGAGCGCCTTGAAGCCGTCGAAGCTGACCGAGACGCCGTCGAGATAGAGCAGGGTGCCGGGATGTTCCGTCGTCATCATTCTACTCCGCCGGTTCCGCGAATTCGCCCGGAGGCGGCTGGTCCTTGGGATCGCCGGTCCTGGAATTGCGGCCTTCTTCCTCCTTCACCGAGGCGCGGCTCAGGGTGAGCGCGTTCCAGCCGGCCACGACGGTGCCGACAATGCCCCTGGGCAAGAAGATGGTGACGAAGACAAACAGGCCGCCGAGCGCGAAGAGCCAGAACTCGGGCAACAGGCCGGTGAACCAGGACTTGCCGGCATTGACCAGGATCGCCCCGATGATCGGGCCGACCAGGGTGGCCCGGCCGCCGACGGCGGTCCAGATGACGATTTCGATGGAATTGGCCGGCTCGAATTCGCCCGGATTGATGATGCCGACCTGCGGCACGTAGAGCGCCCCGGCAATGCCGGCGATGACAGCCGAGACGACGAAGGCGAAGACCTTGTAATTATCGGCGCGGTAGCCGAGGAAGCGCGTGCGGCTTTCGGCGTCGCGGATGGCGACCATGACCTTGCCGAGTTTGGATTTGACGATGCCGGCGCAGATCAGAAAGGCGAGGGCGAGCGCGATCGCCGAGGTGGAAAACAAAGCGGCGCGAGTCGTTTGCGCCTGGATGTTGAAACCGAGAATGTCCTTGAAGTCGGTCAATCCGTTGTTGCCGCCGAACCCCATGTCGTTGCGGAAGAAGGCAAGCAGCAGCGCATAGGTCATGGCCTGGGTGATGATCGACAAATAGACGCCGGTGACGCGCGAGCGGAAGGCCAGCCAGCCGAAGACGAAGGCGAGCACGCCCGGCACCAGAACCACCATGAGCATGGCGAACCAGAACATGTCGAACCCGCTCCAGAACCAGGGCAGCTCCTTGTAGTTCAAAAACACCATGAAATCGGGCAGGACCGGATTGGCATAAACGCCGCGGTCGCCAATCTGGCGCATCAGGTACATGCCCATGGCATAGCCGCCCAGAGCGAAAAAGGCACCATGGCCGAGCGACAGGATGCCGGCATAGCCCCAGATCAGGTCGAGGGCGAGAGCCAGCATGGCATAGGTCAGGTACTTGCCGAACAGCGGTACGAAATGGTCGGGCAGATGCAAGGGCGACCCAGCCGGCACGAAAAGGTTCGAAACCGGAACCAGCACCGCGATGGCGATGAGGATGGCCAGGACGATGATCGCCTTTTTGTCGAGGGCGCGGATGAGCCAGGCGGTGATCATGGATGGCGCTTCCGGCGGATGGTTGAGACTGTGGCCGAGGCCCCCTCACCCGGGCCTTCGGCCCGACCTCTCCCCCCAGGGAGAGGTGTTGAGGTGGTGGGGGCTTGCCCCAACTTACCTCTCCCTTGGGGGAGAGGTCGCCGCGGAGCGGCGGGTGAGGGGGCCTTCGTCGATCGGTGCAAACAGAACCTCATTGCTCCACGGCCCTTCCCTTGAGCGCGAACAGGCCGCGCGGCCGGCGCTGGATGAACAGGATGATGAATACGAGAATGAGGATCTTGCCGAGCACGGCGCCGGCATAGGGTTCGAGGAACTTGTTGGCGATGCCAAGGGTCATGGCGCCGACCAGCGTGCCCCAGAGATTGCCCACCCCGCCGAAGACCACGACCATGAAACTGTCGACGATGTAGGACTGGCCGAGATTGGGCGAGACGTTGTCGATCTGACTGAGCGCGACCCCGGCAATGCCGGCGATGCCGGAACCGAGCCCGAAGGTCAGTGCGTCGACATAAGGGGTTCGGATGCCCATGGCCGAGGCCATGCGACGATTCTGGGTGACCGCCCGCATCTGCAGGCCGAGCGGCGTGCGGTTGAACACCAGCAGCAGGATGGCGAAGACGACCAGCGCGAAGACGACGATCCACAGCCGGTTCCAGGTGATGGCAAGTCCGAGGAAATCCACGGTGCCCGACATCCAGCTCGGGTTGCCGACCTCGCGATTGTTCGGCCCGAACATGGTGCGCACCGCCTGTTGCAGGATGAGGCTCAGGCCCCAGGTCGCCAGGAGCGTTTCGAGCGGCCGTCCGTAGAGGAAGCGGATGATGCCGCGCTCGATGGCAACGCCGGCAAGGCCGGCGACGAGGAAGGCGAGCGGCAGGGCGATGGCGAGCGAGTAGTCGAACAGGCCCGGATAGTTGTTGCGGATGACTTCTTGCACCACGAAGGTGGTGTAGGCGCCGAGCATGACGATCTCGCCATGCGCCATATTGATGACGCCCATGACGCCGAAAGTGATGGCGAGGCCGATGGCGGCGAGCAGCAGAACCGAGCCGAGCGAGACGCCGTACCAGACGTTCTGGACGGCGCTCCAGGCGGCGATCTTGCCTTCGATGGCGGTGACGCCCTTCTGCAGGAGCGGCGCCAGTTCGGCATCGGCTTCGGCCAGCGCGCCCTTCAGGATGGCCATGGCGTTGCGATCGGCCTTTTCGGCGAGCGTGTCGATCGCCGCCTGCTTGTCGGCGAGCGGAAAATCGTTGCGGATGACGACGATCGAGCGCGCCTGTTCGAGCAGGGCGGCGATGCCGGCGTCGGTTTCGGCCGCAAGGGCCGTGTCAATCAGTTCGAGCGAGTCCGCGTCGGCCGATTTCAGCACCGCCTCGGCGGCGGCAAAGCGGGTGCGGCGGTCCGGGCTCATCAGCGTCATCTGGCCGAGCGCCGCGCCGATGACGCGCCTCAGCCCGTTGTTGACCTTGATCTTGTCGGCGTCGCGCGTGCCGATCGTGCCACGATCTTCGCCGGTTACGGGATCGGAAATCTCATAGTCGCGACCCTTCTTGATGCCGAGGACGATGGAGCCGTCGGCGTCGAGTACGTAGAGATTGCCATCATCGAGCGCTTGGAGCAGCGGCACCAGCGCCGCGTTGCCGGTGGCGGCGAGGGCGCTCACCACGCTGGCGCGGTCGTTGTAGGACCCGTCCGGCAATCGCGAGATCAGTGCCATCGTGTCGGCGTCGAGCTCCTGCGCCGGGCTAGCGGCAGGGGCGAGGCCAACGGCCATGGTCAGCGCCATCAGAAATCCGGCAAGGATGCGCATCAGGGGCATCGTGGTCTCACCTCGTGCGGGGCAAAGAGGGGTGGAGGCGGCAGGCCGCCTCCACCCTGCGACTCGTACCGGTGCGGCCGGATTATTCCGAGCCGCCGCAGGCTCCGGTTTCGGTGTTGAAGTTGCCGCACTTCTTCTCGACCCAGTCGGATTCGATCATTTTCGATTCCGGCAGGAAGTCGGTCCAGGCGTCGCCCGGCACCAGGTCGTCGGTCTCCCAGACGATGTCGAACTGACCGTCGTCCTGTATTTCGCCGATCAGCACCGGCTTGGTGATGTGGTGGTTGGGCAGCATGATCGAGGTGCCGCCCGAAAGGTTCGGCGCTTCGGTGCCCGGCAGGGCGTCGATGACGGCGTCGGCATCGGTGGTGCCGGCGGCTTCGACGGCCGTGACCCACATGTTGAAGCCGATGTAATGGGCTTCCATCGGGTCGTTGGTCACGCGAACTTCGCTGCCGATGAAGGCGTGCCAGCCGTCGATGAAGTCGTAGTTGATGTCGGCGTCGACCGACTGGAAGTAGTTCCAGGCGGCGAGATGGCCGACGAGCGGGGCGGTGTCGAGGCCGGCGAGTTCTTCTTCACCTACCGAGAAGGCGACGACCGGGATGTCCTCGGCCGAGATGCCCTGGTTCCCCAGTTCCTTGTAGAACGGCACGTTGGCGTCGCCGTTGATGGTCGAGACCACGGCGGTCTTCTTGCCGGCCGAGCCGAAGGCCTTGATGTCGGAGACAATGGTCTGCCAGTCGGAATGGCCGAAGGGCGTGTAGTTGATCATGATGTCTTCGGCCGGGACACCCTTGTCGAGCAGATACTGCTCGAGGATCTTGTTGGTCGTGCGCGGATAGACGTAGTCGGTGCCGGCCAGCACCCAGCGCTCGACGCTTTCCTCATTCATCAGATAGTCGACGGCGGGAATGGCCTGCTGGTTCGGTGCGGCGCCGGTGTAAAAGACGTTGCGCTCGGATTCCTCGCCCTCGTACTGGACGGGGTAGAACAGGATCGAATTGAGTTCCTTGAAGACCGGCAGCACGGACTTGCGGGAAACCGAAGTCCAGCAGCCGAACACGACGTCGACGCCGTTGACGGAAATCAGTTCGCGCGCCTTTTCGGCGAAGAGCGGCCAGTCGGATGCCGGATCGACGACGACCGGTTCGAGCATCTTGCCGAGCACGCCGCCCTTCTTGTTCTGCTCGTCGATCAAGAACAGCATGGTGTCCTTGAGGGTAGTTTCGGAAATCGCCATGGTTCCCGACAGGGAGTGAAGAATGCCTACCTTGATGGTGTCGTCCTGGGCCAGGGCCAGCCCGGCAAAACCGGTCGTGCCCATCAGCAACCCGAGGCCGATCCCTGCGAGTGTCATCTTGGCGTCTGTCATGTTGTCCTCCGACAGTGGTTGTTTGCACCGCCGGAGATTTTGCAAGGGGCGTGCCAGCCCCGTTTATGCCGGGAAGTAAACGGATTCCGGCCGTTTGACGCCTGTCTGGCCGCCATCCGGCCTTGAGCGCGCCGCCGCCTGCCCTTTCACTGGGCATGGCCGTCGCAGCATGCACAATTATTGTGCTATATTCGCTGTTGCCTATATTCTCGGCATTGGCGGCAATCGTTCAGCCGAGACGAAATGTCTTCTCACCGAGCCGGCGCCCTGGTCTAGACTTCGGTCACCGAAGCCTGCTTCGGCAGAGGCTGTTTGCACCACTGTCCTCGACCCCGTGCCTCGCGAGAGGCGCGGGGTTTTGCATCCCGGCAGGGGAGGCCGGCATTCAAACGGCGGTGCAAAGGGACGTGGCGGCGCCGATGGCGCCGCCACGTTTCGGTCTATATGGTCCGCTGCGCCGCCGGCGGCAAAGCCCGACGCGGATCGGCCGAGCCTGCCCGGGCAAGGTGACGACTGCCTCGCCGGCTCCAAACTACGTCCCGTCGTCGACCTCGGCCATGCGTCTCCAAACCGACAAGTCGCCGAGCGCGCTAGCGGATGCCGCCGTCGATCAGTTCGACAAGGCCGCCAATGGTGTCGGGCGTGACGGCGCCGGCACCGGTATTCAGGCTCAGACCCGGCATCTTGTACTTGGCCGACATGACGCACTGCACGACCGGCATGAAGCCCTGCAGATAGAGCAGCTGGTCGAGTGTCGCCGAGATGTAGCCCGATTGCAGGCCGTCGATGGTGGCCGGTGCAAGGTCGATGCCGCCGACGATGATATCGCCCGGCTGCTTGCCCGCCTTCTTGAGGATTTCAGCCAGAACGCCGGTGATGCCGCCATGCTGGGTGCCGATGGCCTTGAGGTCGGGGTGGCTCTGGATATAGGACACCAGAACCGGAACCGCGAGCGATGTGTCGGAATTGATCTCCTGGGTGATCTCGAGCCGGTCGACCGAAAGCCCGGCCGCTTCGAGCGTCTCGGCGAGACCCTTTTCGGACTGGCCGCGTTCGGCCTGGCTGAAGACGCCATAGACCATCGCCTGGTCGCCGGATTCCAACCCTTGCGCCAGCATGTAATTGGCCGTCAGGGCGCCGCCGGCATAAAGATCGACGCCGGCATAACCCATGCCCGCCGTGCCGAACTCGTCCTGCAAGGAGGTCATCGGCGAGTTACCGACCGTGACGACGATGCCGGCGTCAACGGCTTGCTTGACGATGTCCTGGAAGGCGACCGCGCCGGGATGGCCCATGATCTCGATGCAGTCGGGGCGAGCCGCGACCGCTTCCTTGAACTGGTTGATCATGGTTTCAGGCGCCCAGGCCGAGAACTGCTCCTTGAGGTCGACGCCGAAGGCCGCGGCGGCTTCGGCCGCGCCCGTCTGGCGGGCGAGGGTGGCGCCATCGCCGGGATTGCCGCCCATCTGCATGTACATGACAAGGCCGTCGCCGATCTTGTCCTGGGCATCGGCCGGCAAAATTGTGCCGGCGGCAAGCGCCAGAGCGGCCACAGAGGTCAGAAGTAACGTTTTAGTCATGGCATATTCCCTCCCTTTTAAACGGGGATTGCCGCGTCCTCGGCGGCTATCCCCATAATCAGCGGCCGGTTCGACCGCCGAATCTCGACCGCAGCCGGAAGCGGGACAGGAACAGGGCCCGCTTCTGCGGTTCGTCGACGAACAGGTAAAAGATAATGGCAATCAGGAAGACCAGCCCCTGGATGGTGCGGACCCAGGCACCGGTCAGGCCGGTCGCGACCAGGCCCGCCTCGATCATGCCGATGATGAGGCAGCCAAAGACCGTTCCGACAATGGTGGCGCGGCCGCCGAAGATCGAGGTGCCGCCGATGAGCACGGACGCGATGGCGGTCAGAAGATAGCCCTGGCCCTGATTGCCGAAATAATTCTTGTTCTCGAGCGTCAGCATGATCGCCGCGATGGCGGCGAGCAAGCCCATCATGGTGAAGATCTTGATCTTCTCCCATTCGACATGGACGCCGAGCACGCGGGAAACCTCGTTGGAATCGCCGAGGAACAGGGTGTGCTCGCCGAAGCGGTGGCGATTGAGCACGAACCACAGGAACACCACGATGATGATTGTCCACAATGATTGCAGCGGCACCTGGCTGACCCAGGCGAAATCGCCTTCCACGCGGAGCGGCCGGCCGACGATGACCTGCCAGACCGCGGACTCCTCGGCGCCCCTCAGGGCGTAGGACTTGCCGCCGCTGAGCACGGTCGCCATGCCGTACCAGAAAAACTGCGTGCCGAGCGTGGTGATGAAGGCGGGAATACCGACAAAGGCGACAAGCGCGCCATTGATGAAACCGACGAGAATGCCGGCGCCCAGAGCCGCCAGCACGGCCCACCACCCAAGATCGTATTCCTTGAACAGCACGGCGAAGACGAAGCCGGAAAAACCGATGACGGCCGGAAAGCTCAGATCGATCTCGCCGGCGCCGAGGATGAAGGTCAGGCCCATCGCCAGCAGCACCAGCGGCGGCAGGGTGCTGAGGAAGGTGGTGTAGATGAAAGGCTGGGTGAACACGCCCGGCGCCGTGTACATGAAGGCAGCAAGGATGCACATGAACACGATGATGATCGGCAGGCCTTCGAAACGCCTTGTGATCGGAATGCGGGAGCCCTTGGCCATTCTCAGCGCTCCCCGGGCTCGTGCTGCAGGGAAATCAGATAGTCCGTCAGTTCCGCGACGGTCATGTCCTGAGGCGTGATCTCCGCCACCACCGCCCCGCGTTCGAGAATGACAAGACGGTCGGCCACTTCGTGCACATGCGCCAGATTGTGCTCGATATAGACGCAGGCGCGGCCCGAGTTCTTGATGCGCTTGACGAAATCGAGAACCTTGCGGACCTCCTTGACCGCCAGCGCTGCCGTCGGTTCGTCGAGCACGATGAGATCGGCATTGAAATGCATGGCGCGGCCGATGGCGATGCCCTGGCGCTCGCCGCCCGAAAGCTCGCTGACGGTCGAATCGACGCCGATGCCGGCGCCGCGGAAGCCGATGGCGTCCATCAGGATCTGATTGGCGATTTCCTTTTCGCGCTTGATGTCGATGAAGCCGAATCGATTGGTGATCTGGCGACCGACGAAGAAATTGCGCCAGAGCGGCTGCTTCTCGCCGAGTGATTTGTCCTGGTAGACGGTTTCGATCGACAGGTCGTGCGCCATGGAGACCGAGAAATTGTCGAGATCGAGCTTTTGGTCGCGGATGTAGACATCGCCTGAGGTCGGTTTGAACACTCCGGTCATCACCTTGATGAGCGTCGACTTGCCGGCGCCGTTGTCGCCGATCAGGCCGACGATCTCATTGCGTCCGATCGACAGATTGACGTCGCGGAGCGCCTGAATCGCGCCGAAGAACTTCTGCACGTTCTCGAGACGGACGATGTTCTCGAACGGAGCGGCATCCACCGGCGCGGCCACATTCGCGGAGCGGGCGTTTTTCATGTTACCAATGAGTACAATTCCCTCGCCTGCAAAGTAGCATAAGTTTCCTCCACAACGGAGTCGAAAATTGGCTGAAAGCATGGATTCATCTGCTGCCGCATTGATGCGACAACTGTCTGAATACTAGATAGAAAGCCTCAAATATGCATCCGTATGCGAAGTGATGTCTACGAAGTGTGCCCGTAACTAGAAAAACTCTGAAATAAATACTAAGTGCCCACAATCTCAGTTCTATTCGTTTGTGGGCCGGCTGCCCACGCCGTGCATAGTCGCCGGTTTCCGATGCCTTTGCCGGCGCGCCGGCTCAAAGACAAACCCCTGCGCTCGCGTGCGAGCGCAGGGGTTTGGTTCTGGAGGATCGGATTGATGCGCCGATCGCCTTGGGGTGCCGAAGGGGTTAGCCGGCGATCAGGGTCTCGGCCGGCACGTAGTCGTAGCCGAGATCATCGGCGACGGCCTTGTAGGTGATCTTGCCGCCGCAGACATTGAGGCCGGCGCGCAGATGCGGGTCGGCGCCGAGGGCTGCCTTCCAGCCCAAGTCGGCGATCCTGAGAGCAAAGGGCAGGGTGGCGTTGTTGAGGGCGTAGGTCGAGGTGCGGGCTACGGCGCCCGGCATGTTGGCGACGCAGTAATGGACGATGTCGTCCACGACATAGGTCGGTTCGGCATGGGTCGTGGCATGCGAGGTCTCAAAGCACCCGCCCTGGTCGATGGAGACGTCGACGAGCACGGCACCCGGCTGCATGGTCCTGAGCTGGTCGCGCGAGACCAGCTTCGGGGCGGCGGCACCCGGCACCAGAACGGCGCCAACGACGAGATCGGCTCCGGCGACCTGTTCGGCGATGGCCGCTTTGGTGGCGAACAGGACCTTGGCGCTCGATTCGAAATGGTTCGACAGACGTTCGAGCTGTGCCGGG
>Ga0180009_10000931_pt1 | contig 37302 bp, 29 predicted proteins | sample OS_PC_MetaG_FD_123537 | JGI IMG/M metagenome (GOLD analysis project Ga0180009, IMG submission 123537) | Groundwater microbial communities from the Aspo Hard Rock Laboratory (HRL) deep subsurface site, Sweden - OS_PC_MetaG | ecosystem: Environmental > Aquatic > Deep subsurface > Groundwater... | reverse complement strand
CCGGCCGAGAACTTCATGAGACAACCGGCGGCGCGGCAATGCTCCAAGCCCAGCACGTGTGCTATTTCGTGCAGGCCAACCTTGGCCGCCCTTTCCAGCATCAAGTGGCGGGTGGTGCGCCCACCCCCCTCCCCATCGCTCAACCGGTGCAGGGACATCACCGCCGCCCGGCCTCCCAATTGGGATTCGCCCAGGACATAGGTGAGAAAGGGCAGGCAAAGGTCCTTGCCCATTAGCCCGAGGCGCAAGGGGGCGCCCTCGGTTGCAGCCAAATCCTTCAGGATGAGCCCGGCGTCGTATTGCCCCCGGGCCGCGACTAGGGCGTGGGCCGGCTCAGGCCAAGGCTGCACCACCAGGACGTTCAATTCCAGCAAAGCTTGGAGGTTGGCCGCCACCACCTGGGCGGCGGTGGAACTCACCAGGCCGAAGGGGACCACTTCCACTTGGGGGGGAAGCATGACCCTGGAGGACATGTCCGATTCAGAACCCATGGAGCTAATCGACGACACTGGCGATGGAATTTGGCCATACCCGAATGCCGTGAATCATGGTGAACGCAGGCCGGCCTTTTTGATCTTGCGGGCCAGGGTGGTGCGGTCTATGCCCAGGATTGCCGCCGCCTGGGTTATGTTCCATTGGTGGGCCTGCAGGATCCGCCGGATGTGCTCGGTTTCGATTTCGGCCAAGCGCAGGGGAGCGGAGCCCGACTTGGGCCCCTCCTCTAGGAAGGCGAGTTGCTCCAGCTTGATCAGACCGCCCCGTCTCACGATCACCGCCCGCTCCATGATGTTGCGCAGCTCTCGCACATTGCCCGGCCAGGCATAGCTGAGAAGGGCCTGTCTGGCCTTGTCGTCCAACTCCGGCGGCGGCTTGCCGGTCTCCCGGGAGAAAACGGCGATAAAGTGCTCGGCCAGGGGGATGATGTCCTCCCGGCGCTGGCGCAGGGGCGGCACGGTCAAAGAGAATACGTTTATTCGGTAGTAAAAATCCTGCCGGAAATCGCCTGCTGCTATCAGTTCGGGAAGGTCGCGGTGGGTGGCGCAGATCAGGCGAAAGTCGCTGGTCAGGGGATCGCCGCCCCCCACTCGTAAAAAGCTGCCATTTTCCAGCACCCGCAGTAGAGCCACCTGCATCTTCTGGGATATATCGCCCACCTCGTCCAAAAACAGGGTGCCGCCGTCGGCCATCTCCAGGTGGCCCCGGCGGGCCTTTACCGCGCCGGTGAAGGCCCCGCGCTCGTGCCCGAACAACTCGCTCTCCAACAAACTCTCGCTTTGGGCCCCGCAGTTTATGGCCACAAAGGGCCCAAAGGAGCGGGAGCTGCGGTTGTGTATGGCCCGGGCCACCAGCTCCTTGCCCGTGCCGGTCTCGCCCACGATTAGCACCGGAGCCTCGGTGGCGGCTACTTCCTCGATCTGTCCGAATACCTTGAGCATGGCCGGCGACCCGCCCACCAGGTCTTCGAAGCCGGCCATTTGGCCCTCGGCCAGGCGCTGGCGCAGCATTTTATTCTCTTGCATTAGGCGCTTTTGGCGGCCCATCTTTTCCAGCAACAGCATCAAATGTTCAGGGTCAAAGGGCTTGAGCAGGTAGTCGCTGGCCCCGGCCTTCATGGCATCCACCGCCGACTCGATGGAGCCATAGGCGGTGATGATGATCACTAGGACGTCCGGGTGGCTTTCCTTTACGCGCCTCAGCAGCTCGATGCCGTCCATGCCCGGCATCTTGATGTCCACCAGGGCCAGGTCGAACTCACGCTGCTCCATCAGGCCCAGGGCCTCGCGACCTCCTTCGGCCTTGCCAACTTGGTGGCCATCCTGCACCAGCCAGGCGGCGATTGACTCGCGCATGGCCAGCTCGTCGTCAACCACCAACACCCGTAGCGGGGTACTCATTTCCCTTCTCCCTCCCCCAACTCCTCCCCTTTGCCGGCCAGGGGCAGCACCAGGCGGAAGGTGGTGCCGCAGCCCAGCTCGCTGTCCGCCTCCACCTGGCCGTGATGCTCGCGCATGATGCCGTAGACCATGCTCAATCCTAAACCCACGCCGTGGCCGTCGGCCTTGGTGGAGAAAAAGGGCTCGAATATGCGCGGCAGACTTTCCTGGGGGATGCCCTCACCGCTGTCGCGGAACTCCAGCCACACCTTGGCCTCCTGGGGCAGCACCCCGCCGCTGATCTCCAGGGAGCCTCCCTGGGGCATTGCCTCCAAGGCGTTGAAAATCAGGTTGGTGAACACCTGCTGGAGCTGCGAGGCGTCACCCCACACATCCAAACCCTCGGCGGGCACGGAAAGCTTCAATTCCACACCGGAAAGCTCCATGCGGTGGCCGGTGAGCAGGACGGTGGTGTCCAATAGTGCATGTAAGTTAAGGACGCAGGGGGCCGGGCTGCGCTGGCGGGCAAAAGAGAGCAGGTTGTCCACGATGCGGCTGCACCGTTGGGCCTCTTGAGCGCACAGATCCAGGTAGCCCTGATAGTCGAGCAGATCCTTGGCCTTGGTGCGTCCATTAGCCAGGCCCTTGTGCATCAATTTAACGAAATTGTAGATGGAGGAGATGGGGTTGTTTATTTCATGGGCCACCGAGGCCACCAGCTTACCCAGGGCGAGGAGTTTGTCCTCTTGAACCAGGCGGGCCAGGTCCGCCTTTATCGCCGCGGTGCGCCGATCCATGCGTTGGGCCAGGTCGTCGGTAATGTCGCGGAAAAGCTCCAACACCTGCACCACCTCTCCCTTGCGGTTGACCAGGGGATAGGTGGACACGTCGCAATAATGGGTCGAGCCGTCTTGTTGCGCGTGTTCGTGGATGGCGTGGGCGCTTTTTCCAGTGGCCAGGGTGCGCTTCATGGGACAGGGGTTTTCCGGGCTGTCGCAGGGGGTGATGGCTTGGTGGCTCACCTGGAAGCAGTAGCGGCCCAGCGCCTCCTCCCGGCTGAGGCCGGCCGTGGCCAGGGCCGCCTGGTTGGCCCGCACGATGCGGTAGTCGCCGTCCAGCACCAGGACCCCCTCGCCGGTGGCGTCCACCATGACTTGGTTGAAGCATCTGGCCATGCTGGCCTCGTCCTCGGTTTGCTCCAGTTGTTGGTACAGGGAAACCACATCATGAAATAGGCGCGAGGCGGTGTGCCCGATTACGCCTACCGACTCTGGTTTGCTGGCCGCCAGATTGGATAAAAGCTCCTGTTCATCGGTGAGTTCTACGACCAGATCCAGGTTCTCCAAGTTAAACAACTCGGCGCAGTCAGTGGTGGTGAATATGCCCCGCTCCCGGGCCAGGCGCAACCCCTCGGCCTCGGGGTTCAGATCGGCCACGCCCACGATTTCCGCCCGCAGTCGCTGAAAACGCCTGGAGTCGAACATCTCCAGCATGGACCGGCACCGTTTGCCGCCGCCGATTACCGCCACCCTGAGCTTTTTCTGGCTTTGCTTCCGGCCGGTTGGCATGTTCCACCTCAAAAACCGTTAACTATGGATAATTCTATCCTAAATTTTTTGGGCGATTATAGCACTAAATGCCCTTTTCAGCCGAGGATGCCTCCGATCGCACCGCCACGGCCATTAATTCGCTTCCAAATGTCTGATGGTGAATTGCCGCTCACTCCAAGCGCAGCAAGTCTGGGGCCGGCGTGCAAACGGCTAGGGTGCGCCTGGTAGTTTGAATTTTTGATCAGCGGCGAAAGAGAAATTAAGAATCTGCGGGGAGGTCGCCACCGCACCCGCACAGGCTGCCGTATATGGAGCGTTTGATATCCAAGAATTCGGGCGAATCCAGATCGCGTGGGCGGGGAAGTTCCACCGCGAACTCCTGGCGCAGCCTGCCCGGCGACTTTTCCATGACCAAAACCCGGTCGGCCAGTTTAACCGCCTCTTCCAGGTCATGGGTCACGAACACCACGGTCTGCCGAAGTCGCCGCTGCAAAGAAATGAGCAGCGCATGCATGTCCGCCCGGGTCTGGGCGTCCAAGGCGGCGAAGGGTTCGTCCATGAGCAAAGCGGCCGGTCCGAGCACCAGCACCCGGGCCAGGGCCACCCTCTGCTTCATGCCCCCGGATATGGCCCGGGGCAGATAGCGGCCATAACCCTCCAGCCCCACCAGGCCCAGCATGCGCTCCACCTTGCCCTTGCGGTCGCCCTTGCCATGCCCGTTGCGCAGACCGAAGCCCACGTTCTCGGCCACGGTGAGCCAAGGGAACAAGGCGTCTTCCTGAAACACCACCCCCCGCTCCGGGCCGGGCCGGGTAACCGGCTGCTGGTGCATTAGCACCCTGCCCTCGTCATGGGGCAGGAAACCGGCAATGATGTTGAGCAGGGTGGTCTTGCCGCAGCCGCTGGGACCCAGGATGCCCAGCGCCTCGCCGGTGCGGACCTCAAAAGAAATGCGCTCCAGGGCCTTGACCCGGTGGCGGTTGACCCGAAAGCTCTTGCTCACCCCCTCCACCTTCAGGCATGGCGCTACGGCCTTATCTCGTACATCCCGCCCCATCACAGTCTGCGCACACTTTTGAAAAACTTGAGCCCCCCCACCAGGCCCAGGTCGCAGACACGCCCGATCACGGCGATGAGCAGGATGCCCATGATGATTATGTCCACCCGGCCCAGCATGCGTGCGTCCATGATGACCGCCCCCAGGCCGCCGGACACTCCGGTCAACTCGCCCAGCACCAGGTAGGCGAAAGCGATGCCCAGGCCCAGCCTGAGCCCGATGATAACGTGGGGCATGGCCGCCGGGATGAGCACCGTGAAAATCAGGCGGGTTTTACCCAGGCCCATCATGGACCCGGACCTGAGGAACAGGGGGTTGACCTGAATGGCCCCGGCCGCTGCTCCCAAGTAGATGGGAAAAAACGCGGCCAGGGAGACCAGAAACACCGTGGTCTTGAAACCGATGCCGAACCACACCAGGGCCAGGGGCAACCAGGCGATGCCGGGCACCGCCCGCACCCCGTTGATGAAGGTGTCCAGGAACAGACGCATAAACTTGAGGCGGCCGGAAACGAGCCCCAGGGGCAGGCCCAGCAGCACGGCCAGGGCGAAGCCTCCCCCCACCCTGCCCAGGCTGGCCATGGCATCATCCAGGAAGCGGCCGGCATAGGGCGCACTGCCCTGGGGGGCGAAGATGTAGTTGACCGCGGTGTCCAGCACCTGGCCGGGCGGAGGCAAAAAATAGGCCGGCACCAGGCCCCCCAGGCTGAGTAGACCCCAGACTCCAAAGGCGCAGGCGGGCAACAGCCAGGGCAGCAGGATGGCGGCCACCGGCTTGCCGCGGGAGGCGCTCTTGGTTGGTCCCAGGCTTGGCATCAGTTTTTAAGCTTAACGCCCTTAACAAAGCTCAGGTCAATGAGCTTATGGTAATCCGGTTCGCGGCTGATGATGCCCAGAGCCTTCATGCGCCCGCCCAGGGCCCGCACCCGTTTGATGAACCCCTGGTCCATGTTCCAGGCCAGTTCCATGTTGGGAGCGGCCTTTTCCAGCACCTTCAGGGGCGTGCCGAAAGTGGCCGCCCGCTGCAACCATTGCTTGGGGTGGGTCTTGAGATATTCGGTGGACGCGGCATGGGCGGCCACCAGGGCGGCCACCAGCTGGGGATGCTTGTCTATGGTCTCCTTGGTGACCAGCATGCCCGCGTTGATGGCGCCGACGCCCCCACCGTAATAAGGATAGGCCAGGATGCGGCCATAGCCCTGGAGCACGGCCAAGGTGGGGAAAGGCTCGCCCGAGAGGAAGGCGTCTATGGAGCCCCGGGCCAGGGCCAGGCCCATGTCGAAAAAGTCCACCCGGACCAGCTTCACGTCCTTGTTGGGATTGATGCCGTTTTTGGTCAGGGCCTCACGCAGGAGTATCTCGTGCATGGTGCCGGGCACGTAGCCGATCTTCTTGCCGGCCAGGTCCTTGATGCTCTGGATGGGGCTGTCCTTTTGCACCACCAGGGCAGAGCACTTATTGCACAGGGCGGCCACCACCACCACCGGCTCGCCGCGCGAGGCCGAATGGATGGCGTGGGCCAGGGTGGTCCCGCACATGTCCAGGCTGCCGGCCAGCAGGGCCATCTTTTGGTCCGCCGGGTTGGTGAAGGGGAAAACCTCCAACTTCTGGCCGGGCAGGAACTGCTGGTAGAAGAAGGGCTGGATGGTCTGGGCGGTCTTCCAGGTGCCCACCCGCCAGGGCGACTGGGCCAGGGCGGGCCGCCCGGCGGCCAATAACAAGACGCCGATCAGCATAACGCTTGCCCACAAACTCGGTGACTTGCGCATTTGATCCCCTTGTGCCGGCTTCATTTCAAAATACCAACGCTTGGTTCAGGGCAGGCCGTGGTAATGGGTGGAGCATAAACCGCTCTCCGTGGCGGCGGATTGGGGTTGGCCAAAACAATTGGAAGGCAGGCTGGGATCCCAGCCCATCTCCCGCTGCATGCGAGCGCAATCGGCCAGGTTTTGTCCCCGCCCCTTGCCGGTGTCCGACTGGGCATCGCGCGGGCTGGAGCCCACCTCGGGAAAGAACAGGTTGGCACCGGCCAAAAGGGCGGCGGCATTGGGCTCATGGGTGCAGTGGGCCTTGGCCACGTCCCCCATGGCCAGGCGGCTCACCGCCACCATGCGGGCCATCTCCAACTCGGTGATCATTCCGTGGTGGCCCAGGGGGGAGCCGGGGAAGTTGATGCGGCGCATCACCCCGGAGTAGGTGGCCCCCATCTCCCTAGCCAGAAGCATGAGCCTGGCGATTTCCTCGGGCTGGTGCTCGGGCCCCACCGGCTCGATGCAGTTCATCCACTCCAGCCCCACGTCAGTAATCACCTTGATGGTCTGGATGCGTTTTTCCACCGCGAAAGGCGTGTCCACCCCCTCGCCCAGGCGCACCGCGTGGTAAAAGCCCTGGAAGCCATGGGCCAGCAGGGCCTCTCCCTCCTGGTGGTTGATGTCCCTGGTGTTGGCCACCAGGGGCACCCGCACCTCCCGGCGAAGCCAGGAGCCCAACTCCAAGAGCCGTTCAAAGGGATAGCGGCCGGTGGTCATGAGGTTCAGGGCGTCGGCTCCCTGCTCTTGGCCCTGCTTGGCCCAGGCCAAAAGTTGCTCCTCGCTGAACTCGTGGCTATCCTTGAAAATTTCGGCTTGCTTGGCAAGAGAGCAGAACTTGCAGTTGAAAGAGCAGCCCTCCACGTTGAGGCCGATGTGAAAATGGAGCTCGCCCTTGCCGCCAAAGCTTTCCCGGCTCATGCGGTTGGCCAGACTCATCACGGCATAGACCTCGGGCGAGCATAGGTCCAAGCGGAGCAGATAGACCGACTCCTCCAGGCTGATCCCGGCCATGTCCTGGGCCTTGTTCAGTATCTCCGCTACGTTGGGGTCGAGGGGTTTCCACAGGCTCAAAATGAGTTCTCCGGGATGGCCCGGCCGTTTCCGCGATAGCAATAACCGAGGCGCGGCCGCGCTTTTGATCGATATTATCTATAGGTTCCCATACCTATGGCCAAAGATAACGCATCATTAAAAAATGTAAACCCGCTAGACGCGGCAGGGTTGCTTTTAGGCCCGGGTTCCCGCCGAAGCGCGGCTCCACCCGGCGCGGCGAATATTGGGGAGTTGTTCGGGAAATTCCCGCCTAGGCGGCGGCCGCCTGCAGCCAGAGCTGGGCGGCTAAGTAAGAAGAGCGCACGTAAGGTCCGCTGGCCACGGCGGCGAAGCCACGGGCCAGAGCCTCGCCGCGCAGCGAGTCAAACTCCTCGGGCGGCAGGTAGCGCGCCACCGGGTGGTGCTGGCGGCTGGGGGCCAGGTATTGCCCCAGGGTGAGCATGCGGCAACCCGTGGCCAGCAGGTCGTCGAAAACGGCCAAAAGCTCGTCACGGGTCTCGCCCAGGCCCAGCATCAGGCCGCTCTTGGCCAGCATGCCGGCGGCGGCCGCCCGCTCCAGCACCTCCAGGGAGCGGCGATAGCGGGCCTGGGGGCGCAGCTCGCCGTAGAGCCGGGGCACCGTCTCCAGGTTGTGGTTCAGCACCCGAGGGCCGGCGTCCAGTACGGTGCGCAGGGCCTCGGCGCTGCCGCCCAGGTCGGAGATCAGGGCCTCCACCCCCACCCCGGGCAGGCTCTGGTGAAGGCGCTGTATGGTGGCCGCCACCTGGGCCGCGCCGCCGTCGGGCAGGTCGTCGCGGGTGACCATGGTGAGCACCACGTACTCCAGGCCCAGTTCCGCAGCGGCCCGGGCCGCGTTGTCCGGTTCCTGTGGATCGGGTGAGGAAGGCTTTTGTTTGGACACCGCGCAAAAGGTGCAACGCCGGGTGCAGGCCGGCCCCAGAAGCAAGAAGGTGGCCTCGCCACGGCCATAGCACTCGCCCCGGTTGGGGCATTGGGCCTCTTGGCACACCGTGAACAGCCCACTGCCCTCAAGGCTGGCCCGCACCAGGCCGGCGCTACCGGCGGGGGCCAGTTTGCGCCTGAGCCAGGGAGGTTTGGGTTGGGGTCGCTGCATGGGGTAATTATCCTTAAGACATGGCTTGGGTTCAAATGTAGAGCCAGAGGGCTCCAGAGGCCGCCGTCCAAATTGAATAATTTCGAGGTTATCCGTTGAGCTTTGCCCATGCAACCGTTGGACCATACACCTTGGCAACTTTCGGCTGAAATCACTCGCAAATCCGCCTCATACTTTTTAAGGTCCATACATTTTTACTAAATAATGGTCAGCCTACGGTTTGGGAGCACCCCTAGCATACCTTCCTACCGAGGCCATCTTAACCGTAAGGCCATGGCTTCTTACTTCAGGCGCCTAAACTGGCGACGCCTTTCTCAACCAGGGCAACTAGTCGCCATGGCCGAACCTATCCGCAAGCCGCATCTTGCCCCAATCAGTTATGTTTTCAGCGATCTCGGCCCAATCCGATTCCGGCCTGTCTTTCAAGATGATCGACTCGGTGGGGCAGGTGATGACACAGACCCCGCAGCCGATGCAGCGTTCATCCTGGACCATATAAACGCCGTCATCCTCGCTTATGGCATCCATTGGGCAGCGCTCCTCCTGGCAGGTGCCGCAGGATGCGCAGGTGTCGGCATCTATGACCGCCACATAGCGGCTGCGGGCCAAAATGTAGGGCGCGTCGTATTCCTTCAAGCTTCGCATCAGGCCACAACAACAAGAGCAGCAGTTGCAGATGAATCCCCCTATGGCGTCCTGCACATTGTAGGTGTTGTGTATCAAGCCCTCCTTCTCGGTCTCATCGATTAGTTGAAGAGCTTCTTGTTTGCTTATGATGTCCCCGTCCAGGTTGAAATCGTCGTAAGCGCCCTCTTCCATGGAATATTGCAAGCAGTTATGCAGGGAGTGCTTACAGCGGTTCCCCAGCAGGCCCTGCTCCCTGCGGCAGATGCAATCCTGCACCCGGAATGATTTTGCGTTGGCGATGATCTGGCGGACGTCCTCGTGCTGCAGTATTTCAAGGTCCGCCTTGATGCCCTTGTTCACGGGAATCACCCTGGTCAAGTGAGGTCCGTGACCGCCCACCTTTTGACTGAGCACGGGCAGGTATTCCTCGAACAACGCCACCAATTCCTTGGTGAGCCGATCTTGCCGCTGGAATTCGTATATGCCCACCACGAATGGCGCCAGTTTGAACATCCGGCGGCCGGCCATTTTCAGTGAGGCGATTTGCCCTTTCTTGGCCATGCTGTAAACAGCGGCCTCTATCTCCTCAACCGGCCTGCCCAAGCGTTTGGCGATATCCCCCGCTGTTTCGGGCGTAGGGTTCATCTTTAAAGCCATCTCGGCTTCCGGAGGGCTGAATATCTGACGCAGAATTTTTAGCTCCACACCGCTAGGCGTGGCGGGAAAACCCTCTGGCAGATCGTCAAGCTTTTTTGCCAACCTTTCAAATACGTCCATATTCCTACACCCGCCTTCTTAAGATGTGCCGCCCATTAGCCCCGGAACTCAAGACCATCGGGTGGACACTAATTTGCCGGTCACCGCAGCAGTTATCAGGTCGGGCATGGCCCCGAAGAACCATCCCTACCACTGGCCGCCGAACAGTTTCACGCCCTTGAAGCGTGACGATGGGGAGCCGGGCGTGATGCCTATGAGGTGCATCATGGGATCGTTCAGGATGGTTATAGTCACAATAAGCACCGCTCCACATCAGATATTCGTTTGCAACCCGCGCACCTACGGTAGCCGCGCATTCATTGATTTTGTAGCAAATTTCGTGCCTAGTAAATCCTTAGCATAATCAGAAAGTTACAGGAAGCATGTGTCCAATTTAAGTACATCCTGTTTTAATTGTAGACAATTGTCGGGCAAATTCCTATAATCGAACATGCCTTTCACCATGATTCCCAAGGCATCCAGAACATGACCCCTGCAATCCTGCCTTACATTTAGGTGAAAAAATAGCATGATTTCTTTTGATGCGAACGCCCCAAAACTCGGCACCCAGGACATGGATCAGAGTCCTGACTCGCAGGTATTATCAGACTTGTTGAACATGTTGGAATTGATATTAGACCAAGCCTATTTAGGATTGGTGTTCGTGGACACCAAAGGGATCATCCGCTTCATGAATAAACAATATGAAGACCTCATAGGCGTGCCCAGGAAAGATACCTATGGCAAACATATAACCGAGTACTTTCCGGACTCGCGCCTGCCGTTGGTCATTGAGACCAGGAAACCGGAATGGGGGTGGAAATATGACTATAAAGGACGCGGAACCCTAGTGGTTAACCGCATTCCCATTATCAAGGACAACAGACTGATTGGGGCGCTGACTCAATGCATTTTTCGCGACATCTCAGAGCTGAAAGACATGGCCAAGAACTTGGATATATTGCAGAAAAGAGTTCGCTCGTACCAAACCCAACTGTCTGACCTGCTCACCCCCAAATATACTTTTAAAGATATCCTGGGGGTCAGCGACGCCCTAGCTCATGCCAAGGAAATGGCGCAGCTATACGCCGGCACAGAGAGCGCGGTGCTCATCACCGGCGAAACCGGCACAGGCAAGGAATTGTTCGCACACTCCATCCACAATGCCAGCAATCGCAAGGATGGGCCCTTTGTGTGCCTTAACTGCGCCTCCATTCCCAACGAATTGCTTGAGTCGGAGTTGTTCGGCTACGCTGCCGGGGCATTTACCGGGGCCCGCAACAGCGGCAAAACCGGCAAGATTCAAATGGCCAGGGGCGGCACCGTGTTTCTGGATGAGATCGGCGAATTGCCTCTTGTGGCCCAAGCCAAGCTTCTACGGGTGCTGGAGGACAAGCGGGTTGACAAATTAGGTGCTACAACTCCGGAAGACGTTGATTTCAGACTGATTGCGGCTACCAATCAGGATATCAAGTCCATCGCCGACGAGGGCAGTTTCAGGAAGGATTTGTATTTCAGACTATCAGCCTTGAACTTGCATCTGCCGCCGCTACGCGAAAGAAAAGAAGACATCCTGGTTCTGCTGAACGACTTCGCGGGCAATAATTTACGCCGCTCCGTACAAATAACCGACACGGCGCTGGCCGCCCTAAAGACTTATTCCTGGCCCGGAAATATTCGCGAACTCAAGAATGTGGTGGAACTTGCGTGTTGCCTTATTCGGAATCATGATGTGATTGACATCGACAATCTGCCGGCACATATCGTCGAGTTTCGCGCGTCCAGTGGCGAGCAATCCCAACATTTCAGCTCGGATGAAGCTCGGTTTAACCTCAAAAGCAAAATCAATGAGGACGAACTTTTTCTAATAAAAAAGGCATTGGCGGAATGCAAAGGCAACAAGAGCGCGGCGGCCAGTAAATTGGGAATATCGCGCTCATCTCTTTACAACAAAATGACCAGATACTCCATCTCCGCCTGATAGCCCGCTGGGCCCGGCCAAACAATTCCGCCGCGCTCACCAGTTGTCCCGGCCAGCGGCGTTGCCCCATCCAGATTGTCGCTTGATGTTTATTAGAGGATGCCGGGCAAATCAAGGATTAGGTTGCTTCGTCCCCAAGCACCAACGTCCTGGTCAATTGTTCCAGCAGCTCGGTGAGCTTGACATAACTGGCCGATGCAGAGGGCAAATGGTCGATACTCAGGCCATTCAGATCAATTTCGGAAATATGTTCGTCTTCAGGGATGGTCGCCAGGAGCTTGAGCCCCGTCTGACTTTTGGCTCTGCAGACAAAAGAATCAACACCCTTGTACCTATTTATGATCAAACCAGCCATCTCCGGGAGCACCACCTCGGCATTCTGTTGGCCGACGACTTTCGCCAAATGGCTCGCCGTCTTCAGGCCCCTGGCCGACATGTCCGAGATGATCAGCAAAAGGTTTACCTGGTGCAGGACCCGCCGCCTGACCTGTTCCAGGCCGGCCTCGCAGTCGATCACCATGGCATCATAATCCTTGGCGATGGACCCTATGCCGTATTTCAGCAGGGTGTTGATTCCGCAAAAGCAGCCCTCCCCTTCATCCGCGCCCATGATCAGCAGGTCGCTCTGCTCATCCAGATTGATCAGGGTGTCCCGGATCATAATCTCCTTGACCTGGGCAGACTCCAATTCCCTTTTTACCTTGGGGTTGTTAAGGACTTGGTCTCGGAAAGCGCCTATGGTCTTGCTGGTGTCGGCGGCGAACATATAGGCAAGGCCCATGGCCGGATCCCCATCCACCAACAACACCCTATGGCCCTGCTCCTTAAGGCGGCGTACTATCATGGCGGCAATTACGGTTTTGCCCACGCCTCCCTTGCCGGTAACGGCCAGCCGGAAACGGCATCGGGGCAAAAGATCGTCTGATCCGTGGGATGGGTTCATTTCATCATCCTGCCGGCAAGCCGTCTCACTGCCGGTGGCCCTGTAGATATTCCATGGCCATGACGGCCGCGCCAAGGGCGCCTGTGATCAGCGGGTCGCCGGCCAACTCCCATATCTTGACTCCCAGCCGGCGTTCCAGCTTCTGCCTCACCCCGGTGTTTCTGGCAACCCCGCCGGACATGTACACCTTCTCACGCAAGCCGACCCTGCCCACCAGGGTCGCCACCCTGGCTGCCACCGCATCGCAGATGCCCGCTATGATCTCATCCAAATCATGCTCTTGGCCGATGAGGCATACCACCTCGCTTTCAGCGAACACGGTGCATTGACTGGAGATGGCCAGGCAACGTTTTGCCCGAAGCGCCGCCTCGCCGAACTGCTCTATGGGTATTTCAAAAACCTTGGCCATGACTTCCAAGAAGCGCCCCGTGCCTGCCGCGCACTTGTCGTTCATGGAAAACTCCATGACCCTGCCGCTACCATCGGAACCCAAAGAAATGACCTTGGAGTCTTGACCGCCCACATCGATCAACGTGGCCACGTCATTGTTGAAAAAGGCGGCCCCCTTGGCGTGGCAGGTTATCTCCGAAACCGCCTTTTGGGCATTGGGCACCTTCACCCGGCCATATCCCGTCCCCACCAAATAGTCGATATCGGCCTGGGTGACGCCGGCCTGGCCGGCGGCCAGGTCCAGAACCTCGCTGGCGGTGACCACCGGGACGGGACGGGCTGGTATGACCGCGCTGCTAACGATTTTTTCGCCGTCGAACAAAACAGCCTTGCCCGAGACCGACCCCACGTCGCATCCTGCCACTAAGGCCATATGGTTATAATGTCCCTTCTAAGTTGTTGGGCCGTGCGGGCAGAATCAGGCTCTTTGGATTGCCCTTAGCCCGCCGCGCACCTTGCCCGTTTTCTCAGCGTGCCATTTTTCTATCGGTCAACATTTCCAGGAAGGGATCCAGGCGTGAGGCCATTTGGTCCGAAGATACGACGCGAGGGTCCAACTGATCCACCATCATCATTAGCATGGGTATCCCCTGGTCCGCCAGCTTCTCCTTGGTGATCTGAGCCGAAGACCAGTTGGCCTGGCACTGCCAGTGTCCGGCGAAGATGGCGCCGTCGGCCTTAAACTCCTGGCACCATTTTATGTTGTCGTTGACAAAGGTATTGAGTGAACCGCGGCCCTGGCGTCCCATGGAGTGATTATTGTTGCGCAGAGCCAAAAGGCGCAATAACTCATCATAGGAAGCCGTGCTGTAATCCAGGTCGGGCGGCGGTTGATAAAAGGGTTCGGCTGAATGGTAGGCCACCGCTATGGCGCCGTGTTCTTCTTCCATCCAGTCGTAGACGCTGTAATCAAATACCGGCCAGGACATGGTCCAAACCACCCTCAGTTTTTCCTCGCGGAAGCCGCCGATGCCCTTGGCCACCCGCTCCTTGGCGTCGGCCAGGTGCTTTTCCAGCCACTTGACCAGTCGTTCGGTGCCGGTGAGCGCGTAAAACGCCACGCTGGTAACCCGCAGGATGGCGCTGGTGGGGATGGGGCAAGGCGATACTTTCTTGAGTTCGTTGATCTCATAGATGAGCTCATAGGCCCGGGCCGAGTTTTTCATGACCTCCCGGAAGCGGTCCAGGTCCAGCTTATTGCCGGTCATGCGCTCCATGTAGCTGAAGCCTTCGCGAAGCTGGTCGGCGCAAAACTGGACCGCCTCTTCATCGTCGGTGTAGGGGTTGTCCAGGATGAACATCTCGGTGTCGGGAAAGGTCTCGGCCAAGACGGTGCCCTGGGCCACGCTGTTGTCACAGGGCTGGTTGCAGTGCAGGATGGCCTTGGGCTGGGGCAGGCGTTTGTACATCAAGGGGGCCAGCACCCCGCCCAAAAAGCCGCACCAGTGGTCGGGCATGCCCAGGTCGCGCCCCTCATCCACCAGGGCGCAAAGATATTCGGTTGGCAGGATGAAGGTCAGCGCCTCGGGCACAAAGGACACGCAGTCCATGGCGTAGATCATTTCCGGCGCGAAGGTGAAGTGCCGGTACACCACCTTGTCGGGATTTGCCTGGCAAAATTTCAGTTCCTCGATGGCCTGCAGCAAGGGGTCGAAGATCCACTGCACCTGCTCGGGCCGGCTCTTTATGTCCCCGCCCACCAGTTCGTCGATCAAATCGATGAGATCGACGGTGGTATCGATTTTCTTGGAAAAATCATAAGTCTTGAACTGGAATCCTTTATACGAAGACATGGAGTTGCTCCTTTGGGAGAATCAAAAGGTATTACCCCCTGATTTGCTCGACAAACGCTTCCATGCGTGTGCGGACGCGTCCTTCATCCTGGCCAATGTAGTCCAACACTAGGGTGGAACTGAGCGGTATGTCCATCTGCCCTTTTCTCTGGTTCAGGAATACGTTTTCGATTCCGTGCAGGTCGCAAAACTGCAAACGGGTATGCACGATTCCGTCCACGTTGTACTCCTTGGCCAACTGTTCAATCTCGCCAAAGCGTTCGCTGAAGGAGGCGAACATGCGCGGACAACTCATGCGGCCCAGGTAGGAACGCGCAATGGATTCCATCTGCTGGTCGGGATCGTATTGCAAAGGATCCATGAACGATCTGGCGCCAAAGCAGCAATTGTCAATGACCACCACGCCACCTGAATCCTCGATGGCCTGATGCACCAGGGTATCGTCGCCAACCCAACCGGCGATCATGATGCGCACCTTCTTGTCCGCCGATGGCGGCATCTGTGCCAATTCCTCCAAAAGTTCGCGCAGCAGGCGGTTGAGTTCCTGGGGGGGAATGCTCACCGATGCGTTGACGATGTGGTGGCGCTGGGTTCCGGTTATGGGCGGATTGTCCCGCTTGAACAGTTCCTGCACCTTCTTGAGCAGGCCTCGGTTTTCATTATAAAGGGCCACGGATTCGTGCAGATCCTCGCTGTTTATTTCAGCCCCGAAAAACTTATCCAGAATGGTTTTGAATTTATTAAGTTCATCCACGTACTTTTGCACGGATGCCTTTTTCTGGGTCCGGGGAACATACACGAAGTGATGAAAGGGGGGACTAAGCCGCTCGACCCAAAGCTCAAAAGCACGGCGGCTGTGGTCGCACCCGTTCATGCCGATGATGCCGTCGAGATAATCGTAAGTGCCGTTGTGAGCCAACTCCAGCACCGCCCGCGGGAAAGAGCAATTGCACACCGGGGACATGTCGTGGTCGGCCTTGTCCGTGCCCGTGGCGCCGCAGCCACGGACACGGTAGGGAAGCGCGCCGGCGGCGTATATGATCTCTGGCGGTATGTATGAGCACCAGTAGCCGAGGACTTTGTCCCCCGCCCTTTTCCACTCCCCGACAGTGGCGTTGGGGTTGCCCTCCCCGTAATTGATCAGTGTTTGCAAAGCACCCATTTAAAGCCTCCCAGTATCAAGTGCGCCCGCAGCCGACCGAAGGGGTTTTAGTTGCGTCAATACAGTTTTGTGGAGCCGATGCACAAATCGGTCAAAGATGTTTTGGTCTTCTTTAGCCGTGTTTTCAGTTCCCAGGATGTCCAGTATAGTTTGCCCGAATACAGTCATTATTTCGGCCTGCTCCAATATTGTAGCGTAGCCTTTTATCACCAACGGGTAGATTCAAACTTGCCGGTAACGGCTGCATTAATAAGATCAGGCATTGCACCAAATATCCAGCCTTGCCCCTGTCCCCCGAAAAGTTTGACTCCCTTGAAGCTGTTGGTGGCTATATTGAGATCGTTGCCCCAGTCGCGGATAGGAAGGAGGCCAAAACAGGTAGAGTGATATATTTTCCCGCCGGCCTTTTCAATGATATCAGCCTCACCGTGGTGATGAGCCATGTAATACGTAGGAGTGTCCGTCTGCACCCAAAAATAAACATTGTCGTTAACTTTTTTTCCTTCTATCATGCTGGCGATTTGCCGAATCTCGTAATAGGTGAGGTGAGGGCATCCAACGTGCACGATGTCTACCTTGTCTGATTTGGCCGAACAAAGAGTTTGGTAGACGTGTTTTATGTCGTCCAGGCTTAGGATAATTCTCTCAACATTCTTGGGGATTTTGCCGCCAAAAGCGGCCTCCAAGGTGGGGGATTCGGGGCTAATGCCAATGAGGTGCATTATAGGATCGTTCATCCCGGGGGAGGCGCAGCCGGTAAGCAGCTTGGCTCCCTCATTGCTCATAGGCTTGGGAATATTGACAATGGCAGGGACCTGATCCTTGCATTTCATTGCTATGGCCGCTCCCAGAGCTGCCCAGTCCGCCGAGTAAATCAAATTTTCCTTTACGTCATCTTCGAGTTCAAAAATAATTTTTGGGACCCTATTTTCATCCAACATGGTGCCATATTTTGGATGCACTCCGGTTATTGCCGCGTAGAGCAAGGTCACCGTATTTTCCCGGTTTGCCCTGGCCCCCAAAATGGAGTTGATGTAAGCAGCATAGCTGGATTCTACCGAGACTACATATTCGTCCTTTTTGGGGATAACCGTATTGAAGTGCGGGGTACACGATTGCGGCAGCACCCAACCCATTTTCTTGCATTCATTGTACCCTTTTACAAAGCCTTCATAAATCGCTTGTGGCAACTTAAAATATTTATGGTTCCAGGGGTAACCTTCCTCTTCGTACTTATCCATTTGCATGATATGCGGGTCTGTAGAGCATATACAATTTGGATTGTCTGTCACCTTTGCGCCCATATTAATGAATTCCTCGGTCAGCGGGCTGTTTCCCAACTCATATTTGTAATAATCGGGAGTCGAGCGCGGCATCAACATGCAAGTGCCAAAGTGTACGTTGGATAGCTCTGCCATTTCCTCGGCTTCGACGGCCACGCCAAAGTCCACCATTCTCTCCATGGCAATACTTTTGGGTTGGCCGTGAACGCCATCCAGCATTTCCTTTTGGTAATCCGTCAACTTCATCTGGGCCCCTCCGCGAAATAAAGGCATTACAGCCTAATTGTAATGGGTGTCACGCCTTGGGTGTGATGGTGACGATGGCGGGCTTACCGACCTCGTCTGCCTGAATTTCCACCCAATCCCCTGTCCGGATCTCCGAGATGGGATCGCCGCTGAGACTGTCAATCGCAGGTATTTCAGCCGCGATGGCCCCGCCGATGTCGATTGGGTGAACCTTTCGACAAATGATAGCCTTGGGCCCGACTTGAGATTGTTTGACTTTAAAATAGAGACCCATGGACCCCGTAGTAGATCCGCTTATCGTGGGGTAAATTACAATTTTATCCTTGGTGCTTTGTCCGCTGAGTTCGTGACCGAAAATACTAATGACGCCTGTTTCGTTTGGTATGGTGAACGGCGCCCAACTGAGGGGCTGTGCGCTTACCAAAGCTTCTCCCGCCGTGCGGCCCTTGGCTCTCGCAACACCCTCTAAAATTATTTGTTTGGACATGTCTTTCTCCTTCTATTACGGTTTGAGCCAGCAAAAGAATGCGATTAAATAGAAATTGAATGCATGCATTGCTTACTTGCCATTGTTTTAAAAGTACGCTATTTTCAGTTATCAACTATCAATGGTCCATCAAAGCTACGCCATTGTAAAATTAGGCATCGACCCCTGCAGTATGGTTTAAGATATATTAAAGCAAATTACATGCCATTTTTTTTATTGGGATTACAATATGTTACCAAAACGTCCCGTACATTATTAGTACAGGTTGCCTTTTTTGTGGACAATATGTTTTTCAAGCATTTTTTATTTTAAATCAGTATGCTTGAACGTTGTCCGGCTTGAATTGGCCATTTAGAGTTACTTACTAACGTCAGATTTTCCTGTGGATAAAAAATCCAGTTCTTTATATTCTGGGTCGGGATAACTATAAAATCCCTTGCCAGTTTTGTAACCGAGTTCACAATTTTCAACCATTTTTTTCAAAGCCGTAGGTGGCTTATATTTAGGATCCTTTGTTTCATTGAAATAACTCAATTCAACATTGTATACTACGTCCAATCCAATCTGGTCCATCATACCGAAAAGTCCAAAGGGCATGCCGGTCCAAGTCATCCACGCCCTGTCCATATCTTCAAAGTCAACATTACCATCAGCCCACATACGCATCGCCTCTCGCCTTGCGGCGTGCTGTATCCGATTCAAACAGAAGCCAAAGGTCTCCTTTTTAAGTCGAATAGGTATGCAGCCTATGGAACGCACCCATTTCATGCAGGTTTCAATCGTTTTTATCGAGGTATGGCGCCCCCCCATGACATCGACCAAATTCATGCCCAAAGCGGGAAAATAAAAATGCAAGTTTAGGCATTTAGAAGGCTTTTTTGTAACGTCTTCTATTTTAGATATCGGTATGGTTGAACTGTTTGTCGCTAAAATTGTTCGTTCAGGTGACAAGCGGTCCAGTTTTGCAAAAATCGCCCGTTTCAATTCCATTTGCTCGGGCACTGCTTCGATCACTAAATCAGCATCAGCCAACACCTGTTCCAACTCACTGGTTAGGCTAACTTTTGCGAGACCTTGATGCCAGGTTTCCAGTCCAGTTACAGGAAGCATTTTTTGGGCTTTAATGGATGATAGAATGATGTCATTGGATCTTTCAAAGGAGCCTTTTACTTCATCGAACCCAGACACTTGGTAGCCATAACATGCTGCCTGTATGGCTATTTGAGTACCAATAATACCCATGCCAATTACTGCTACCTTCTCAATATTATACGTCATGTAAACGATTCTCCTTAGAGCATCATTGTGTTGAGTGGTTTTCTAATAATTGTTTACATCCGAGTTTCTTCCTGTTGAAACACTACCTACAGTATCGGTACGTTATGGCATACTTTATCCCATGCTTAGCACCTAACCACTTATAGCAGGGAGAGCATCCATGAGCTCAGGTAAAAACAACACGACAATTGGAAACAAGGTCAATATAATTATTGTAATTACCTGCATTATTATAAATGGAGTTACACCTCGAAAAATGGTGCCCATGGAAACGTCGCCAACTGATGAATGGATCACAAATACATTAATTCCAACGGGCGGTGAAATTTGTCCCATTTCCATCATAATAACCATTACAACTCCAAACCATATTGGATCAAACCCTAGAGCAATTATGGATGGAAATATGATAGGCAACGTCACCATTATCATGGGTATGATATTCATAACCATGCCGAGGAAAAAGTATAAAACGAGGACGCTGGCAAAAAATACATAGCGGGGTAAATTCAACGATTCTAGCCAATTAGACAAGTTAATCGGCAACTCGGTAAGCGTTATAAAGTTTCCCAAAATCGCCACGCCGATTAACAAGGTTATTATCATTGCTGACATTTCAATTCCGACTATCACTGATTCTATAAATTTAGGCCAGGTGAAAGATGAGGATAAAATCGCTAATATTAAAGCCCCCACAAGACCAACCCCCCCTGCCTCCGTAGGTGTTACTATCCCTGAATATATTCCCCCGATAACCATCACAAAGAGTACAACTACTTTCCAAGTTCCCTTGATTGATGATATTTTTTCCAACCAAGTGAAGGCTTTGGTGGTAGGCGCCAAGTTAGGATTTAGTTTGCATCGTAAAAAAATAATTATGGAAAATAAACCAATCATAATCAGGCCGGGAATAATGCCAGCCATGAAAAGTTTACCCACCGATTGTTCAGTAATAATTCCGTAAGCAATGAACCCAATGCTTGGCGGTATTAGGATTCCCAGGGTCCCGCCTGCGGCTACGGAACCGGTCGCCAGGGAATCATCATAATTATATTTTTTCATTTCGGGTAAAGCAACGGAACTCATGGTTGCCGCATTTGCCATGCTGTCTCCGCATATGGCAGCAAATCCTCCGCAGCCGACTATGGTTGCGATGGCTAACCCGCCAGGAATCCTAGCCAACCACATGTGAGCCGTTTTGAATAGTGCCTTGCTTATACCGGCATTGAGACAAAATAGCCCCATTAAAATGAAAAAGGGAATTACACAAAAATAATATTCGGCAACACTGTCATAGCTCTGCAATCGCACCGATCCCAATGCAATATCCGCACCGGTAAGGCACCAAGTACCCAGCATACCGAAAAAACCCATGGCAAAGGCCACAGGAAATCCAAAGAACATGAATAAAAGGGCAAGAGCGAGAATTATCAAGGCTAGGGTAGTTTTTTCCAACTGAATGCCAAATGATTGATATGCAAAAGGAAGCATGATAAAGATGGCGGCTATGATTATAGCCAAAAACGACAAACATAATGGTCTTTTGACTTGTTGCAATAGCTGGCCTAAATTGGCCAACAACTGTTGCAACAGAACAAGTATCATTAATAAACAGCCAAATGCCGCCATAAAAGTAAAAGGATAAAAGTATATTTCGGCGACGAAAGTTGATTTTTTGTCTACGTATTCTTGCACACCTCTAGCATACAGTTGCCAACCCAATATTAAGAAAAAATAAAGCCCACATAACGAGAATATTGAATTTAAAAATATGCGTGCCTTAAGATTAAGCCTAGTGGTAATAATGTCAACTGATACGTGCCTGCCTGCCCGCTGAGTTTCAGCGATGCAAAAGAAAGTTATAATTATTAACAGAAAGGTTTCCCATTCTATTATTGAATCAATTACCACGCCGAAAAAGTTTCTGAGGGCAAGGTCTACAATAATAATCACAGCCATTATTATGGAAAGAAACGCTGAGAGGAATGTACAATTTTCGGTAATAGAGCCAATGCATTTGTCGAGCATCCCTGAGCAGGCAATCAGATATTTGCTTAGGATTATCGCATTTGGCTCTTCATATCTCATAATGATAGACCCTTAGTTTGGCAACTCCGGATGGCATACGCCCCTGGTTAGCGTATTGGGACCGGCCGCCGTTTTTGACGGCCGACCCCAAAATAAATGCCAGGACATATATATATTAATCTATCGACCCAAGGGCTTCCAAATAGAGTCTCGTTTCATTGGATGTTTGGCGGCCTCATCTACAATGGATTGAACTTTACCAAACATCGCTTTCCCGTCCAAGCCTGCCTTGTTTAAGTCGGCTATTTGGGTTTCATACACGGAATTCAGAGTTGCCCTCCACTTATCTCTTTGCTTCGGAGGCACAAAGTACATCTGATCTCCACGCTTTTTCAGTTGCCCCAAGATCAGTTTATTCATTTCGGTGAATTTTGTGCCTGCGGCGATTCCAAGAGAAAGGGTGAGGTCTTCAAATACTTTTTGGATATCGGGGGGCAAAGAATCCCACCGTTTCTTGTTCATGGCCCCAATCTGGGCTCCTGGCATAAACGCACAGATAGTATGCTTGTTAACCAAGTCGGTAAACTTAAAGGAGTGCAGTGGCGGAGTGGGAAACATTATCCCATCCAAGGCACCCCTTTGAAGGGACATGTAAATGTCGGCCAACTTTACGATACGGGGCGAGGCCTTCCATATTTTCAAACTAGTCACCCCGATGTTGTTCCCAGCCCAAATTTTTTGATCCTTGAAGCCCGCTAGATCCTTTATGAGCACTGTCTTCATGTGAAAATTGGTTATGCCCGAGCTGAAGAACCCAATGACCTTCATGTCCGCATATTCGTTGCGAATCGCCGGTATTTGCTGAAAACACTCGTAATACGACTGCGCGGCATGAATCTCGCTGTTAAGCTGAAAAGGCATGAAAATGGACGTGGTGGCGGGAAACTGCTTGCTGAAGGCCCAGACGTTAAGCGGGAGCACGATGTCGGCCAAACCACTTTTTACGGCGCTGAGTCCCTGTTCGCCCCTCACCAGGGTGCCGCCCAAGAACCATTTGATTTTCACACGGCCCTTGGTGCGCTCTTCTATCATTTTTCCCCATGGGAGAAAGACCTGCTGAACCACCGGGTGCATGGGAGGAAACCACACCGCCGCCTTCAGTTCGATAACTTCTCCCGCGCTTGCCTCCAGCGGCGCGGCCAAAGGCCAAAAGAGACAAAAAACCATAACAAGCGCTGCCAGCTTGCCATATTTCATGTCACACCTCCCTTTAAACGGTAGCGTTGTCAATCCTTATTCATATCGGCATCAATTTGCCGTTCATTCCCGCTTCACTCCCATAAGCTCGGCGGCTTCTTCCACCGTGGCCACTTCCCTTCCGATCTCTCTGGCTATGCGCACCATGCGCTCCACTAGTTGCGCATTGCTTTTTGCCAACACACCCTTGGAGTAATAGATGTTGTCTTCCAGACCGGTCCTTATGTTGGCTCCCTGACACATGGCCATCACCGTGGAAGGCAGTTGCAATTTGCTGATGGTTATGACCTGCCAGCTAGAACCTTCTGGTAGCGTGTCAATCATGGTTGACATCAGCTTGGGCGTGAAGGGCATGCCGCCGGCAACACCCAGAACCAGGCTGAAGTGAACCGGTTCCTTCAAGACTCCCCTTCGCACCAATTCCATGGCATTGAAAATATGGCTGATGTCATAACACTCGCACTCGATAGCTATATTTCTATCGTTGCATTTGTTAACAAACTCCTCGTTCCATTTAATGGGGTTTTCAAAGGAGTCGATATAGTCGAACTCAAAGGTCCCCATATTGATGGTGAGCATGTCTGGTTTAGGTTCAATGCCAGTCAGGGGCATGCGCTCATCCAGGGTGGCGCCTCTCATTGTGCCATCGGGCATGGCCACGGCGCCGATGCCGTTGCCCACCTGGGTGATGATGGGGGACTTGGCCTTAATCTCGTTTAATATCTCCGAGTAAATTTCCAGATCGCCAGTGGTCCGGCCCTGCCTGTCGCGGGCATGGATGTGGCAGACCGAGGCGCCGGCGTTGTAGCAGTCGTATGCGGACTGGGCTATCTCCTTGGGCTGTTCGGGCAAGGCGGGGTTGATGTCTTTACCGTGCAGGCCGCCCGTCTGGGCCACCGTGATTATCAGTTTCTTCATCTTTGCTACTTCGACGGTAATCTCCATGATGCCAACCTCCTTTATCAAATAAGCGATTTTTGATTTTTTGGTTCAGAAAGCCCCAGGATGGTGCGAGTCTCCTGAGGGGAAGCCACCGGCCTCCCGTAATCGCGGGCCAGGGCGGCGATCCGTTCCACGAACTGGGCATTGCTCGCGGCCAGCACTCCACGCGAGTAGTAGATGTTGTCTTCCAGGCCCACTCTGATGTGTCCCCCCATGGCCAGGGCCATGACGGACATGGGAAGGTGGCCTTTGCCTATGCCTATGATCGACCAGGTGGAGCCGGCTGGTATGAGATCCAATAGATACAGCAAGGTCCTGGGCGTGGCCGAAGCGCCCCAGGGGGTGCCCAACACGAACTGGAAATGCAGCGGGTCCAACAAACGGCCCTGATCTCTCATACGCAGGGCGGTGATTATCATGCCGGAATCAAAAACCTCGATCTCGGGCTTGACTCCGGTTTCCAGCATCATCTCGGCGGCCTGATCCAAGAAGTCGGGCGGGTTGCTGAACACCCCTCCTCCGAGATTTATGGAGCCCGCGTCAAAAGAGGCCAGCTCGGGCTTCAAATCCAACGGGGCCAAACGATCCTGGTATGGCAGGTTCCTGCCGGCGATCCCGGATGTGGTGAGGCAAAGCACCAGGTCCGTTTGGACCCGCAGGGGCTCCACCACCCTCCGAAAGAGGTCCAGATCTTGGCTGCCCAGGCCGGTCCGGGGATCGCGAACATGGATGTGGACTATGGAAGCCCCCGCATTCCAGCATTCTATGGAGGACTGGACTATTTCCTCGGGCGTGTAAGGAATGTGGGGGGAAATATCGCGCATGTTGCGGCTGCCGGTAATGGCGGCGGTAATGATCAACTTGCCGCTTGGATTGGTATTGCTCGGCTGCTCTTGGCTCATATCAACGTCCCTTGCAGTCATTAAAACCCAGTGGAAATTCTGTCTGCCCGCCCCCTCTAATTGAGAGTCAGGGAAAATCCCTCTGTTTCAACCTGCACGCATGTCTTGCCCCTGTCGGTCAACAGCTTCCGCACCATTGCCAGCACCGGCTGGTCCGCCCGGGGGTATTGGTAGTCTTGCGCTCCCGCCGCCAGGACCCGGTCAACCGCCTCCTGGTTGGATGAGAGAACCCGCAGCAAGAACTCATCGTCGCTCAGGTCCTTGCCTACCTCTTGGCGCAACTGTTCCAAAGGTTTTTGCGGGGGCTCCCAATTTTGCAGCTCCTTGGCCCTGGGCAACCTTTTGATCTTGTCCATGACTTCTTTCTCGACCGGGGCGATCAACTCGCCGAAATGGCCCAGGGCGTACTTGATGATTTCGTCGCTTACGATTTTATACCGCTCTCCCAGGGTGTAATTGAGGATGGCTTGGGCCCCGATGTATTGGGACAGCGGGGTGACCATGATGGGGTAGCCCAGTTCGCGGCGGATCAAGGCTACTTCCCGCAACAGGTCCTCCAACTTATCGCCAAGGCCCCGCTTGTCCAATTCGGCCTGGTAGTTTGATAGCATGCCGCCCGGCAACTGATGCTCGTACTGGAACAGATCGAACTCCACCGGGGCGCCGGTGGCAAAGCCTTCGTTGTGGGCTATGAAGCGGAAATGCTCGGTCATCTCAGCCAGGGCAGAGGTATTCAGGTCGTGCCTAAAGCCCATTCTTTCGGCATTGCGCAGGATGTTGTCCACCGAAGGCTGGGAGGGACCGTTGGCCAGAGGCGCCACCGCCGTATGCACGGTCTCCACGCCCAGTTTGATGGCCTCCAGATAACATAGAGGCTCCAGCCCGGTGGTGCAGTGGCCGTGTATTTCCAGGGGCACCCCATCCACCTTGCGGCGGATGGCCTTGACCAGGGTGCGGGTTCTTTCCGGGGTCAATAGTCCGTCCACATCCTTGATGAACAGGCGGTCCGCACCAGCCTGGGCGAATTCCAGCGCCTTTTGCCCGTAATATTCATCGGTGTGCGCCGGACTCTGGGAAAAAATCAGGGCCAGCATGGTGGTCATGCCCGCGGCGCGCGACCACTGGATCGCCTTTTTCACCTGCACGGTATCATGACAGGGGTCGTTGATTCGTATCCTTTGGGCGCCTGCCTCGGCGATCTTCAGGGCCCAATACTCGGTAACCGAATCGGGAACATTGCCGAAGTTCCGCAGGACTCCGCCCACGATCAGGGGGGTGTTGGGCATGGCCTGGGCCATCAGGCGCATTCTGTCCCAAGGGTTTTCGCCAAGGTTGCGAATGCACCAGTCCATGCTTATCAAGGCCATGAAGTCCAGGGCTTCGAAACCCACCCGATCAATAACCGGTGCGATGGGCAGCATCATGGAGGTCGTTATGCGTCCGTTCCAAAGACTCTGGGGCCCATCGCGCAACGAGGTGTCAACAAATGAAATGTGCTTCATAAACAATCATCCACGCTCAGGGCAGCAGGTTATTCTCCAGCCAGCGCGTGTTGATGTTGGCGCTGGAGAAGTCGTCATGGCTTAACAAGGAACTTAGAAATGAAATGGTGGTATCTATGCCGTCAACCTTGAATTGCCCCAGGGCGGCTTGCATGCGTCCCAGGGCCTGTTCGCGGTCCGAGCCAAGGGTAATCACCTTTGCCAGCAACGAGTCGTAAAATGGTGGGACCAAATAACCAGGGAAGCAGTGCGTATCCACCCGCACCCCTTCCCCTTCAGGCGCCTGCCATTGCCCGATGGCGCCGGGTGAAGGCCGAAAATTGGATTCCGCCAGTTCGGCGTTTATGCGGCATTCAATGGCATGTCCGGAATAGGCAATCTGATCCTGGCCCACACTCAGTGGCTCCCCGGCCGCGATACGTAGCTGTTCCTGTACCAGGTCCACGCCTGTGATCATTTCGGTGACCGGATGCTCGACCTGGATTCTGGTGTTCATCTCCAAAAAATAAAATTCTTGTTCGTCCTGATCCAAAACGAACTCCACGGTGCCCACGTTCTCATAACCGATATGCCTCACCATGGTCAGGGCCGCCTCGCAAATTTCCTGGCGTAATCGATCCGAGACCGCTGGCGATGGGGACTCCTCGATTATCTTCTGATACCGGCGTTGGACCGAGCAATCACGTTCGAACAAATGGACCGCCTGCCCAGACGAGTCGGCCATTATCTGCACTTCGATGTGGCGGGCATTTACTATTACGCGCTCCAGATACAGCCGCTCGTCGTTGAAAGCCGCCCTTGCCTCGCCTCGCGCCTCGTTGAAGACCGTGGCGAATTGCGCGGGGCCTGTCACGATTTTCATGCCCTTGCCGCCGCCACCGGCAGCCGCCTTGAGCAGCACTGGGTATCCCACCTTGTCGGCCGCCGAGACAGCCTCGGCCAAGCCGCTGACCAGATCCGAACCCGGTATCACGGGAATCCCCAATTCACGGGCCGCGCGCCTGGCCAGGAGCTTGTCCCCCATTACGGCTATGTGCTCTGGCTTGGGTCCTACCAAAATCAGGCCACTTTCAGCGCAAGCCCTTCCCAGTTGAGGTTGCTCCGCCAAAAAGCCGTAACCGGGATGAATCGCATCACAGTTTGATCCTTTGGCCGCAGTTACAATTGTCCCCACCCGCAGATAACTGGCCGACGGTTGGTGCGGCCCGATGCATACTGCCCTATCCGCCATCTTGGCTGGCAGGCTGTCCTTATCGGCAGTTGACACGGCCAGCACCGTTTCAAGTCCTAGTTCCCTACAGGCCTTGATTATGCGAACCGCTATCTCCCCCCTGTTGGCGATGAAGACCCGGGAAATATTATTCATAGCACTTATTCGCCGTTCGTATTCGCTTGCGGTTCAATCAAAAAGAGGGGTTGGCCGTACTCCACCATCTGGCCGTCTTGCACACAGACTTTGGCTATCTTGCCGGGCACATCGGATGTAATGGAGGTGTAGAGTTTCATCACCTCAATGATGCACAGCGTGGTTCCAAGGTCCACCTGTGAGCCCTCCTGTACAAATGGAGCGGCTCCAGGGTTGGGTGAACGGTAAAAGACGCCCAGCATGGGCGATCTGAATATTTTCAAGCCCTCTCGTTCAATTTGATCGTAGTCCAAAGTAGCTTGTTCGGAGATAAAATCCGCAGCGGCCGTGACCGGCATCCCGGCGGCGTTGTTCAAGATATTCTTGTTGTCCGCTGGAATATCACGAGTTTGTCTGTGCCCATTTTGATGGGAAGGGTCGTGGCCGTCCTTACTTATAACCAGCTTGAAGTCCCCGCTCTCAATACAAATATTATTAAATTGCGACTCACGAAACAATTTCATGATTTCAATGATGTCATTGTGTCCCAGAGACATATTGAGCGCTCCTCTTGGCGGCGATATCATAATGGCTACAGAAAGTTACCGCTCGTTTGGCTGAGTGTTGGATGCCTACATTCGAGCTTCGGCCACAATAGGATCAACAACAATGCGACAATCCAAATCGTTAATCCGTGATTCTTTCGCGTGGCCGCGCGCTAGCCATTTTTGTAAATGTATCTGCCGAGCCACACGTGCTTTTTTCTTGTAGTAGCAAAATAGGTGCCAAAGTAATGGGCTATATATTACAGATAGTTAGCCAATATTCTTTTAGGACATGCGTATCTTTCGTACAAACCCAAGACAGCCTCGCCTTGAAAGTGTACAAATGTTATACGCGTCGGCGCGGGCTTATGAGCCCACACCCGTCGATTTATGCTTGAAGCCATTTGAATAGATTTTTATCACGGTCAGAAGCGAAGCAATTACTTGAAGTTTTGGCCGTCAAATCAACCCGTACACACGACATGACCTTGTTGAGTTTGCATTGTGGCCTAAGAGCCGGAGAGATATTTTCTCTAACCTGGGGGATGTTGACCTTGGCCGAAAGGTGCTGACACTACGGGACACCAAAAGCGGCCATACAAGACCGGCATTGATGACTGACGATGTTCACCAGATGCTATCTGATAGGCAACCTGGAGCGCCAAGCGAGCTAGTTTTTCCGTCAACATCTGGCGGCAAGCGCGTACAGGTATCAAAGACCTTTAACAGGACGGTGGAGGAATTAGGGTTTAATCGAGGAATCAAGGATTCAAGACAAAAAGTAGTTTTTCATACATGTCGGCATAGTTACGCATCTTGGCTGGTGCAAGACGGAGTAGATTTGTATGTATTGCAAAAACTGATTGGCCACGCTTCCATTACTATGACCCAAAGATATAGCCACCTTGCTCCGGGTAATTTGCAACATGCGGTCAATGTGTTTCAGTCAAACTGGGATCGAGGTAAGGTAATTAATCTTGCTGAAGATGACAAATAACCAATTATCTTCCGATCATAACCTGCCATAGTCCTAACGAATTGCGTTGATAGTGGCCGGGGGCCCAGAGAGCACCTAACTTTCCATACAATATGTCACTCTGTAGCCACCGAACCGGCCAAGAGGCTTAATATCAGGGAATTGATGGACACCATGGGCTAACCGTATCGCCGCTTGGCGGGGCCACCCATCCAGGCTGAGGCTCGACAACGGCCCGGAACTGGTCAGTGTGGCCATGGCCCAATGGGCCGAGGAGCATGGCACCGGTTTGGACTTCATCCCGCCCGGCAAGCCCACCCAAAATTCATACATCGAGCGCTTCAATCGGACCTACCGGGAGGAGGTGCTGGACCTTTACATATTTTCCCGTCTAAGCGAGGTGCGGGGGCACGGATCGCTGGCTCAAGGAGTACAACAAGGAACGCCCCCATGAGTCCCTCGGCAACTTGGCCCCAGCCGAATACCTCGCTCTAAATTCATCCGAAGTTTCTACGGTTGACTGGCATTAAAAAAGGAAGGGTTGCAAGGCGAGCGCCTCGGCGGATCGGGCCGGTGACGGGCATGGCGGCTCGGCCCGGGCGCCCACATTGATCCCGGGGTCTGGCGGTGCATCCCGGCCTAAGGGTTGGCGGATAAAAAGTTCCAGGCCGCGCGGGCCATGGCCTGAGCCCCCAACACCAGGGCGTCCTCGTCAAAATCAAAGCGGGGATTGTGGTTGGGCGTATCCAAGCCCTTTTTTGGGTTTGCCGCTCCCACGAAAAAAAAACACCCCGGAACCTCTTGTTGGAAAAAGGCCATGTCTTCGCTGGCCATGCGCGGCGGCATCTTGGCATAGGCCTGGGCGCCCATAATTTCCACGATGGCTTCCTCGACCAGCCGGGTCATGGACTCGGCGTTCACCAGCGCCGGGTAGCCGAACTGGTAGTCCAATTCATGGGACCCGCGCATGGCCGAGGCGATCCCGCCGACCAGACGGTTCAGGCGCTCGGGCATGGAGGCGCGCAGGGTTTCGTCAAAGGTGCGGACGGTGCCTTTTAGCTCTGCGGTTTCCGCCACGATGTTGAAGGCGCTGCCGGCGTGCACCGAACCGACATGCACCACCAGTGGAGTGGTCGGGGGGGCCTCCCGGCTGGCCAGCGTCTGCAAGGCGCCCACCACCTGGCTGCCCATCACCACGGCGTCCACGCCCAAGTTCGCCTGGGCCGCGTGGGCCCCCTTGCCCTTGAGCTTTATGGTGAACGAATCCATGGAGGCCATCACCGGCCCGCGGCCGGCGGCCATCAACCCCAACGGCAGGACGTTGGTGAGGTGCAGGCCCAGGGCGGCGTCAACCGCCGGCTCCTGAAGCACCCCGTCCTCGATCATCAGGCGCGCTCCGGCAAATCCTTCTTCACCGGGCTGGAATACGAACTTGATCCGACCGGGGATTTCATGGCGGTGGGCGCTCAACACCTCGGCCACGGCCAGCAGGATGGCCATGTGCCCGTCGTGCCCACAGGCATGCATCACCCCGGGGCTCTGGGAACGGTAAGGGACCTGATTTTCTTCCTCAAGGGGCAGGGCGTCCATGTCCGCCCGCAGCATCAGGGTCTTGCCCGGGCCCTTGCCTTGCAAAAGGCCCACCACCCCGGTGCGGCCCACGCCGGTTTTCACCGTCAACCCCATTCGCCGCAAATGATCGGCCACCACCTCGGCGGTGCGGGTCTCCTCCAGGCCCAGCTCGGGGTGCTGGTGAAAATCCCGCCGGAGTTGGATCAGCTTGTCCTTTAGGCCCGCAAGTTCTTCATGTATGCGATCTTTCATTTTGCTCTCCGCCCCAGAAGCTCCAGAGTTGTTCACTCCAGGGATAGCCGGAAATCACAATAATCCGCGCCCTGCATGATTGTTTGGGTGCGCGTGAGCTTTATGTCCGGATTGAATCCCTGGAACATGGCGGCATCGCGCCCGCAGGACAGGACGAACCCCAAGTCGGCCAGGCCCGACTTCCGGTACATCTCGGCGTATTTGCACCGCACGATATTGTAATCGTAAGCGGTCCGGCTTATCTGCAAGACCTCGCGCTCCAGGGCCCCGCCGGCGGCCCATTGGCCCTGGCCCTTGGCCAGGCGAGCCAAGCTGTTGCCTCCTAGGGTCTGGGCCAACTCGGCCCCGGATTCCCAGGCCAAGCGGTTTATAACGCGGGAGGCGACCTTTAGGGCCCTCTCCCGGCCCAATTCTTTAATATAGGCATTGATCAGGGGACCGGCTATGCCGGCTTCAATCTCTCTTCTGTCCAGAATCGGCAGCAGTCTAAGATTGCCTCCCATGGCTTAATCTCCTTGATTCGGCGGGGAAAGCCCCCCTCCTTACACTCGCCAGGCCAACTCATTCCTCAGGCGAAAAATGTTTTTCCATAATTATTTTCAAAATAGTGCGGTCCGTCTCCACCATGCCCTGGGTGCTCAATGCCCCCAGGTTTTCCGAGGTCTGCCGCATGGTGTTGCCCACGATTCCCTGCATGAGGTTGACCTCAAGGCCGTGCAGGGAAAACAGGGCTGCCTGCACGGCGGAGTTCGCGGCGGTGGCCAGCTTTATGGCGCATCCGTTTTTGGCGCCGTCGCAAATGATGCCGGCCAGATCCCCGGTGAGGATCTTGACCGCGCCGGCGATGTGCTTGGTCTGACCGCCAAGCATATAGGTGACCCCGGCGGTGGCCCCGGCCCCGGCGGCCACCGAACAGCCGCACACCGCCGACAGCCTGCCGGTGTAGGCCTTGATGTAGGCGGTGACAACGTGGCTGAAGGCCATGGCTTCCAAAAGGGTGTGCTCATCGCAGTGAATGAAGTCCCTGACCGCGCACAGGGGCAGGATGGCGGTAAGGCCGTGATTGCCGCTGCCCGCCGAGGACATGGCCGGAAGCTTGATCCCCGCCATGCGGGCATCGGCCGCAGCTGAGGTGAGAATGCGGGCGGCCAAGGCCATGTCCCTTTTCAGCAGGCCCTGGCGGGCGATGCTCTCCAGGGTTCGCCCCACCGCCAAGCCGGAGCCGTGCTTGAGTCCGTACTGAGCCAGGCGCAGGTTGTAGGTCATGCCCTGGCGCAGGAAATCCAGGTCGTCCTGGTCCAGGCCTTCCACCAAGGCCAGGAGCTGGTCCAGGCTCAGGCCGCGCAACCAGTCCTCCAGATCGGCCATGCAGTTGCTGCCGTCGGAGGATTTGGCGGAAAGAAGGGGGTGGTTTTCCTGGGGTTTTCCATTGAGCCACAAGGACTCGATGTTGTCGTGCAGCTTGCTGATCAAGGAGCGGGCCTCATCAGACCCGGAACGCACCGTGGTTTCTATACGCAAGCCCAAGGGTTCGGTGACCATGAGCTTTACCCTCCGGTCCTTGAGAAACCCCTTGACCCGTTCGATGTCATCTTCATCCACCGGGTCCAGCACCTCCATGCCCAGGCTCGGGTTTCCGGCCAGGGCGCCAATTACGGCGGCGGTGTCCAGGCCGGACAGGCCGTTGGAGCCGGGTATGGAGACCGACAGCCCGTTCTTGTAGACGTTGGGGTCCAGCGACACCTCTATGGAGTCAATCTCCCGGCCGGGCAGCAGGGCTGCCGCCGCGGCCGCCCCCAAGGCGACCGCCACCGGCTCGGTGCAGCCCAAGGCGGGAGCCACTTCCAAGCGTAGGACATCTTTAATTGTATAGGTCATTTGGGTAGCTCCAAATTTAGTTCAAGCTCGGCTGCTGGCCAGCCCGGCCAAGGCTGAGTAAACCTTCCCAGGTGAATCATGGGAGGCGAATATCCGCATTAGGGTTCGGCAAAGACGCCGAGGGGCCAACCCCTCGAACCGGGCATTTGCCTGGCTCGGCCGCATTTGTCCCTGTCCGCGCCCCGGCCCAGGGCGCTTTTCCCTGGGCCGGAAGGCGCTTGGCAGGGGGCAAATACTACCTAGAAAGGTGTCGCGGCGGAGCCGGACACCGTGCGCTCAGGCATACCAAGCCTTAATGGCCGGCACCACGGCACGGAGGTTTTCTTCGGGTATGTGCCGGTTGGCGGTGCAGCCGGGGCCGATTATTATGCTCCTGCCCCCGGTATCGTCCAGGGCCTGGCGCACCTGCTTTTGTACGTCTGCCGGGCTCCCCTCGGGCAAGACCACGCGTTGGTCCACTCCTGACCACAGGGCCTGCTTCACTTGGCTGCGGGCCTGGCTCAGGGACGGGTTGCGCACATTGGTGGATTCGTAGCTGATGACCTCCACCGGGTAGTCGGCGAACACCTTGAGCATTATGTTGTCGCGGCAAATGTGCTGGACGTTCAACACCGCCCCCTCTTGCCGGGCGGCCTCGTAAATCATCAAATCGTAGGGCTTGCCGAACTCCAGGTACTGCTCTTCGCTGAAGTGGTCATGGGTCCACACGGTGGAAGTCATGAACACCCCGGCGGCCCCGGCCCTGATGATCCGCCTGGTGTAGTCCACGATCGTCTTGGTGATGATGCTCAACCCCTCATGCACGGCGGCCGGGTCCTGGGAGATGAACCTTTTCATGGGTTCAGCCTCGTCGGGGCTGTTGAACACGGCCCCGATCATGCGGTTGGCGATGCTCAGGGGATTAAACAGAGACATGATAAAAAAGGCTTCCCCGCGCAAAGCCTCATTTACATACGTCACGGCCTGGAGATGATCGCCGAAGGGGCCATAGTCGCCGGCCAACACAGGCATCTTGGCCATGTCGCCAGGGGTCTTGAACAGCGGCTCGACCAGGGCGGGAGAGTTGTTGGGCTCCGCGGGATTCCAGGCGTATTTGCATCCCCAAGCCTCGCCATAATAAGAAGGCCGGGCCATGAGCTTTATAAAATCCCAGTTGTAGAGCCAATATTCATTCATCATGCGGCCCACCAGCGGCTCGACTGAGCGCTCGGTGTGGTGATGATGGTTGAAAAAGCATGCCGGGGCACGATCCAGGGCCTGGCCGGAAATCGCGGCCAAAACCCGTTCCTTTTTGCTCATCTTTTCCATGATCACATTCCTAACTTAGCCTGATGTTGCAACTCGCTTACTTGGCCAACATGGGGTTGGCTTCGCTGGTGCGGTTCTTGTCGGTGAAGTACCAGAGGGTCAATCCCAGCAGAACGGAGGCCACCCCGTAAAGGTCCGTCATGGCGGTGGGGAACCCCAGGAGGATGCCGCCGGCGAACATGAAGAAGCGGGTGACGTAGTTGATCCTGCCGATGAACAACAAGTAACCTTCCAACGCGCCCCCGATAAGGGCCACGCCGACCAAGCAGGTGGTGAAGGAATACAAGATCTCATGCCAAGGGCCCTTGAAAATAAGGGCGGGATTCATGACGAAGAAGAAGGGCAGGCAATATTTGGCCACCCCCAGGCGCATGGCTTGCATGCCGGTCTTCATGGGGCTTGCGTTGGCGATGGTGGCGGCGGCGAAAGCGCCCATGGCCACGGGGGGGGTGATGTAGGAGGCCATGCCCCAGTACAGAACGAACAAATGCACCGCCAAGGGCTCGAACCCCATGTTTATCAGGGCCGGGGCCATCACGATGGCCAGGAAGATGTAGCAGGCGGTGATGGTCATGCCCATGCCCAGGATGAAACTGGAGATGGCACCCAAGACCAAAATGAAAAAGGCGTTGTCACCGGCCAAGCTGACCACCTCGGAGGCGAAAGACGTGGCCACGCCGGTGAACACCATGGCCCCGACGATCAGGCCGCACGCCGCCAACAGGGAGGTTATCTCCGCCATGAACTTGGCGGTGCCTTCCAGGAAGTCCAGGAATTTGCTCCAGGAAAGGCGGGTTTCTTTCTTAAAGGACGAGACCAGCAGCAAAATGCCGGTGGCTATCCATGCGGCCTGGGCCTCCATGGACATGAAAACCACCATGTAAATCATGATGAAGATGGAGAAAAGATACATCCAACCCTTTTTGAGCACCGGCCAGAAGGGTGGGCACTCAGCTTTCGGTTGCCCTTTTATTCCGTGCAGGGCCGCGTAGGCGTCGGCCTGGAACAGCAGGCAGGCGAAATAGAGGATCGAGGGGATGATGGCCGCCAGGATGATGGTGACATAGGGGACTTGCAGCATTTCGGCCATGACGAAGGCGGTGGCGCCCATGATGGGGGGCATCATGGTGCCTCCGGCCGAGGCGCATGCCTCCACCGCACCGGCGAAATACGCGGGGTATCCGGTTTTTTTCATGGCCGGAATGGTAAAAGAGCCGGTGGAGAGAACGTTGGAGATGACCGAGCCGCTGATGCTTCCCATCAGGGCGCTGGAGAGGATGCTGACCTTGGCGGCCCCTCCGCGAACCGTGCCCAGCATGCTTTGGGCGATTTCCAGGAAAAAGCTCCCCGCTCCCGTGTGCATAAGGGCTACGGCGAAAATCATATAACCGATCAAAATAGAACCCGTGGTTCGCATGGGCAGTCCGATGATGCTTTCGGGACCCATTACGTGGAAAGTAACAACCCGCCAGAAGGGGTATGATTTTCCGTTTAAAAATGACGGCATGTGGCCCGAGTAAAGCGCATAGGAGGCAAAAAATAGGATTATTATGAAAAACGCCAGCCCGGTGGCCCGGCGGGCGGCCTCCAAAACCGACAGCAGTATTATCAGGCAGGCGATCTTGGCCGGCCAGGGCGCCAGGATCTCCCAGCCCATGGCCCTCATTTCCATCGCATTAAAAAAGCAGTAAAAAGTCGAAGCCAGAATGGCCAACGATATTAGGTAGTCATACCAAGGGATCCGGGCCACGGCCTTAGCGGTTTTCACCGGGGGGAACAGGAGAAAAACCATGGGAAGATACAGACCCAGTAAAAAATATAAATATCCGTTACTGGGGAAGGTCCAGCCGCCGATCGAGAAGTAGAAATTGTAAAAAATAGCCGACGCCATGGCCACCGCCGAGGCCAAAAGCAAGTAGGCGCGGACGGGGCCCTTGAGCGGCCTATATTTTGGAATTAAGTTTGCGGCCTCTGTAGACATCTCATGTCTCCCGGGGTGTGCTAATCCATAAGTAGTTAGGTTGGATGGGATAACGGCGGACGCACCGGGCGTCCGCCGTTATCGTTTTAATATCTAGCGATAAACGCCCTTGGCTATGAGCATTTCCTTCCACATTTTCTGGAATGCGTCGTCGCCGACCTTCATGCCTTTCTTACCCGCATCGGCTTTGGCCTGGTCCCAAAGAGCAAAGCGCTCCTCTTCCTTCTTTAACTGGGCCTTCTGGAATGCCTCGTGTTTGTCGGTCCAAACACCTTTTTCCTTTAAAAGCCGGATTAGGCCGGGGTGGAAGGGGAACATGCAAGTGGAAAGATCCGCGGCGGCCCGGTGGTCCCACCCAGCGAGGCGGGGATGCTTGTCTTTGTATATGTCGTAGCTGTCCCAGATGCCCTTGGCATAGTAGTAGATGGTGTCTGCGTCGATGTTGTCATAGCTCCAGAAGAAAGCCGCGTACTTCAGAGCTGTGAAGGGCTTTACGCCTTTATCCTTACCGGCATAGATTTCCGGGCTGCCGTAACCGGCCCAGGGGACGAAACTCCAAAGGCGTTGCCAGCCGTCCTTGTCTGCGGGGTCAAGGTCCATCCACCGAATACCGGCGGGCTTGGCGGCGCACTCCCGCACATAGCCGCTGGTAGTGCTGCTGACGAACAGGTCCAGCGCTCCCTGGATCACGGCCTTGCAGGCGGGGCCGTAGCCCGACAGGTTGACCACCTGGACTTGGTCCAAGTTGTAGCCGCCGAAGGCCACCGCGCCCTGCAAGAGCCAGTTCAGGGTCGGGGAGCCCGGCACCTGGCCGACCCGCTTGCCCTTGACGTCTTTGAGTGAATTGATGCCCGAGTCGCCCCGGGTCCAGAAAGCGGTGTAGTAGGCGCCGCCCCGCCAGGCGATCCTCAGACGCTGCGGTCCCCATTGGGGCTGCGAAAAGATGCCCGCGCCCCGGGTGCCCAGCCAGCCGGTGGAGCCGGCGGCGATGAACATCTGGGCCTCGCCAGTTTTGACCGGCAAGAGCCTGCCGGTGTCGTTGCTGGAAGGAATGATGTTGGTTTTGATGCCGGAGACCTTTTTTACGCCATCGGCAACAGCGGAACTCATGCTGTAGAACATGCCGCCGACGCCCCACGACACCAAGGCAACGCTCTTGGGTTTTTCGGCCAGGGCGCCTTGGGCCGAAATGGCCATAACGGCCAGGGCCGCGATTATGGCCAAAGGTTTGAGTGACAGTCTCATCTTTACCTCCTTCAAATAGAAAATTGGGCTTGTAGTCACTTGGTCCGGTGAATGACTCGGGTCAGCGGCTGTTGCTCCACCGGATCCACTTGATTCCATGGGTGG
>Ga0180009_10000930_pt1 | contig 37304 bp, 40 predicted proteins | sample OS_PC_MetaG_FD_123537 | JGI IMG/M metagenome (GOLD analysis project Ga0180009, IMG submission 123537) | Groundwater microbial communities from the Aspo Hard Rock Laboratory (HRL) deep subsurface site, Sweden - OS_PC_MetaG | ecosystem: Environmental > Aquatic > Deep subsurface > Groundwater... | reverse complement strand
TAAGCGACTCCAGCATAACTAGCATTCAAATTAGCCACCTGAGTCGTTGACGTGACAGTCAACGGTGCTGTTCCTTGAGCTATGTCTGAGATGAACTGCGTAGCAGTTATCGTATACGCTCCAATATCAAGGTTCGCAGCAGCAGTCAAGAAAGACAAGCCAAGCACACCCGCAGCAGTGATGTTGTAACCCGTACCGTCCAAGTTACTCTCAAGATTATCAGCCTCAAGATTCGTAACATCAGCCAAAGTACCCTCAAACTCAGTCACACCAGTGACATTATTGCTGCCCATAGCCAAATTACCAGTCATGTCATCACCAGCAGTCAACACGTAGACATCCTCAATCTCCGTCACCCCTATGATATCTGTGCCTGTAAGGTCATAAGCGACTCCAGCATAGCTTGCATTAAGGTTACTGACCTGAGTCGATGAAGCGACAACCAAAGGCGCAGTGCCTGTAGCAACATCACTCTCCAAAGTATCAGCAGTCAACTTATAAGAACCGATATCAAGATTCGCCGCCGCAATGTGCGAAGAATTCACAGCATTATTCGCAAGCTCATCAGCAGTGATGGCATCAGAAGCGATATCACCAGCAACTATTGTGTCTGCCACGATATGTGTGCTGTTCACGCTGTTCGCAGCAAGGTCTGCAGCAGCAATGGTGCCGTCAGAGATATCATCACTGAGTATGGTACCATCTGATATGTCGCCTGTGATTATGGTTCCATCCAATATCTCAGCAGTGGCAACAGCACCGGTAGCGATGTCATCTGCAATGATGGTGCCATCAGCGATATCGCCTGTGACTATAGTTCCATCCAATATTCCAGTAGTTGTCACAGCGCCTGTAGCGATGTCCGCAGCAACAATCGTGCCGTCAACGATATGCGTGCTGTTCACGCTGTCAGCTGCAAGGTCCGCCGCAGCAATAGTGCCGTCCAGTATATGCGTGCTGTTGATGATGCCTATACCGAACAAGATTGCAGTCAAGGTGCCGCTGGCGATGTCAGCAGCAAGGATTGTGCCGTCGACGATCTGCGTCGTGTTCACGGCATCTGCTGCAATCTTAACATTTGTCACTGACTCAGCAGCCAAATCACCAGCAGATATAGTACCATCAATAATCTGCGTCGTGTTCACGGCATCGCTGTTGATGTCAGCATTGGCGACGCTTGCGTCAGCTATCTCACTTGTGCCCACCTGGCCCGCACCTATATGCGTCGCGTTGACAGCATCGGCAGCGACATCATCAGCTCCTATTGTGCCGTCAAGGATTTCATCAGTTGTCACAGCACCGCTAGCGATGTCGGCGGCAACGATGGTATCAGCAAGGATATGCGTGCTGTTCACGCTGCTCGCCGCAAGATCATCCGCCGTTATCGTGCCATCGAGTATGTGAGTGCTGTTGATGATGCCTGTACCGAACAAGACCGCAGTCAAGGTGCCGCTGGCGATGTCCGCAGCAAGGATCGTGCCATCGACGATCTGCGTCGTGTTAATCGCATCGCTGTTGATGTCAACATTGGCGACGCTCGCGTCAGCTATCTCACTCGTGCCGACCTGGCCCGCACCTATATGCGTAGCATTGATGGCATCAGCAGCGACATCATCAGCGCCTATTGTGCCGTCAAGGATCTCAGCAGTTGCCACAGCACCGGTAGCGATGTCGCCTGCCAGTATTGTGTCTGCGGCGATCTGGGTAGTATTTATAGCATCACTGGCCACCTTAGCATTAGTTACGGCCTCCGCAGCGATATCGCCAGCGATGATTGTGCCATCCAAGATGTGCGTGCTGTTCACGCTGTCAGCTGCAAGGTCTGCAGCAGAGATTGTGCCGGCTGCAAGGTGTGTGCTATTGACGCTGCCTGCCGCCAGGTCATCCGCGCTGATAGTGCCGTCGAGAATCTCATCAGTCGTGACTGCGCCTGTAGCGATGTCGCCCGCGACGATCGTATCAGCGACTATGTGCGTGCTATTCACGCTGCTCGCAGCAAGGTCGTCAGCCCCGATGGTCCCATCAAGTATCTCGCTCGTGCCGACCTGGCCAGTGCCTATGTGCGTGGCATTGACCGCGTCAGCGGCTATCTCGCTCGCGCCGACTTGGCCTGCAGCGATATGGCTTGAATTGACAGCATCGTCAGCGATTAATGCTGCAGTGATTGCATCATCTGCAATCTGTGCAGTAGCTATCTTTGTCAATATGTTGAGAGTAGTCACATAAAGGTTAGCCCAATAGTTAGAGCTTGTACCGAGGTCATACGTGCTGTTGGCCCTGGAAACAATGTTCTGGAAATTATTGGTTGCAGTGAATGTATTTACCTGGTTTGTCTGCGCGACTGAAGAGGCGACATTCATTATATTGGCCCATAAGTAGCCGGTAGCATTCGTCAGGTTGATGCCGTTCTGCAGTTTTGCGGCAGTGACGTTGCCATCGGCGATATCCGCGGTCTGTACCGCGCTCGCCGCCAGGTCGTCAGTGGTTATCGTGCTGTCCAGGATGTGCGTTGAATTCACGCTGCTCGCAGCAAGGTCCGCGGCAGCGATTGTTCCATCAAGAAGATGTGTCGAATTGACGCTTGAAGCTGCCATATCTGCAGCAGCCACAGTCCCATCAAGAATGTGCGTGCTGTTCACGCTGCTCGCAGCAAGGTCTGCTGCAGAGAATGTGCCGTCAGCTATGTGCGTGCTGTTTATGCTGTCTGCAGCAATGTCGTCCGCACCTATGGTACCGTCGAGTATCTCTGTAGTCGTGACCTGCCCAGTGCCTATGTGCGTTGCATTGATGGCGTCAGCGGCGACGTCATCGGCACCGATAGTGCCGTCGAGGATCTCAGCAGTCGTGACTGCACCGGTAGCGATGTCGCCCGCGACGATCGTATCAGCGACTATGTGCGTGCTGTTCACGCTGCTCGCAGCAAGGTCGTCAGCCCCGATGGTCCCATCAAGTATCTCACTCGTGCCGACCTGGCCAGCACCGATGTGGCTGGCATTTACGGCATCGTCAGCGATTAATGCTGCGGTGACTGCATCATCAGCTATCTGCGCAGTAGATATCTTAGTGAGCAAATTAAGGGTATTCACGTAAATGTTAGCCCAATATGACGTAGATGAACCGAGGTCATATGTGTTATTGGCGCTCGGCTCGACAGTCCTCATGTAGTTTGTAGTAGTAAATGTGTTTATCTGGTTCGCCTGGACCACATTAGTGTCCACATCCTGCAGGTTACCCCACAGGTATCCTGTCGCGTTGGAGAGGTTTATGCTCGATACAAGGTCCGCGGCAGCTACGCTCCCGTCTGTGATCTCGCTGGTCCCCACTTGCCCTGCGCCGATGTGCGTGGCGTTTATGGCGTCTGCCGCGACATCATCAGCGCCTATCGTACCGTCAAGTATGTGGGTCGAGTTGACGCTGCTGGCCTCCATTTCTGACAATCCTACTGTTGTGCCGACCCCTCGCGCGTCAATTGTAGCATTGAGGGTTGTTTCATTGAAGTATAATGTTCCGCTCGTATTATATAGATAGCTGCCACTTGTCGAGAATCCTCCAGAGTCTGCGCAGAAGTCTGTGTCGCTGCCGCCTGCTATCTGGCTGCAATCAAGGCTTGTCAGCTGCGATCCGTTACCTATGAAGAATGCTCCTACAGTGACATTGTTCACCGCTTCTATATTGTTGGTGACATTGAGGTTTCCGGTTATAGTCAGCCATCCGTCGACGATATTATCCAGTATCTCACCCAGTGCGAAGGTTATCTTCTGCCCGAGTGTCAGGTTGCCTGTCGCGGTTATGTCTGTAAATGAAAGGTCGCTCTCGTTGACATCAGAGCCGCCTATCTCTCCCAGCGGCGAGTACCAGGCGAGTCGTTCTACAGTGTCACCGGTGCCGTTGGTGAAGTCGACGTCCTCGCTGTTTATCTCATAGTCTTTATAATATACTGCGCCGTATTCGAGGTTGAGCGCCTGCTGGTCGCCGAGCATGACGTTCCAGCTTCCGTTGACTATTGCATCGGTGTATGTGTAGTTCCAGAGGAGGTTGCCTCCTGTCGCGGCATCATAGATGAGGACTGTCAGGTTCCCTGTCGTCAGCAGGGATCCCGAGCTTGTAGTGCGCACATTCGTCCCCTGGTCAGATATCTGGACTTGGAGGGCGGCGATAGAGCTCACGCTAAGCAAGATGACCATCATGAGGGCCAACACCGTGATAATTCCAGATTTGAACGAAACACCCATCGCAGTTCTTTTCAGGTTCTTAGGTGTTTTTGGTGTTTTTCCTCTCATTTTCTTACCTCCATTGAGTCTTATTTCAATTAACTTAACAAGAAGTGAAAAAACCGGGAGCTTTGGCTAGACAATAGCGTTCTGAAAAAAAGCAAGTCTTCACTTGCGCACCCCGTTTTTTTCAAATTCGATGCCAATTTATCTGTTGCAAAAGGCTTTATTCATAAATACATTTTTAGACAACGATAAAAAGAGAAACTAATTAACCCCTCAAAGATAAAAAAGGAACTTCTGATTCTATTACCAGTAAGGGAAAAGAAAAAGCATATATCACAAATAATCGTGAACAGGATTCCAATCAGTTCCAGAGGTGCTAATGATGATTTTCAATAGCTTACCAAAGAGAGTCTCAGGGAAGAACATTAATCCAATAGCAGCAATAGCGGCGATGATAATTCTCTCAACTACAGTATCTGGCTTTGAAATATGGACTGAACCGATAAGCCCCGACATAAAAAATGTTCTTGTGAATTCAAAAACAGCTTATGATATAAATATCATGACAGACGCGGAACATGACGTCAAGCTTGACTTTTCAATCGCAGGACCGATTAAGGACTGGGTCATCGTAAGACCTGAGACAGTGACAATCAGCAAATCAGAACAGGATGTGATACGCCTAATATTAGAGCCGAAGGATATCCCGACAGGCAGATACACTAGCCAAATGATTATGACAAGCATTTCTGAAGTGCCCGCGACCACCACTATCGCGGAATCATATGCCATCCCGCTGAGCGTGCAAGTGACTGATAATGAGATAATTGCGGCGGAGATTGAGGATATAGAAATTCTTGACATGTTTGAGGGGGAAAAGTTCAGTCTAAAAGGATACCTGCATAACACAGGCAACACATTGCTACAGCCGACAATTTCCGTAGAGATAATGAACAGTGACAGGAGCAGTGTAATCACGATGTTTGAGAAGCAGGAAAACATCCTGATGGCTGGTGAAATGCGCTTAACGGAGATTAATGAGTCAAGTGGCTTGGGTGTCGGGGAGTATTTTGTAAAAGTAGATCTAAAGGCTGATGATGTCATTTTCAAGAGGCAGTTCATAAAGTTCAATGTTGTCGAAGCCAGCGAAAGTAAGGGTATGCTTCAGGATGTACAAGCAACAGCCCTCGTTGCAGGCAATCAGCGCATCGTTAACATCTCAGGCAATTTCATGAATAGGGGTGATGAATCGATGCGTGCTCGCCTTGTTGCAGCAGTATATCAAGACAACGTCATCATTGAGCGAGTGATAGGAGAAGAACAGGAAGTGTCTCCAGGAAGCTATAAAGAGATCTCAGCAGTCTTCAGGCCAAGAAAGAGCGGAGAGTACACTATAGAGTCATTTGCGGAACACAACGGCAGGCATACTGCCGGGAGGACATCACATATTGAAATAAAAGAAGATAGCTTTGTGGAACTTGGAACTGCAGGTCTGATAATCTTCGCCTTATTCATATTGGTGATAACTCTCAGGGCATTACTGAACAGGAAAAAGGAGCTGAAGAAGAACAAGATTGACAAAGATGATTATATCTAAAGCAGCGAATCTTTTTCTGATAACATTATTTCATCAGGGTAAACAACCACACCGTTAGATGTTATATTATACACGCGTATCTTCTTGTCATGGTCAGACCCGCGCATCTTCCTCACGGCGATGCCTGGTATGAACGATGATCCCTGGTTCACGAGGTAAAGGACTATCACGCCGTCCATGATGAATTCCTCGACGCCGAAGCGTGAGATGTCCATCGTCCCTTCTTTGGTCTCAGACACAAAGAATGCTGTGCAGCCGAGCTGTGAGAGCACATTGCAGAATGCGGCGATGGTCCTTCTGCGCTCTTCCTGGTCCTTGACCAGGAGCATCAGGAGGTTGAGGGAGTCTATGACTACCCGTTTTATGTTGTGCTCCTTGACTATCTCCTCTATCTCTCTCAGTATGTGCGCTATATTCGCGTCGACATTGCGCATGTAAGAGCTTATCCCTGCGACAGGCCCCCCGAGGAGATAGAACTTGCCTGTCTTCTCTGCGCGCTTCAGGTCAAAGCCGAAGTTTGCCATGTCTGAGATTATCTTATCCTTCCTCTCTTCAAGAGTGACGTACAGGCCTGGCTCGTCGCAGTCCATGACACCGTTGAATATGAACTGCATCGCGAGGGTAGTCTTTCCTGAGCCGCAGGGTCCGGACAGAAGGATGTTGCGGCCCCTGACAAGGCCGCCCATGAGCAGCTTGTCAAGGCCAGGTATGTTGGTCTTCACCCTGTCCATGCCTATAGACAGCTCTTCAAGGACGTCATGTCCTCCAACCTTTTCGATTCTTTTCTTAGGCATGATCTCACCCGCCGGCCGACCTGGCTACTTGCAGGTATAGTCTCTCAATATGCGGCCTCTCAGCCTGTTCTTCACCTTCTTTATGTAAACCAGCAGGAAACCTCCTGCGATTACTGTTCCCACTGACACTTCCAAGAGCGTGCGTTCCATCAGGTGCATGGTGATGCGTTGTTCTTTTATTGTTTTTCAGCACTGCTACCAGGTGTTAAGGGTGATTTTCCCGCCCAGGGGATAAAAGAGGCCACCCTCATGGGAAGACAGGCAATCTTAATTAGGAAGGGAAGGGAGACAGAAAGGAAAGATGGAGGACGCGATAGGAAAGCCTCTTCGTAAGACCGACCTGAAGATAATCGTCCCGTTGGTCATTGTCATGATACTGGTCGTGCTCATGATATTTTATGACACGTTTAGCACAGGAGGGCGGGCTGGCTCTGAAACTGATAAGGGGCAAGACAAGGTCCTGCTTCAGGCAGGCAAGTTCTTGTTCTGGGTCGTATGTCTATGTATAATTTTGTTTTACACATTTAAGTTCGCGGATTTCATCACCCGACGCTGAGCATCGGCTGTCCCCATCATCACTATCATCCTTCCCATCAAGCGAGGCTCCTCAAGCACCTGAGGCGTTTGGCGGCGTATCTTTCCCTGAATGTCATGACAAGCAGGCCGAAGTAGTATCCGAAGAACAGGCCTGCCAGGTGCGACACCAACTGCTGTAGCGTGATGCGAAAAGGGATATCTCCACGCGCATAATATGTGTATGTTGAAGATGCAGCAGTCAGCAGGGTCAGCACTGCCAGGAGCAGGTATGGGTTTATGTTGAACCTCTTCGCAGACCTGCTCAGCATGCCGAAAGATCCATAGATGGCTGTCGATGCCCCCAAGGCGAGGAATGGCGAGATGAGCCATATCGGCAGGATTGCGAGGATGCCTGCAGAGAAGTAGGTCACAGAGTAGTCAGAGAAGAATGCCTTCAGTTCTATGGCAAGTATGACTGAGAGAAGCAGTGCCGCGATGTTCTCCACAAGGTGGGACGGACTGTTGTGCACGAACTGGTAAGTGAACAGCCTCCAGAACTCCCCTGAGAAGAACTTTGAGGGGTCAAGCATGAGCGCTTCTGTGGCTGCAGGCACAAGGAATAGGAAGGAGTATAGGACAAGGAGCGATATGAAGAATGCGGAGAATATTATGGACAGCCTCATACGTTCTTCTGAAGAGGGTGGAGAAAATTTCATGCCTGCTGCAGAGCCGTCAGGCACTCACTTAAAATCTGTCTTTTACCCTGGAGGGAAGAAAAATATGAGACCTGTCCAGTTAAGAAGAAACATAATAGTATATGATATCGCCTACGCAGGGACAAGATGGAGCCGCAATTAGACACGCAATACAAAAAAGCTATCATCAAGATGGCGGAACAGCTGGAAGAGATAAGTAAGAATCTGGCTAAACTCATCACCACTCTGGAAAAATAGTGTTTATCCCATTATCTAGAATTTTAGCAGGTTTTCTTGGAAAATTATCCAAAAATTTATATATGTGTACTCCATTATAAAAGATGAAATGGGGGCGATACTGAGTTCAAAGGTAGATAGTAATGGCAAAGTGATTTTTGAGGTCTGTATTGATTACGAAGAGGCAATCCAGCTTAGCGGACTTCTGGAGAACGTCCACCTTTTCTCGGAGGACGTGAATAACATCAAGACAACGATGTCCCAGCGGGGGAAGAATGAAGCGACAAAATATTTCTTGATACCGAAACAACTGAGGAAGGATCTGAGATTCAGCGATGAAGCATTCTGCCAGAGAATTGACACTAAGACAAAGGTAATATTCATTTATGTGATCGACAAATTCAAGATGGGATGAAAATGAGAGAGATTGAGAAGGTAAAGACAGGAATCAAGGGCTTTGATGAGCTGGTGGGCGGCGGGTTTTCTCAAGGACACACCATCCTGTTGAGCGGGACACCAGGGACTGGGAAGACAATCTTTGGCCTGCAGTTCCTCTACAATGGCGCCCAGAAGTTCAATGAGAAAGGGCTGTACATTACGTTTGAGGAGAAAGAAGGTGCGCTGAAAAAGCAGGCAGCGCAGTTCGGCTGGGATTTTGAAGGGTTGATGAAGAAGAGAATGCTGCAGATCCTGAGCATCCCCGCAAGCACAATATCGAAAAGCACGGTCAAGGACATCATGCGCATAGTCCACAGGTTCAAGATCAAAAGACTGGTCATTGACTCGCTGTCCACCCTTTCAATAAATGCGCCCTCAAATTATCATGATGGAAATGAACCGAATGAGTTCACCATAAAGCGGTTCATATACTCCTTTGTCAACGAGCTTAAGAAGATGGATGGTGCGACTTCGATACTGATCTCGCAGGCCCCTGATGAGAACTCCCTTTCAAGGGATGAAGTCTCGGAATTCATCTGCGACTGCATCGTATACATCATGTATGAGTCGATGGGCGGAGAGTTCTCCAGGAGCTTCACAGTGAGGAAGATGAGGGGCACAAAGAATGACGAGGACATACATCCCCTGGAGATAGGGGGAAAAGGCATAGTCATACACAACATAAAGGATTAAGATGGTCGGCGCTTCGTTATTGGATAAGGTCAGAAGATTCAATGCTATCAAACATGATGATAAGGGAAGAATAATGATGTGGGGGATAACAGGCATTTTAATGCCTAATTTCTCTCGAGTAATCTTCCAGGAATACCTTAAGAAGACTGTGGGAAAAGAAGAATGTATGAAAGTATTGTATACTCATGGAAAACTACAATCTTACTTTACATTCAGATTTATTAGCAAGAAATATGGATATAAAGAAAAGTTAAAGGACAAGGTTAGGCTACTACACTTCAATATGGGGCAAGGAGCTTTAGTAGGTATGGGTCGGTGCGAAATAAAGAGGATAGACCGCCACAATAGAGTTTTTATAGGTGTAAGCAACTCTAGTTTAGCAGAGGAGTACAAGATGAGTATAGGTATAAAAGATGAAGCAGTGGATCATTTTCTTAGGGGGTGCTTTGCAGCATACGTAGAAGCAGTGACCGGCGAAGAGATGTTTTGTGTGGAGAAAAAATGCATCGCAAAAGGTGACAAATTATGTGAATTTGTTATCAAGCCTCTTTCCGAGTGGGATAAAGAAGATGAGGATTTTAAGAAACAGTTATCTGAAACACCAGACTGTGATATAATCATTTCTGGGTTAGGATTTAAAATTCACCAGAAATGAGAATGATTTATTCTAAAATCTTGCATTAATAGGCATATCAAATCTTTCCAGTATTTCTTCATTGAACGCGCTGATGGGCCATACTAAGGGCATACTACAGCCACTGACTTTCCTATCGTAGATAGGCCGTCCAATAAATTTGGCACCCACCCTGGCAAACACAGCTAAAACTTTAGGAAGCCTGAATTGCTGTAATTGTTCTTCTGTCGGATTTTCAAGGTTGACTCTTTCCATTAGATCATTAGAATACACACTTCTAGAATATGGTCCTGAATTAAATTCATAGTTTTTTTCATCTTTTGCCTTAATGTCCACGTCGTCACTGACAAGATCTTTTTTTCTTAATAGGTGGTACATGATTAATGCTTCTTTTAGATTGTCTGTTTCTGGGTTCGCACTCGCACAAAGGTGTGTTAGACCTCTTATTCTGGCTATTTTCATCGCGAAGGCCCACAAGGTCATTACAACAGGGGGGTCTTTCAAGCTTCTATACTCTCGGAGGACAGAAGAGCGAGGAATCTCACCAAGACTTATTCCTTTTTTGTTGTAAGGGCTTAAATCGAATAGTGTTTCCATCTCAAACCCGAACACCCACCCGTTTGCTCTTGCAACATCCTCGTTTGGCTGGATTATTCGCACCGTCCCCGCAGGTTTCCCGTCATAAAGTGCCAACAGGTTCAGTGTAGTGGGCAGCGTGTCGAAACTGTCTGATTCCCTCTCGCCAGGATAATGGGCCAGGTCATATGCGCCATATTCTTTCCCAAAGACTTCATACCTCACCCTGAAGCACATGTCGAGTTCCTCTTTTGTCCTCGCGACCAGCACCTCAAGGCCCAACTCGTGCACCCCCTGATACATTTTGATTTATCTTTTGGATCATTGTCCTCAGCGCATCTGCATTGCCTCGCGCAAGATGGCTGAATATCTCAGAACTGAACTCGCTGCATTGCTTTCTTCGTTCATCTTGAGATTTGTCCAGGCTGCCATAATAACCGTGCGCCATCAGCACTATATCATCAGAGAACTGCATCATGCCCTTCTCCCTTACCGATGCCAAGAACCTGCCTGTTATTGAGAAAGGATTCCCGACAACTTCTCCGTCAAAGACCAGCCCGAACGGGGAATGCCAGTCCTCTGAAGGTCTGAGTAAGTCAAGGTCCATCAGCATCAGTTCAGTGTCAAAGCCATCAGGTAGCAATACACCCGAGGCTGCACCTCTTTGCTTTGCATCAAGATACAGCGGCGTGCCAGGAACCGGCCCTGCCGGCAATGCCAGGACAAAGTCAGGCATTGTCTCAATCAGGAAATCATGGCTCTGCTTCATTGTCTCTTCTGTCTCAAACGGGGCAGGCACGATCATCGAGACGACCGTTGCGATATTGTTCTTTTTTGCCTCAAGTATGTTCCTCCGGGCATTCTCCAGGTATCTTTTCGGGTCCCTTGTCTTCCTCAACACGTTCTCCAGCAGGTGTTCGTCTGCGGATTCTATGCCGAAGAACATTGCAACCAGACCACTATTCAGCAGGCCGAAATCATATTGGCTGTCAGCCCTGCCGAAGGCAGTGAATCTTATGTCTCTTTTTGTCCTGGCCAACTGGTGCAAGAAAGAAGGTGATGGTGAAGAGGACCCGACGCGCATGGAACTTAGAGCATGGTTTGTCTGGTTGCTTTCTATCTCTGCAACGACCGCGTCTATGTTCCTCTCTCTGACGTAAGGATTTTCTATAGGGTGGGCGCAGAAGACGCATTTGCCGTAGGTGCAGCCCCTCCTGTCCTCTATGACTGGTATTGATATCTTGTCTTCAAGATGTGCGTAGATTTCTCGGTCATATACTGGATGAGGTAATTCGTCAACATTGATCTCATCTTGCCCCGATGTCCTGGTGCGCTTGATTCCGCCGCATGACCTATAGAGAGCATTAGGTACATCGGATATTGGCCCGCTCTTATAGACCGCTTCTGCTATCTTTATTATTGAAACATCACCTTCTCCAGCAACGAGCATGTCAAAAGCCGCAGCTGCATCCGGCAAAGAGTAGATGTGCTGGCCGAACCAGGCGACATGGGGGCCTCCTGCGACAATGAAAAGGTCAGGATTTCTCTGTTTCAGCTGTTTTGCTATCCTGACTGAATCGGAGAAGCCGTTTGCGTAAAGCTTGAGCCCTATTACTTTTGCGTCATTCTCCCTTATGTAAGAATGCAGTTCATTGATCACTTCTCCTAAGAATTCTTCTTTTCCTTCTTGGCTTATCCTTTCGATGGTATTCAGGTTGTTGTAATCAAAGATCTTTGTGTTGTAACCTGCTTTGAGGAGGTGGGCTGCCAGAAGTGCAAGGCCATTGTCCAGCATCAGGCCGCTGAGGACCGGTCCTCTGGACTGGACGGCATAGCTGACAATAGGAAAACAGCCCTTGCTGATTTCTACCACCTCTTTTTTAAATAATCATTATCTCCTGTTGGTGGATAATACATCCAGGAATAATAAAGCTTACCACCATTTTTTATCCCATTTAGACATTTTCAGGATAAAAATTTGAGATATGGTAACAAAAAACATCTGATTTGTGAAAGTCTCTACCTAATCGGCCGCAAAAGACCGTCCTGGCATCCCAAAGAGTGCTTCTCAGCCAGCAAAAACCTATTTCTCATAGGTTTGGTTTGATGCCTGAATTTATCCAGAAGAACCATTATTTGTCCTGTTTTTGACGTCCACATTTATATATGAAATTGTGTAAAAAAAAAGCATGTTTTCCCAAGGCGCATATTCCCCCTGAAGAGTGGGTGACAATTTTACCCCTAAAAGAGGCAAAAGAAAATTACCATTGACAGAGACAAAAAAAAGGTAGATATGGTTCAGCCCTCTCCCCCTCCGGAGTTAGGGGGTGAACGTATGTTACCATCAAAAGAAGTGATAAACTATTTACTGGAGCTGGGGCTGAACAACTACGAAGCAAAGGTGTACTTGACGCTCGTCGAGGAAGGGACTTCTACAGCAAAGAACGTGAGCGACATAACAGGGATACCTTACGGCAAGGTGTATGAGATAATTACTTCCCTCTGCACAAAAGGCTTCTCGATGACATTGCCGACCAAGCCGATGAAGTGCAAGGCGCTCTCTCCTCAGGAGATACTCAATACCACAAAGGAGAAGGCTTTGGAGAAGTTCAGCAACCTGGAGAATGTCTTCAACGAGGAGCTCGTGCCGCTCTACATGCAGAGCAAGCAGCTCAAGGAGCCTAAGGGCATCATGTGGATAGTCAATGGCCGCGCCAACATCAACAAGAAGGTGGAGACCATGATAAAAGGCGGGAAGAGGAGCATATGCATATACCTGAGCGAGAACGGCCTGAAGAGGCTGGCGTTCCAGAAGAACGTGCTGAAGGAGGCGTTCGACAGGGGCGTTTCGATAAGGATAATATCAAAGATGACAAAAGAAAATGAAGAGGATTGCGGGCTTCTTTCCTTCTGTGATATCCACAACTCGAAGCTGCCCATAACCAACTGCTTTGTATCGATAGACAAGGAAGAGTCGATAGTGATAGACCCGGTGCCTGACGATGACAATGTCGTGAGGGGCAGGGACATAGGCATGTGGATAACGAGCAAGGCGTTCACAGGCTTCCTTGAGAGCGTTATCCTCTCGCAGCTGAACGGCGCGAAGAAGAACGGCGGCAACGAGAAAAGCACGGCGAAAGCAGCAGTGCAGGAACAGAAAACCTGAAAGATGGGATTCCTGGAATTTCTGCGTTAATTCATTCATTGATACTGTCCTTTCCAGAGAGACATACTCTCCAGATGGACCATTCTAGATGAAGTCAGCAGGATAGTAGCAAGATATAAAAAAATTATGGAATCATCAGGTTGCACAGGTGCCTTCCAGCTTTGTCCCGTCTCCAGTGAAGTTGTAATATGCGCTCGTCGCTGAATCCTGGTAATATACACTCACAGCATGACTGAAGGACTGGCCTGCGGTGCATGCCGCTATGCTTCCCGTGTATGTCTTTGATCCTCCCACAGCGACTGTCGACGTGGAACTTTCAAGGTCAACGCCATTGACCACAACATCGGTCAAGACTATCTGGTTTCTCAGGTTGTTTTTGATGATCACCGTGTCCGTGCCTGATGCAGAGATTGCGTAGTCTGTTATCGCTACGTCCGCGCTGTCCCAGTATGCCGCGCTCGCCCTCCCTGTCGCGCCCTTCCCTATGCCAGGGATGCCGCCCATGACGACCACGACGACCAGCGCGATGATTATCACTACCGCCAGGACAATGAGATATTCGGTAGCCGCTTGTGCTCTTTTTCTCATACGTCACACCTCTATACAGATTTATGTTCATACAGACTTATGTTTTTCATGCAGGATGTCTAAAAAAGAGAATAAATTATTTTCTTGTTCTCCACAAGGAGAGAATTCGCTTAATCAGCAGAAGGTTGTAAAAAAACAAGATATACGGCTTCGGCATCTACAATGTAGATGGCACACACCACAACAATAAGGGTGCACAAATCCACCAAAAGGGATCTCGAGAACCTGGAGTTTGTGAAGAAACAGTCATTCAACGAGATAATCCAGGAACTCATCAGCACATACAACAAATCAAAGGTGGGCAAATGACGGACCTGGACAAGAAGCTGCAGGACAATGATGTCTCTCTGATCGTCTGCGGGGAGGATTACCAAGAGGCAATTGTCAGGATTGTGAAGGAAGCAGAGAGACAATGCGGAAAAATATGTTATGTGACTCTGAACAAGCCATACGCGTCCTTGACAGACCTCCTGAGAAAGAAGGGTATTGCGGCGGAAAGGTTCTTTTTCATAGATGGGATAAGCAAAAGAGTGAACGATGGGAACTCGCCTGCAAATTGCGTTTTCGTCACCGCTCCTGATGCCCTGACGGAACTGAACATAGCGATCACAAGAACAATTGAAAAACAAAGACCAACCATCCTGGTCTTTGACTCCTTGAGCACTCTGCTGATCTACTTACCGACAAACAGCATCATAAAGTTCACACAAGAACTGACAAAAAAGATGAAAGTAAACAACATCCGAGCCATATTCCCGATAATAAGAAACAAGGAGTTGATTGACAATATCTCTATGTTTGTGGATACAGTGGTGTCCCGAAAATTTGACGGTGAAGATGAAGTCGACCCATCAGAATCACAAAACCCAGAGGCAAAGGAGAATGAAAGATGAACTTGACCGCACGAATAACGAACAGGAAGAAGTGCCTGAGGACAACCAGCCAGGCATCAGACCTCAGTCAGGAGAAGATTTTAAGGACGTTGCGCATCATAAGCAATTAGGGCACGCAGAGCCCATCATAAAAGGGAACATCAAGGTAAAGCACAGGCCCAGCACTCCCGCAATAAAACGTGTGCCGACAGGCATCCCCGGCCTTGACCAGGCTATCGAAGGCGGACTGAAGAAGAACAGCGTGACACTGGCAGGCGGCTGCGCTGGTGCTGGCAAGAGCATATTCGCGATGCAGTTCCTTGTCAAAGGGATAACTGAATTCGATGAGCCTGGAGTGTATGTCAGCTTTGAGGAGAGCAGGAAAGAGGTGTACGAGGACATGTTGCGCTTCGGCTGGGACCTTAAGAAACTTGAGGAAGAAGGCAAGTTCGAGTTCATCGAGTACACCCCTGAACAGGTCGAGAAGATTATGAAGACCGGCGGAGGCGTGATCAGGGATGTCATCGACAAGATCGGCGCGAAGAGGCTCATCATAGATTCTATATCAGCATTCATGCTGCTGCATGAGACCGAACTGAAGAGAAGGGAATCCGCCCTTGCGCTGTTCGCCATGCTTCGCAGGTGGGACTGCACCACGCTAGTCATAGGGCAATACGCGCAGGAAGGCCCATCGCACGAGTCATCTGTATTGGAATTCGAGGTCGATAGCATTATCTGGCTGTACAACATAAAGAAGGAGGATATCCGGGTGCGGGCGCTGGAGGTCTTCAAGATGAGAGGCACCAAACACACTGCCAAGACGTTCCCTGTCCAGATAAAGGAAGATGGTATCGTGCTGTACCCTGAGGAGACATTGTTCTGATGATGCTGAAAAGATCACAGGCAGCTGCAGAGATGCTCGTAATCCTAGCCATCGGTCTGGCAGTCCTCCTCACAATTCTTGTCATCAATGATAGGATCATGACTGGCACAAGAGGGAGGATTGAATTGACAAAAGCAAGGAATGCTGTCGACAGCATAACCGGAGCGGCTGAGCTGGTCTACCAGCAGGGGGTGGGCGCAAGGACGCGGGTTTTCATCGACCTGCCGGATGAGACACTGAGTTTCTCTGCCTCTGGCCAGACCTTAACAATGCAGTTATACGCAGGCGGCAGCCTGAATAATGTCTACAGAAGCCTTGATTTCAATGTCTCAGGGACATTACCGGCAACAGCAGGGAACCATTGGCTCTATGTCGAGGCAAAAGAAGGGTATGTGCAGATAAGCCAGAACATAACAGCAGAGGTAGATGTCACTCCTCCTACAATATCTAATGTAAGGAATGGGACAGTGACCAACCAGTCCGCGATTATATTATGGAACACTGACGAGAACGCGGATTCAGCAGTCTATTACGGGCTCACAGAAAGCCTCGGTTCAGGAGAGACAGACGCAACACAGACACAGAGCCATTCCGTAACATTGAGCGGCCTCACAAACAATACGCTGTACTATTACAAGGTCGGTTCCTGTGATACGAGCAGCAACTGTGCGAATTCATCAATAAACAACTTCACGACAGCGCAGACAGCGGGAGACTCGACCCCTCCAGCGTCAGTAACAGACCTGAACAACCAATCAGCAGGGACGACTTGGATATACTGGAACTGGACAAACCCGTCTGATGCGGACTTCAGCCAGGCGATCATCTACATAAACAGCAGCAATGTAGCTAATATCTCAGATGATTATTACAATGCGACAGGATTGACTGCGGACACCGCTTACACAATGACAGTACATACAAAAGACACGACTGGAAATGTCAACAATACAGATGTGAATAGCACTGCTTCAACATTGACCTCAGTCAATCAACCACCAACACACACAACACCGGTACTGAACTCAACATACGGCACAAACCTCACCACAGAGAACCTGACATGCTACAACCAATCAACCAGCGATGCGGACGGAGATAGCGTCAAGAACATCTTCAACTGGTACAAGAACAATGCTCAATTGATGCTATTGAACCTGCCGTTCGAGGGGGGGAGCAATTCGACTTATACAAAAGATTATTCTGGACAGAATCATGATGGGACTGTTTCAGGAGCCACACGGAATTCAACAGGAGGGTATGACAGTAAAGGAACTTATGATTTTGATGGATCTGTTGATTACATTAGTCTGCCTGTAAACGACATGACCGCCGGAAAATCAGAGACTACTGTAATGTTCTGGGTTAAACCAGATGATTGGACTTCCGGAAAAGCATTATGGGACGAATGTGACGGAACTTACTGGCAATTCTCTGTTTATACAAATGCTTGGTATACTAGAGACAGTTCAACAGGATCCACTGGATCAAGAAATAATGACTTGGCAATGCCTACAATGCTGACCGGAGAATGGCATCACCTGGCATTCGTCTACAGTGTAGAAGAAAGTCTGAAAGCTATTTATGTTGATGGTGTTCTCAACACCTCCACTTCCACGTCTGTTGACACTCTCACAAGTAACAGAGACTTCGCTCGCATAGCTGATGCGTGCGACGGAACTAACTTTGACGGTAAGATCGATGATTTCATGATTTTCAATGAATCACTTTCAGCAGAACAAATCAAAGCAGTATATCAGAACAGGACAGACCTGATAGTGAGCGACGAAACCTCTGCAAATGACATCTGGCAGTGTGAAGTGACTCCGAATGATGGTACGCAAGACGGAACAACATTGGACTCGAATAACCTGACAATAAAGGTTACGATAGATAACCCTAGCTTTGAATATGCAATTTCAGCAGCAGACTGGACTTATACAGAGCTGGATGGAAGCATATACAATTCAAGAAGCACTTCATGGAGTACAAACGGCTCTTACTCCTATAGGACATATGTATCTGGCTCGGCATCAACAGGAGATCATGGCAGGATTTATCAAGATATTGACCTTACAGGCATAGACAATATAACCTTTGACGCTGATGTAAGTACATCTTATTCTGCATGCCAATACGCAGAAGCAAGAGTTTACATTGATAATGATAATTCAGATTTCAGTAAAGACACTAATTGGTACCTTGATCTTTGCTCTGGAAACAACGGAGAACATCTCAATCAAAATATTAATGTCTCAAGCTTTACAGGAAACCATACACTTAAGATGGAACTGTATGTCACTCTGGGAACTAATCTTGGAGAAAGGAACATATACTATGATAATCTCAGGACAAGCTAAAAATGCAAAAAGCCCAAATCTCCACAGAATTCATAATAATAGCGTCAGCAGCACTAGTTGTCTTCCTGATAATACTCTCCATTGCCGGCAAGAGGAATGACGAGCTGTACTCAGCAAGAACAACGCTTTATGCAAGACAAGAAGCAGATAAATTAGCAAGCAGCATAAACACAATCCTCTTGGCAGGTGACGGAACCCAAAAAACAGTATCGCTTCCAGAGACGTTGAGGGATGATGAGGGCTACACCATCAATATATACCCGTCAAGCAGGCTGGTCGAGATAACCTGGAACTACTCAGGAAAAAACAGGCAGTACAAAGCCCCATTGATCACCGCAGACATCACCGGCGACATGAGCCCATTGAGCGGCACGACCTTTACGATATCTAACATCGACGGGGGGATAGTGGTTGGGTAAAGCGCAGATATTCTCATTGGATATAGTCATCGCAGCAGGGATATTCATAGTGATACTCCTATCTACAGCAGCGCTGTGGTACTATGGAGGAGAAAAGATGCGGATTGAAGAATCAAGGAATGATATGGAATTGATAACAAGAAACGCCCTGGCTGTATTGATAGAGACAAAAGGAAATCCTTCCAACTGGACTGCTCATGATTTCACCACCTCCGATATCCAATCATTAAGCCTTGCAGATGAATTCCTGCTCCTGAACCAAACAAAGGTCTCTTCATTGTCAGAGGCCAATTACTCCACGACAAAGACACTGCTCGGCGTCCTGGGCCCTGATTACGAATTCCGGCTGGATATAAACACCTGGAACGGAACAGCATACGCAGCTAATTATACCATCGGCCTGGAGCCGAACGCAAGCGCTTCCGAGATTGTCAAAGTGGAAAGGTTCGCTTTGCTGGGCAACACATGGACCAAAGCAACAATCAGGCTATGGAAGTCATGCGAAGATATAACATGCTGAAAAGAAAAGCAATAATCTTCAGCCTTGACGCGATATTCGCCGTAGTTGTAGCTGGACTGATGATCCTTGCCTGCTTTCTTCACCTATCACAGACAACGACCAACATACATCAGAATCAGGACATCTACAAGATCTCCTTGGACAGCCTCACAATCCTTGAAAAGGACCGCACATTGAAGACAGCCGTCGAGACGAACAGCGCAGCAACAATACAGTCATTCCTCGACGCGCTTCCAGAGCAGTTCTGCGGGAACATCACGGTCCGCACCTCTGCAGCAGTGCTTGTACTTTCAGCGCAGAAGGCAGGTTGCACTGAAAAGAATGAATCAACATCTGCGGTAAGGGCATTCACAGCAGGCAATTCTGCCGTCTATTACGCGGGTATGAAAGCGTGGTACAAATGAACAAGATGAGGAACAAGAAAGGGATATTGTTCACTGTAACAACGATATTCCTGCTACTGGCCGTATTCCTGCTCACATCCGCATATCTGACAAGGAACAAGGAGCTCCAGAGGATGGCTACACTCTCCTTGGCAGGAGACAGATTGAGTTACATTGAGGACGACATCGCTGATAATATCTATCCTGAACTACTCTCGCTCAATCTCGAATCGATAGCCCGGGCGTCAGATGTCACTATCATCTTCAACCATTCGAACCTGATCTCATCAAGAGACCATCGGCAGTTAATGCTGGACTACGAGACATTCATCGAAGAGACTTACTCAACACTGAACAACATCGACATAGACCTGGAAGGGTTCAACAATTCATTCTCCATATCCCCTTATGACAGCACGTTCATCATAGACAGCGACGCCATCTATGTGTATACTGGCAACCCGACCAACATAAGCGGGATAACGCTGACAATAGACGTCAGTGAGCTGAATACAAGTGACGGCTCTCCTGGATCTACAGGGAGTGTGAACGTAGAGGTAAACATCAACCATGCTGGAGGCGAATTCAGCGAATCCGCAGACCTGGATCCCGCAGTGGCCAACGGCCCGTTCTATGTGGAGTTTGAGGATGGAACAGAGGTTGAGGTCAATTTCGGCTCATACAACGGCCAGGAAGGTGTCTTGAGGATAAGAGCTTCGGGAGTGAGAGCAAACATCCCGCATCTTGAACTGAGGTATGACTCTTTGCCAGAAGGAGTGGTCATAAAAGGCGGCAACATCTCGCTGGCATCTGTATTGGAGAACATAACCAAAGATTCAGAGATTATCATCGCAGAGGAATGATCCCCCGGATTGAGGATTATCCCTGCTTAAGGAATAGAGCAATCTTTTAAACAGCTTTGGAGATGGGAATAACATGCGTGACAGCCAAGAAGAGCCTGTAAAAGAGGCGGTCGTTGCTTCTGAAGAAGGATTCTCAGAGACCCTGGCAGACATAATAATCAGCACTGTCAAGCGCGAAAAAAGGATCAAGCTATCTAAGCTGGCCAAGACGCTGAGGGAGGACGTCAAGAACGTGGAAGCGCAGGTCAAGACACTGCAGGCTCACGGAGTCGTGGAGCTGCAATACCCTTCCAACATATTCGCAGGCCCGACAGTGGTCTTGGCTGACCAGACCTCTGAAAAAAGACAGGAGACAGAACTGCCAGAGGATAAAAAACTGCTTGAGGGATATGACGTGACGAATGACTCCGTGACCGCCAAGATCAATATCTGGAGCTCACCGTCAAGAGACCTGCCCGTGTATGAGTTGACAATGCCTCATTTAGGTATCGGTACGCAGGCAATGATCAATGCGCTGGCGAGCAGGCTGGCGCAGGAGGTCCCGATAGAGATCGAGGATATCACAGACCCAAGAAAGATTATAGAGCTTAAGCAGAAGTTCTTCCGGCAGGCAGAAGATGACATCAAGAATAGATTGCCAAAGATTGGTGAAGACCGCGCCAAGATGCTTGCGGGAATACTGCTCCACTGCATGTACGGCCTGGGAGAGACAGAGATGATCCTCGCAGACAACTGGTTGGAGGAGATAGCCATCAATTCCTCCAAAGAGCCTATATTGGTATATCACAAGAAGCATGGCTGGCTTGAGACGACAAAATACCTGCGCAGTGAAGAGGAGATATACAATTTTGCTGCGCAGATAGGAAGGAAGGTCGGCAGGGATATCACCTCACTGCACCCGATAATGGACGCGCACCTCTTGACGGGAGACAGGGTTGCTGCCACATTGTTCCCGATCTCTACATTCGGCAACACTATCACTATCAGGAGGTTTGCAAGGAACCCCTGGACCATCATACACCTCATCGATCCAGAAGTCAATTGCTTATCTAAAGAGATGGCCGCATTCCTCTGGATGGCGATACAATACGAACTCAACATCCTTGTCGCTGGAGGCACTGCTGCAGGAAAGACAAGCGTGCTAAATGCTGTCTGCTCCGTAATACCCGCAACACAGAGGATAATCTCGATAGAGGACACCAGGGAGCTCACGCTTCCACAGGCATTGCAGAAGAATTGGGTGCCATTGACGACAAGGAACCCAAATCCAGAAGGTATGGGAGCCATCAGCATGCTTGACCTGATGGTGGCCTCGCTAAGGATGAGGCCTGACCGCCTGATAGTCGGCGAAGTCAGGAGAAGGCAGCAGGCAGAGGCGATGTTTGAGGCCATGCATACAGGGCATTCTGTATACTGCACCATGCACGCAGACACTGTCGCACAGGTACAGAGAAGATTGGTCGAGCCGCCGATCCGGATCCCTCAATCAGAAGTTGAGGCGCTTCATCTGATCCTTGTCCAGTACAGGGACAGGAGAAAAGGTATAAGAAGGACGCTGGAATTGGCAGAAGTCCTATCGAGTGGCGAGACGCTTGATGTGAACTATCTCTATAGGTGGCGTCCTAGGACAGACACGTTTGAGAAGGCGAATGACAGCATCAGGATTGTAGAAGAGTTGAACCTGCATACAGGCATGACCGTCTCTGAGATCAAGAAAGATCTGAAGGAAAAACAGGCAATACTGCAGTGGATGCTGGACAACAGCATTAAAGATGTCGACAAGGTCGGCCAGGTGATGAGGAGTTACTACAAGAACCCTGATGTCGTGCTGGATGCTGTGAGAAACAAGAAAAAAGCGGGCAGCATCATAAAATGACCCAGAAGATCCCTTTAATGCTTGTCCCTTTATCTTTTTCTAGGAAGCTCTGTCGGCGGTTCTGGGGTCTCGGCAGAAGAGTGGCGGGATTGGTCCCTGGATTAAGATATGACCTGATGGGCACTGATGTCGATATGACGGATGCAGAATACGTTGTGGCCTGTCTCACCAATTGTTTTGTCGTATTTGTCCTGTCCTCCGGCCTGTTTTTCGCACTGCTGTACAGGATCCAGGCAAAAGAGCTGAACTACTCCTTGATGCTGAGTCTGGTTCTCGGGCTGTCAGTCTCCCTTTTGTTTTTCATTCCACTGATAAGGTACCCTGCCATCTTGGCGGGAAAAAAAGCAGAACAGGTCGACAAGAACCTGATATTCGCCCTGAAAGATATATCCTTGCAGGTAAGCTCGGGCGTCTCATTGTACAATGCTCTTGTCAACATATCAAAGTCAGGTTATGGTGCTACGGGCAAGGAATTCGAGAAAGTGGCCAAAGCAGTGAATACCGGAACCCCCCTCGCCAGCGCCTTGGAGAAGATGGCTGTCGAAAGCAAGTCAGAATACCTGCGGAAGACAGTGTGGCAGTTGGTCAACACGTTAAAAGCCGGTGCGAGCCTGAAAGGGGCGTTGCAGGCAATCATCAATGACCTGACCGCTGACCAAAGGGCCAGAATAAGCAATTACGCAAAGGAACTCAGCATATGGTCACTGGTCTATATGCTGTTCGCTGTAGCCATACCGACAATAGGTTCTACGATGATGATTGTCCTGTCGTCCTTTGCAGGGATAGGCGTGACCAAGGGTGTCTTCATTGCCTTTCTCGTGATTGTAGTCATTGTACAATGTGTCCTCATAGGGTTTGTCAAGACAAGGAGACCTATAGTTCACTTATGAGAAAATGAGGCTGAAAGAAAGGGTATACGTGAGCGCGTCGAGGGTATTGCCATCAAGCTACAGGCAACACCTGTCGCAGATGCTGCTCTATACTGGAGAGGGACAGTCAGTCGATTACTGGCTAGGCTCAGGGACAGTCCTTGGACTGCTTGTCCTGATCATAGCACTTATTGCTCCTTTCGCACTGCAGACAGCACCCATCACGGGCTTTTCCGTTGCAGAAGCGGCTGAGGTGGAAGAAGCAAGAGTGGTGCCTCCGGGGGCTGGCTTTCTGGCAGGGGGTGCGCTTCTCTTTATCATCATCCAGCTTATCATCTATCTTGTGGTCTATTTCAAGGTAGAGGACAGGACAAGAAGGGCTGAAAAAGCGCTTCCGGATGCCCTGCACCTGATGGCAGCCAATATCAGGGCAGGCATGACACCATTCCAGGCGATGAAACTGTCTGCCAGAAAAGAGTTCGGTCCTCTCTCAGAAGAGATAGGGTACGCCACTGCCAAGGCATTGGGAACAGAATCATTCAGCGACGCCTTGCTGAGCATAAAGCAGAGGATAAAGTCAGGTATGCTTGACAGGGTGATGCAGCTGTTTGCCTCTTCCATGAAGGCAGGAGGCCACCTGGCGCAATTGCTGGAAGAGGTGGCCAAGGACATCTCAGCAACTCGAGCGCTGAAGAGAGAATTAGTCACAAACACAAAGATGTACACGATGCTGATAATGTTCACGATCGTCATCTGTGCCCCTCTTCTGCAGGCGATATCAATACATTTCGTGAAGGTCATCACAGACATGCAGAGCAAAGCATCTGCTGGTGATGAGGGCTTTGGCATGTCCTTTCTGGCAGGAGAAGTTGCCATGACTCCCGAATTCCTTATTGTCATCTCGGTAGTCATGCTTGTGACAACATCCCTGTTGGCAAGTATGCTGGCAGGAGTCATTGTCGAAGGCAAAGGAAAATACGGGCTTAAATATGCGCCCATAGTCATCACAGGCACATTGATCATGTTCTTTGTTTTCAGGCATCTTATAACTGCCTTTTTCGGAAGTATGGGATGAAGTTAAAGGCAAGCAACGGAAGGCAGGACTGCCAGAATCACTAGAGCAGGCTTTTCCCAAAATCAGAAGAAAAAGATTACCTGTTCTTTGTGAATAAAAAAAATACTTAACAGTAGGAGGGTTTTCACAGCCCATGGTAATCAGCACAGGAATAGACCTCCTTGACAGGCTGCTGGCAGGAGGGATAAAGAAGGGTGCCAGCGCCCTCATAATGTCGACACCAGGTGTCGAGGACCTGCAGTTCGCACACCAATGCCTGTTCGCCCACCTGAATAATAAAGGTCATGCAGTCTATGTGGTGAACAATAAGAAGCCATCCATATTGAAAGCGACGCTTAAGGAGTTTGATTGGGATGTTTCGCCTTTCGAGAAGAAAGGAAGTTGCATATTCCTGGATTGCTACTCAGGTCTTTTGTCCATGAAGTCTCAAGAGAAGGATTATGTTAGCAACCCGACCAGCATTGCAGAGACATCTGAAGCGGTCTTCCGGTTGCTGAAGAAGGTGAAAAAACCTTCGCTGCTTGTCTTTGACTCGCTATCTTCCCTCATAGACCTGACAAATGCTGAGGAAGATGTGCTGTCGTTCCTGAAACGTCTCAAGTCACAATTAAAAGAGAGCAACACGACAATGATAGCATTATTCACCCGCTGGCCGTACAGCAAAACAACGATTGACTCTATAGAGGAGCTTTTTGATTGCGTCATCAGGCTCAAGGCTATCGAGCAGAAGGTCATACTGCGCTCGTATTTCTCAGTAGCCAAAGCGAAATGGCTGGCGCAGCTGGAGAAGAAGGAGATACCCTACAAGATTGTCAGTCCGGGAGGTGTCAAGGTATTCATTCCGAAGATCCTTGTCACAGGGCCGTTCAATGCAGGCAAGTCAAGCTTCATCCACTCTGCATCGACAAGAGCGGTCTCTGTCGACCGGCTCGGCACTACAGTGGCGTTGGACCATGGCCATGTTGACTTCAGGGGCTTTGCAGTAGACCTGTTCGGGACTCCAGGACAGGAAAGGTTCGACCCGATACTTGAGATGCTGGGCGGCGAGGCGCTGGGAGTGATAGTAGTAGTCGACTCAACAGACCCTAAAGGATTTGCCAGGGCAAAGGAGATGCTTGAGCTGACAAAGACAGAGGGCCTGCCAGCAGTGATTGTTGCCAACAAAGCAGACCTGGAAGGCGCGCTCAGCAGTTCAAAGATCCGAGAAAGGATGAAGCTGCCAGAAGAGACACCAATAATTCCAGTCGTAGCTGAAGACATCAAGAAGGTGAGAAAGAACAAGCCCTGTAAATTAAACCCGGAAGACATAGGCAAGGTCTTTGAGAAATTGTTCGAGACGATTGTTTGAGAGGATGAATCCAATGGATGCTGAAATGGCGTTGGAGTTAACATATCACCTATCCGGAATAGTGGTAATGATGTTTTTACTGTTGGTAGTGAACACGCTCAGAAAAGAAAAAGAGGATGTTATCAAGTCTCGCATTTTCATAAGATATGGCAGATTCAAGAGCTCGTTTTATATTGCGTCGATTGGGGCTGTAGTGTTCCTGATCGGTAATTTAGCAGGATTATACGATCATTCAGCATTCCACTGGATGCACGCGGTCGGTGAAATAGTATTCAATTCTTGTCTGGCTGTTTTTGTTGGACTGTTGTATTATATCCTGAAATCAAAGAAGAAGCGAAGGGGTTAACAAGATGCCTGAAACAAAAAAAGAACGATTGGGCGAGATCCTTAAGAAGCTCAGGTCTTCAGGAGACATCGAAGGCGCTGCTGTAGTAACCAGAGACGGACTTCTCATAGCATCTGAGCTTGCTGGCAGCATCGACGGGGACATCCTTGCTGCAATGACCGCCACTATGACTGGCGCAGCAGAGACAGCCATCGCCGAGCTCAAGAAAGGAGACCCTGAAAGAATCATAGTCGAATCACCGAAGGCAAAAGTGATATCCATCGGCGCTGGAGGGACAGCGATCCTCGTCTGCGTGGTCAACCCGAACGCCAAACTTGGACTGGTGCTGCTGGACATGAAAAAAGCTGCTGCCTCCGTTGAAAAAGAGGTGAAGTAAATGGAAAAAAGATCAGGATTATTGTATGTAATCTTAGCAATTGCTTTAATCGCCCTGGCAGTTTCGATAGTAAGCTACATGAGGATCCCAGAGAAGACAGGGATTGAAGTGGCTGAGGAACCGGCAATACATAAACATACGCACACATCAGAAGAGATTCAGCTTGATATACCTGCTTATACTGGAACTAGTAACGGGTTCGTGATTAAGTTTGAAAACGGAAAAGTTCTCTATTTATCCGGTGATACCGCCTTGTTCAGTGACATGAAATGGGTCATACATGACTACTACAGACCGGATATCGCCATCATTCCGATTGGAAATGTATTCACGATGGACCCTAAAGATGCGGCTTTTGCAACGACTTGGATAGATCCTGAATATGTGATTCCATACCACTATAAGATATTCCCATTCCTTGAACAGACACCCGACGAGTTTGTCAGATTGGTGAATGAGTACAAAACAAACAACAAAACAAGAGCAGAGCCAATCGCCTTAGAACCGGGGGTCGAAAGGGAGATAGAGGGAGTAAAGATAACTTGGTTAGGGCACGGCGGCTTTTTTGTAGTTTCCCCCACAGGGACAAGGATCATGATAGACCCGTGGCTTACGCCAAACCCTGATACTCCAGCAGGATTCAAAGATATGTCTAAATTTGAGAGGGTTGACCTGCTTTTGATCACACACGGGCATTTGGACCACTTTGATGCTGATGATATGAAAAAAGTCATAGAATTGTACAACCCGCCGATTGTATGCCAATGGGAGGTCATGGGTTATTTGCAGCCAAGAATCCCAGGACAGTATCTTATGATGAACAAAGGCGGCAGGATAACAAAAGAGGTCATCTCCAAACAAGGAATAACAGCAAACATGCCAGATGACCTGGAAATAACAATGGTGCATGCGGACCATAGTTCATCAGCTCCATAGAAAACAAATCGTATGTAAATAATAATGTGGAAAGAGAATGGTCAATCAGAGGATGGGCGCTATGCTGAAATTAAGGTTCCGAGAAAAGATAACCCTGTCAATCCTTTTGACAGCCCTGCTCATCTGCATCTTTTACACTTCCCTGAATGTAATTAGGGAACAGTCTGCAATGAAGGAAAGGATAATCCAGGAAAAAGTTGAGTTGAGCAGTTTTCTGTCCACCACATTTGAAGTTGCTGAAGCAAAAGCAGGGATTGCATACAAATACAAACTGATTGAAAGCCTAGGGGAGAATGAAGACATAGTCTATATCCGGATAGTGAAACCTGATGGTGAAATATATCTATCGACAATAAGGACAGAGCTAGGGAAATTCATTCAAGACCCTGCTTTGATGCAGGCCAACAGATCGATAGTTGTAGACGAGGTTTACGAAGGAGAGGATATGAAAGTAGCGATATCCTCCTCTGATTTGGGGTATAGTTTTTGGATAGGATTTTCATTAAAAGAGCTGAAACGCGCTTCTTATCAGACATTGTTATTAAACGTCTTGGTCTTTTTACCTGTCTTGGGCTTTATAGTCTTTGTTTCCTTACTTATCTCCAGGAGCGTAACAATACATATTAAGAAATTGACTGAAGCTGCTAAAAATATACATCAAGGGAATCTGGATTTTGAGATTAAGATTAAGAGCGAAGATGAAATCGGAGAACTGGCAAGAACATTTGATGATATGAGGCTCGGCCTGAAGGACAGGAATGACCTGCTAAATTCTTTACTCAAGACATTTAAAGGAAAGTTCGGCAACCTCGCCACAATCCTCGTGAGGAAGAATGTGCAGGAACTGGTCGAGAAGAATCCGAGGATAAAGGGTATACTCCCAAAATCGTTGGGCATCTCTGTAGAAAAGGCGAAGACATTCCAAACAATGCACAAAAAATAAAATGCCAGACACAAAAAAAGACCAATTGACAAGAATCTTTCAGGGATTGAGGAAGGTCGGCGACGTCGTCGGCAGCGCAGTCATCTCGACTGACTGCTTCCACATAACCTCTGATTCCGGCCAAGGTGTCGACGACAAGACATTCGCTGCGATGCAGGGCGGTGGTGGGCAGGCCATACTTGCCTGTGTGACCCGCCCTGATGTCAAACGGGGTCTTGTCCTGATAGAGATGAAAAAAGCCGGCACAATTATTGAGAAAGAGGTGAGATGAATGGAAAAAACAATACTCATAGTTTTATTGGGGATGTTTTTGTTAGTAGTAATCTCTGGTTGTGTTACAACTGGGGGGAGAAATACGATAACAAATACCGAAATTGGTGGAATCTCTGCAAAGGGCTATGAGGGGAAAAAAATCCTTTATATTGACTCATATCATGAAGGTTATGAGTGGAGCGATGGCATTACAAGAGGTATTATAACTGTGCTTAACACTACCGGTGCTGAGCTAAAAATCCACAGGATGGACACTAAGAGAAACCAATCAGAAGAATTTAAGAAACAAGCAGGGTTAAAGGCAAAATCAATTATTGAGGAGTTCAGGCCAGATGTTGTCCTTGTTTCTGACGATAATGCGTTCAAATATGTAGTCATGGGTTACTACAAAGATGCAGAACTGCCTTTTGTTTTCTGCGGCCTTAACTGGGATGCATCTCTTTACGGGGCACCCTATAAAAACACAGCAGGAATGGTAGAAGTAAGCCTGACTAAAGAGCTTATAAAAAATCTGCAAGAATATGCAAAAGGTGAAAGAATAGGATATCTTTCTGCGGATACAGAGACGGAAAGAAAAAACTCAGAATATTATAAGAAGCTGTTTGCTATAAATTTCACCAGTGAATACTTTGTAACAACGCTTGATGACTGGAAGGGTGCATTCTTAAAACTGCAAGATGAAGCGGACATACTAATATTTGAAAACAATGCCGGAATAAACGATTGGAATGACACCGAGGCAGAAGCGTTTGTTTTGGAGAAGATAAAGATTCCTGTTGGCACAACAAACCCGTGGACCATGCAAAGTTCATTGATAGGGTTGACAAAAATCCCGGAAGAACAAGGAGAATGGTCTGCGCAGACTGCTTTAAAAATTATTGATGGCACAGCACCATATAACATCCCCCTTGTTACAAACAAGAGAGGAAGAGTTTTGGTGAATATGAAAATTGCTGAAAAGTTAAATGTGACCTTAAGACCTGATTTGTTAAAGAATGCTGAAATCATTAAATAAATATAACGGGAAGAAAAAATGAACTTTAAGAACCTGCCAATAGGCATTAAGATTTTGTTAGGTTTTTTTTTAATTATCCTCCTTTATGGGATTATAACGTTAATAAATTATTACGATATTAGTGAAGTTAGAGATCTTGCTAGTGAAGTAGTTCCTCGTGTAGATCAAATGAGTCATTTGCAGGACATTGCCGTTGCATTAGAATCCTTTGAAAAAAACATTGATAAATATCTTTCAATAGGTTATGTTGAGTATGGCGACAAGGCAAAGCAGGATTTGTTAAATACAATTGAATTTATTGAGAATTCAAAAAATAATACGGATGATACACTTCTCCCAGAACTTAAAGAGTTTGAAGTTATCATATCTGAAATGCAGGATACTGTTGTTTTTTTAACGCATACGGATCGAGCTAATCACAAACTAGTAAATGAGAAAATAGTTCTTGTTTATACGCAACTCAATAACGCAAAGCAAAGATATAATGAATTGATCTCTAAAACCACAAGTTATACAAAAGAAATTGTTGTTAAGCAAAAAATAATAATAAATAGGGTAATAAACTTATTCTTAGTTCTTGGCTTGTCTATATTAATAATTGGAATTGTGTTGTCCTTGTTTTTATCAAAAACTATTTCAAAACCTATAACAAAACTTAGAAATGCTTCCAATGAAATTGGCAAAGGAAATTTGGATGCAAAAATAGAAGTCAATTCAGGGGATGAGATAGGTGATCTTGCTAAAACATTCAATGAAATGCGTGTTCAATTGAAACAAAGAGAAGATCAAGCAGTAAAAGACAGAGAGGAATTGCTTAATTCTTTGTTAAGCGCCTTTAAAGGAAAGCTTGGAAATATTGCTACAATTCTTGCAAGGAAAAATGTCAAAGAATTAGTTGAAAAAAATCCAAGGATAATAAAAATACTTCCCCCATCACTTGCAAAATCAATTAAAAAAGAAAGGGAACTGAACCAAGAGTTTGAAGAAAAATAAAAATGTCCGAAACAAAAAAAGACAGGTTGGTTAAGGTCCTGAAAGACCTTGTTGCTGTAGGAGACGTCATAGGCAGTTCGGTCGTGTCAACAGACGGCCTTGGTATAGCCTCTAACCTGGGAGAAGGGGTTGACGAAGAGACATTTGCGGCGATGGCCGCGGCTATGCAGGGTGCTGCTGAGACCGCGGTGTCAGAACTGAAGCAGGGCAACCTCAGGCAGATAATAATCGACGCTGACCAAGGAAAGATAATAACCATCTCAGCAGGAGAAAAGGCTATCCTTGTCATCCTGGCGACACCCAAGATCAACTTGGGCCTGGTGCTGCTGGAGTTGAGAAAAGCGTCAGGGAAGATATCGGACCTGCTGGGGTAAGATGATGTCAGACTACACCCTGCTGATAAGAGGGATCATAGAACAGATGGAGACAATCATCGGCCCTGTCGCGATGGCTCAGGCCAGGCAGGTTGAAGGGCTGGAGATAGGCAAAAAGATTGCAATTAAAGGAGACCCTCAGAAGGCCATACATGATCTTTTGGACAGATACAAGTCACTCATGGGCCCTGTTGCCATAACAATTGCCAAAAAAGGGGCTAAACAAGTGCTGGAAAAGAATCCCGGACTGAAAGTCCCTGCTGAGTTGAGGTGAAGAATGAGCGGAAGACTAAAGATGGCGGTGATACTCGCCGCGGCTGTTTTGCTGGGTTGTATAGTTTTCTTCATCTTTTTCCCGGAGGATAATATCCTGTTTAAGCCGATAGAAGACGCGCTCTTCATTGTATTCGGGCTGGCTGCGGGGATTACAGGAATATACACGTTCAGGAAGTTAGGCTGGAGATCAAAAGAAGGGAAAGTCTGGCTGCTCCTGGCTCTGGGTTTTCTCGGCTGGGCAGTGGGAGAGTTCCTGTGGTTGTACAATGAAGTGATACTGGAGATCGAACCGTTCCCATCCACAGCAGACATCGCATACCTCCTCGCGTACATACCCCTGATAATAGGCCTTTGGATAGAATACAACATCATCAAGGAAGCAATCGTTAAGAAAGGTCTTATGAAAGCGGTAATATTGACCAGCATCATCTCTATAATCTCTGCTTATTTTGTGTTGGTGCCTATCATCACCGCTACAGATTATGATCTGCTGAGCAAGATCGTTTCCCTGTCTTATCCGATAGGGGACCTGCTGATCCTGTTCCCTGCGCTGATCTTCATTTTCGTCTTCAAGGGGGCGAAAATGTCCAGATCATGGTTATTCATAGCAATAGCGTTGCTGCTGGAAGTGATTGCTGACTCATCCTTCGCGTATCTTGACTGGAATGAACTCTATTCAGGGACGTATCTGATACTGACTGACCTGGCCTGGCTGGCAGGCTATGCCCTGTTCGCATTCGGCGCTTACTACCACAGCCTCATCATAAAGGGGGAAGCATAGAATGTCCAGAAGCATCATAAGATGTGTAGAGAACGCGTTTGGCTGCTGCAGCTTGGATGGCGGTCAAGGAGAATGTCGGGTTCAATAACAGAAGACCACACTGGAGACTGACGATGATGCCTGTAAAAACCGGACTTATGCGCCCCGACAGTTGAAAAGGTGAAGAAGCACGATGAAAAAAAACTACGGTGGATTGAATACAACCCTGTTTTATAATCTGAAGAAGAAGATCAAAGAGCTGAAGAAATCAGAAAAGAAGTACCGTGAGTTGTATGAAGGGAGTTCTGACGGATTCGTGCGGGTGGACATGAATGGCGAGATAAAGGAATTCAATCAAGCATTCAAGAACATGCTGGGATACAGTGAAAATGCGTTGTTTAAAAAGACTTATGTACAATTAACACCAAAGAAATGGCATGCCATTGAAGCCAAGATAGTCAAAGAGCAGATCCTGACAAGGGAACATTCTGAACCTTATGAAAAAGAGTACATAAGAAAGGACGGCACAGTCTTCCCGATAGAGCTGAGGACGTATCTTATCAAGGATGAAAAGAGCAAGCCGATTGGTATGTGGGCATTTGTGAGGGACATCACTGAACGCAAGAAAGCAGAAGAAGAGCTGCGGAGATACCGCGAGCATCTCGAAGAGATGGTGAAAGAGAAGACAGGAGAGCTGCAGACACAGAATTTCGCGTTGGTAAAGTCAACAATAGAACTTGCTGAAATAAAGAAAGACCTAGAAGATAAGAACATTGAGTTGAACAAGACAATTGATAAACTAAAAAACATGACAAAGAGGTGAGCAATATGAATATGTTTGTTGGAGTGGGAACAAGCCGGAATGAGAATTCTTTTGAAGCAGGCAAAGGGGCTGTCAAGGAGTCATTGACTGCGCTGAAAGGGGAAAAAGCAGACATCCTGATAGTATTTGCCAGCCCAAGATTCAAACATGCTGAGCTGTTAAAAGGGATACAATCAGTCACCGGCAATGTGCCGATGGTCGGAGGGACTACTGCAGGAGAGGTTTCCAACAACGGATTTGAGGAAGGGTCTGTAGTAATCATGGCTATCCATTCCGACAAGATCAAATTTAAGGCAGGCATCGGCCAGAACGTACATAAGGATGCCAAGAAAGCAGGCATCGCTCTGGTGGAAGATCTGGAAAAGAGAACAGCGGATTTCGCGCAGGCTAAGACACTTCTCATGTTCAATGACCCGCTTGCAGGTGATGGTCTTGAGATAATAAGAGGGATACAGGAAAAGGTGGGGGAGGATTTCGAGATCGTTGGCGGTGCTTTGGGCGACGGCAACGATTTCAAGAAGATTTACCAGTATTATAATGGGAAGGCGTATACCGACTCTGTCGTCGGCCTCCTGGTATCCGGCAGAGACATTGACACAGTTACGGGCATGGGTAGCGGATGGAAATCCATAGGGAACAGGTTCAGATGCACCAAAGCAGAAGGCGCTGTTGTTCAAAGCTTCGACAACACGCCCGCATTAGACATCTATGAAGCGTTCCTGGGAAAAGAAAAGAGCCAGAAGCTTCCAGCAATCGGGTTGGAGTACCCATTCGGCATAATAGACGAGAAAGCGAAGGTCGGAAACAAGGAATACATCCAGGTCCGCTGCCCTCTTGCTGTTGACCGGAAAAAGAAGACGATAACGCTTGCAGCGGCAATCCCACAAGGGAAAGACGTCACCCTCACGGTCTCATCCAGGCAGGAAGTGATCGACAGCGCAAAGTCTGTTGCAAAAATGGTCAAGAAGGACCTCAAGGGAAGCAACCCTGAACTAATAATGATGTTCTCCTGCGTTGCAAGCAAGATGGTGCTGGGTCCTAGAGCGCCGGAAGAGGTTGAAGCAGTGCGCGGAGTCTTAGGAAAAGACATCCCCATCATAGGTTTTTATACATACGGTGAGATTGGTCCTATCGACAAGAAGAAGAAAGAGCTGAAGCAGACAAGATGGCACAACGAGACAGTTGTCTTATGGGCCCTCAGTAAGAAGATCAAGTGAACTGGAGAAGCGGGATGAGAGAAGGAACAGAACGATACCGAAGAAAAAGCGGACATAGCGCACTACCTATCAGAAGAATATCAGAAGGTGAGGAGAATCAGAAAATGTCTGGCAAGACATAAGGGCTAAGAGGTGAACAGGTTGATTTTAAATACGGTTTTGATCCTGGCGGGCATCGCATTCATGACATTTTCAGCTGTTCGCGCAATCAGGATTTACATCATGTTTAGCGCACCCGATACCTGGTTTTCATTCGGCGGCAGGTTCAAGAAGATGTGGCGAGTGCTTCCGGCATTCATAATCTTTTTCCTGGCAGGTTACATTATCTACCTGTTCCTGTACATAAAAAGAGGGTCGTACTTTGATTACGATCTGCTTGTCTCAGTCATATTATGTACCGGCGCTATTTTTGTTTCGATTGTTGTTATTACGAACTACAGATTGTTCAATATGATGAGTGGGCAAAAAAGAAGATAAAAATAAAAAAAGATCCAAAAACCAAAAAATGACCCTTACTACAAGCCTTCCGAAAAACAGTGCAGCGCTCCTCATAGGCCCGCCTCTCTCAGGGGAGAAGCAGGTGCTCTTCAGCTATCTGTTGGAGTCCTTGAACAACAGCACTCCTGTTCTTCTCATCTCGACCGACAAGTCGCCGGAAGAGATCAAGAAGGACATGCTGCAGATGAAGATATTCGTGACAAAGTTCGAGACAGCCAAGCTATTGAAGTACATCGACTGTTATTCCAAGCAGACTGACGAGTCTATCAAGGACACCGACTGCATACGGCGGGTCTCGGGTCCATTGGCCCTCAACGAGATAAGCATCGCGTTGTCTGACATCGAGCGTGACTTCATAAGGCTCAACCCAGCCCATAATGTCATATTCAGCTCCCTCTCGACGCTTCTCATGTATTCCAACCCGCAGATGGTGGGGCGTTTCCTTCAGGTGATAATAGCGAAGGTAAAAAAGGCCGGCGGTTCCATACTGCTTACAATGGAAGAAGGCATGCATGACGAGAAGGTAATTGTCACCATAGAGCACCTGATGGATGCGATCATCCATGTGAAGAAAGAGGGCGACAAGACAATGATTCGTGCTGATGGCGTGCCAGGGTTTGAGAAATGGTCTGAGTTCTCAGGATAAGCCTAAGGCTTCCACCGTAACATCGTCCTCGGGAACGGTATCGCGTCCTTGATGCTGTCGAGCTTGCATATCCATGCTATCACTCTTTCAGCGCCGACTCCATAACCGCTGTGCGGCACTCCGCCGTACCTGCGCAGGTCAAAGTACCATTCGTAGTTGGCGCAGTCCTCCCCTTCTGCTTCGAGGCGCTTCTTCATGTCCTCGATGTCCATGCTTCTCTGGCTTCCGCCGACTATCTCTCCGTAGCCTTCGGGCGCGAGCATGTCAAAGCACAATGCCTCGTCAGGGTGTTCAGGGTCGCGCGGCTTGTAGAATGCCATGACCTCGACAGGGTAGTGCGTCACGACCACAGGAGTGTCGAACTCTTCCATGACCTTCTCCTCTTCAATGGTCCTAAGGTCCTTGCCGAACGGCACATCCAGTCCTTTCTTTTCTTTGAGTATCCTGAGCACATCGCGGTACTTTATGGTGGGCCATTCCGCAGAGACCATCTTCTTGAGCTTCGCGACATCCTGGCCAAGGGACTTGAGGTCTTCCTCGTGCCTCTCAAGCACTCCCTTGATGCAGTACTTGAGCTCTTCCTTCGCCAGCTCTGATATCGCGTGCAGGTCTTTCCATGCGCACTCTACTTCCACCATCCAGAACTCTGACAGGTGCCTGGATGTCTTTGATTTCTCTGCCCTGAATGTGGGTGCTGCGTCATAGATGTTCTCGAGCGCATACACTGCAGCTTCTGCATAGAGCTGCCACGACTGCGAAAGGTATGTCTTGTCATTGTAATACTTGACCTCGAACAGCGTGCTTCCACCTTCGCACTGGCTTGGCTGTAGTATGGGCGGGTCGAACCTGAAGAATCCTTTCTTCTGGAAGAATTCCTCGCGTACCTGGAAGTATGTGCTTCGTATCTTGAGTATCGATGCCATGCGCTGTGTCCTGAGTGTCAGGTGCCTGTTGTCGTCCAGGAACTCGCGGTTCTGGTCTGAGCGTATCGGGAACTTGTCGCATTCGCCTATCACATCGAAGTGTGTGACATGCACCTCGTATCCTGTAGGTGCGCGGTCCTCTTTCTTTATTGTGCCGAAGACCTGGAGTGATGCCTCTATCTGGAGCTTGTCTGCGGCGGAGAAGTTCTCCTCGCCTACTGCTTCCTTGTCGATCACGCACTGTATCTTGTTCGTGCTGTCGCGCAGGATGACGAACTTGAGCTTGTTGGATCCCCTTTCCCTGTGGACCCAGCCCCTGAGCGCAACCTTTCCGCTGCCCTTGTCCATCGCTTCCTGGATTGATGTGTATTCCATGATTACCACATGGAACTACAGAAAGCGGTGGTTTAAAAATCTATCGCGGATATGACCACAAAGCTTAATAAAAATGGGCTTGACTTACATCTGCTAAGAGGTGATTTGATGACAGTCCGGACCTGGCGTTGTAATATATGTGGAGATGGTTATGTCGGTGAGGGCAGGCCTACACATTGCCCGTTCTGTGGTGCTCCTGACAAGTATATTGTAGAGGCTGAGAAGTACAAGGCGCCTGTTGTCGGCAAGCTTTCAGAGGTATCCGCCAACAACATAATGGAAGCTATAAAGCTTGAGGTGGGCAATTCCCAGTTCTATTTCTGCGCAGCAAAGAACTCGAAAGACATTGAGCTGCAGGCGCGGTTCAAGGCCCTTGGCAAGGTCGAGGCAGAGCACGCTTCGCTGCTCAGCAAGATTATAGGCGCGCAGCCGCCTGTGATCGACAGGAATGCTGGCAAGTGCAGGCCTGATGATAAGGCTCTTGTGCAGGAATCGCATGACCGCGAGAAGAGGGCGATAGGGCATTACAGGAAGTTCCTCGGCGAGGCGGCAGAGATGCGCGTCAAGCAGGTCTTCGCAGCCCTGGTCGAGATAGAGACCACGCACATCGAGCTGGCAGACAAGAGCATTTGAGTTTCCTCATTCCACTCAAGCGCAGTTAGAATTTTTAGTCCTGATTGTGCTGCTTCGAATACAGTGAGAAGTAGCAATTTTAGTCTTGTTTTAGAAAATTTTGTCAATTTTTTATAAAAAAAAGGGGGTGGTTAGCATGTGCGTCGCCGCACATGCTAAGAGGTTAGACATGTAGGAAGCAGGATTGCCTAATCTGTGAAAAACTGGTTGAGCAGCGTGTTGTGGAACTGGCTCGTGACTTCAGGATCTATTGTTATGATGTGTTCTTTCGCCTGCCT
>Ga0180009_10000929_pt1 | contig 37314 bp, 29 predicted proteins | sample OS_PC_MetaG_FD_123537 | JGI IMG/M metagenome (GOLD analysis project Ga0180009, IMG submission 123537) | Groundwater microbial communities from the Aspo Hard Rock Laboratory (HRL) deep subsurface site, Sweden - OS_PC_MetaG | ecosystem: Environmental > Aquatic > Deep subsurface > Groundwater... | reverse complement strand
CTTTTTTTTAATAATCACCAGTATATATTTTTGACCCCATTTTTATTTTTAGTGGTTTTAATACTTTCAATATATGGGATTGGTAAGCAGCTAAAAAATAAAGACGTCGGTTTTTTATCGGCAATTTTCTGTTCGTTTTTTTACATAATTTATAAAGCATCAATACAGTATAATCTCATTTTAGCGGCGCCAGCGATGACAGCATTAATTATATATTTACTGTTAAAGTGCGAAGGGTTTAAAAATATAAATTATTCTATTTTACTAGGGGTAAGTTTAGGATTGGGGTTTCTTACCAGGCAATTTATTATCTTATTTGTCGCTGGACCGATATTGGTTACAATTTGGCACAGTTTTAAAAAAAATAGTAATATATCAAAATATTTATACAGAAGAAAGCTAATAAACCTCATTATTTTTATTGTTATAGCTTGTATTATTATGGCTTTGTTTTCCATGCGCCTCTCGACGATTAGAAATGTAATTATGAGAATGACTTTTGTAGAAGGACAAATAGGGGGGCAAAGTATTTTTAGTATGCCCCATCTTACTTACTATATACGCGTATTGCCACAACAGATTGGCTTCTTAAATACGAGTTTGTTTATAATTAGCTTTTGCCTGCTTTTATATTCTAATGGATATAAAAAACAAATTCTTTTATCGTGGATAGCGGTACCCTTTTTTTGTCTTACTTTTGTATATTTAAAGTTTAGTGAATATGCAGTGTCATATCTTCCGGCAATTGCCTTAATTATTGCCAGTGCTATAGATAGGATAAAACGAGAAGATTATAAGAAGGGAATTGCGGTATTATTTGTTATTATTGGTATGTGTTTTTATCTTAAAAATTTTTAGGTTAATATGAAAGTTTCTATCATAATCCCAATATTTAACGAAGCAGATAATCTGCCTCTTCTAAACAAAAGGCTTTATGAGGTTTTAGAAAAAGAACAAATAGATTGTGAAGTAATATATGTAAATGACGGGAGTATTGATTTAAGTTTAAGTGAGCTCAAAAAACTATGGGAGAGTAGTTATGGATTGAAAGTAATCACTTTAGCGAAAAATTATGGACAAACATTAGCAATTTCCGCTGGTGTTGATAACTCAGGTGGAGATTATATCATTACCATGGATGGAGATTTGCAAAACGATCCAGCGGATATTCCTGCAATACTAACAAAGCTCAAAGAAGGCTATGATGTTGTAAGTGGTTGGCGCATAAAACGTAAAGATCATTTACTGCAGAAGAAGCTTCCATCAATCATAGTAAATATGATAATTGCAATAATAACAAAGGTAAAGCTTCATGATTTAGGTTGTACGTTAAAAGGATATAAACGAGCGATATTAGAGGACATTGAATTTTATGGAGAAATCCATAGATTTTTACCATTATATGCAGCTATGTATGGAGCAAGAATAGCAGAGATTCCTGTAAAGCATCATAGACGAAAACATGGAAAATCTAAATATGGGTTATTGCGTTTTATTAGAGGATTACTTGATTTTCTCACAATAATGTTTATGTGGAAGTTTATGACAAAACCAATTTATGTTTTTGGGGGGATAGGAATTGTTTCTGTGGGAGTATCTACAATAATTGGACTGTTTATTATTATTAGAAGGGTGTTATGGGGAGGGGCATGGGTTAGCCCACTTTTATTTCTTTTTGTTATATTTTGTACAATGGGCATACAATTTATTCTTATAGGTATTTTAGCTGAGTTTATTATGCGTTTATATTATGGGATGCGCGCTCAAAGGAGATACCGGATTAAGAAAATACTGGACAAGAAGCCAAGATGAATATTTTAGGAATTTGTGATAGCCAAGATGCTGGTGTAGCATGGGTAAATAATAAGAGTAATGATATCTTGGCGCTTAATGAAGAACGGATTTCAAGGGTAAAACTTTCTGGGGGATTTCCGCTTTGTTCTATTAAAGAAATATTGCGTTTAAAAAACCATAGCTCTGAGAATATCGATTTGGTTGTAATTGCCTCACACATGACTCCATCTTTTATATTAAGAATTTTTCCGCACATTCATGCAAAGCTTCGCAATAAAAATAAACAGTTTAGCTTATTACTTTCATTATATATTCTGTATCAAGTCATAGCCGGGAAAACTATTTTACTTAAACATACAGACTCATTTCTGTCACGTTTTGTACTAAAAAGAAAACTTAAAAAACTGGGGATAGATAGCGATATAGTTTTCATTGATCATCATATAGCGCATGCTTATGGGGCTTATAGTACTTCCGGCTTTGATAAAGCGTTAATTTTTACAATTGACGGATTAGGCGATGGCATTTCTTTTACTGTAAATATTGGTAATAATGGTAAGGTTAAACGAATTTTTAAACAAAACGCTTTGAATGATATTACGTTATATTATTCTCGCTTAACAGAGTTTTTAGGATTTATACCGATTCAGGATGAGGGCAAGGTTATGGGGCTTGCTGCATATTCTTCAAACTATTCGGTCTTAGAAGAGGCAGAAAAGCTTCTTCATGCATCTAGCGGCCGATTTAAAACTAAAAATACTTTTTCCAAAGACAAAAAGATTTATAACCGGTTAAAGAACAAAAGTAAGGAGGAAATCGCGGCTTCTTTTCAATTGCACGTTGAAAATGTTATCACAGCAATTGTCCGGTTTTGGATTAAAAAAACAGGGATTTCTAATGTGGTATTAAGCGGTGGATTCTTTGCGAATATTAAAGTTAACCAAAAAATAATGCAGTTAAATGAGGTTAAAAATATTTACATTTATCCTCACATGGGTGATGGGGGATTGGCCTTGGGAGCTATCTTCGCGGCTACTAAAACCAAGTCGTTTCGCCTAAAGAATCTTTTTTTAGGGCCAGAATGTTCAAATGAGCAGATTCTTAAGGTCTTAGAAAAGTCCAAAATAAAATACGAATTTTTCGATAATATCGAACAAAAAATTGCTTATATCCTTAGCCAGGGAAAGATAGTAGCACGTTTTTGTGGGGCAATGGAATATGGACCAAGGGCCTTGGGAAATCGATCTGTACTTTGTCAAGCCATAAAAGTTGAGATAAAGGATGTTCTCAATGCAAAATTAGGAAGAGATAAATTTATGCCTTTTGCTCCTGCTATACTCTTCGAATCCAGACATGATTGTTGCTTAAATGTGGCTAAAGCTGAGTATACGGCTAATTTTATGAATATAAGCTTTGATGCCACTGAATACTTTAAAAAGGCATGCCCAGCGGTTGTGCATAAAGATGAGACAACAAGACCCCAGTTTGTCTCTAAAGAGAACAATAGAAGTTTTTATAAAATTATTGATGAATATAGGAAGTTTACAGGTATCCCCGCGATTATAAATACAAGTTTCAATATCCACGAAGAACCTATTGTATATACTCCAGAAGATGCTTTGCGTGTATTTAGAAAAACAAAATTAGACTATTTAGCTTTAGAAAATTTTTTGATAAAAGGAGGAGATTTATGAGTAAGTCTAGTAGATTTAAAAAATTTTTCGATTGGTTTTTTGAAGAGGAAAAGGATGAAAACAAAACAGAAGAAGAATACATTGAAATCAGTCCGTGGCAAATGATTATAATTTTAGTCATCAGCTTTATTTTTATAATATATCTTTTCTCACCATATTTTTATTCTCATATCAAAGAATTTTTTAAAAGGCCCCCATCTCCCGATATGGAAAAAATTATTGATAAGAACATAGAGAAGAATTATTTTGAAAAAGGGAATAGTTTTGTGAATGGAGATTTCACATCAGGATTTGACCATTGGGTTACTTCTGACGGAGGAAAAATTTTTAGATCATCAAAGCATAAGGCATTTCTTAATAATAAAGATTTTCATTCACCTCCTTATAGCTTGCATATTGAAAGCATTAGTGTTTCTAACCGATATTATTATACGAAAATGGCCAGAAGGGGCATTATTGATAATCCTTATAGTCATAATAGTTATGATACCTGGCTAGGGGTTTTACCAAATTCGACGGTAACAATGAGTCTTTGGTATAAAGGAGATACATTAGCTCTTTATCTAAATTACTTAACAAAAAAAGGAGAGTGTAAAGGTTTAGGTAAAATTTCTGGATCAGCAACCGAAATATGGGAAAAGTTACAAATTGAAAAAAAAGTGCCGTTAGATGGACGCGCTATAGGCATAGAAATGACTCTAAATCGTGCCCTAAACATGCCGCCGCCTGTTGTATTAATTGATGATGTAAATATTAAGGTAAAATGAATAAATGAATGAGATATTTTTGAAGGATTTTTGGTGTAAAAAAAATATTTATTGGATATTATTAATTTCAATTATTTTTTTTCACTTTATCAACAATATATATTTTTTATTTAAGTATCCTTTGCCTGAAGGTAAAGATAGTGTTGCGCACATTACTACTTTTCTGAACTTTTCTCAGATCATTAAAAATGGCTCAATGCACCCATTTTATATCCCCGGCAGAAGCTGGTTATTCAACCTAGTTTTTATCGTACTCGATTATCCTCCATTTTTTTACTTCGTCGCCTTCCTGATCAATCTTCTTATGGGGCAAATTTTCCTGCAGGCCGCATTATTTACTGCATCATTATTTTTTGTATTGTTGATTATTTCCATTTATAAAATTGGAGCTATCTTTGGAAGGTCAACGGGAATTTTAGCTGCATTTATCTGCTCTTTTTATCCGGCTATTTTTTTAACCTCGCGCCATTTCAGTTTAGAATTAGCTTTATGTGCGATGGTCAGCCTTGGCATTTGGTTGCTTTTAAAAACAAAATTTTTCAAAAGCCTTTTTTATTCTGTAATGCTCGGTATTATTTTAGGTCTGGGGCAATTGACAAAGCAGACGTTTTTCTTATACATATCAGGTCCGCTAATAATCAGCATAGGATTTTTTTATATACAAAATTGGAAATTTAAAAAATTCATTGAAATAAGAAATATGGTTTTTTGCTGTATCGTATTTCTTTGTATAAGCGGAATATTTTATTGGAGTAAGGATATTTATATCAGCGCCTTTAACCGCGCCCAATTTATGGGCGCAGTAAAGGATATGGATATTTTTAGCCCGCAGCATCTCACCTACTATTTTCGATCTCTTAGGGATACAATGGGGAATTTTTTTATAGCAATTTTTTTATTTTCGCTGTTTTTCTTTGATTTTAAAAATCGATACTATTTTTGTTTAATGTTATTATGGATTTTAATTCCGGTAGTTGTTTTCAGCTGTGTAGTTCTGAAATACGGAGAATATAGCATTCCATATCTGCCCGCCTTTGCCTTAGTATCTGCAGCCGGAATACAGAATATAAAAAATAAATATTTTAAGGTTTTGTTAATATCGCTTATTTTTTTTATTGGTGTAATTAATTATTTTTCGATAAGTTACTCAAGAACTAAAATGTATTACTCGACTTACCATGCTTCGAATCCACGGACAAACATTGTTCGGATGGGTACGCCACATTCTTTTTTCCAAAAAACCTTCGTATCGTGGCAGGATGTTTTAAAAGAAATTGATAATTCAATCAATATTGTGGGAGTTTTCTATGATGATTTAAGGTTTTCATTCCCGCATTATTTTATGAGGACAAGTTTTTCTTATACCAGAAAAAGAGCACAAATTATCGATTTCTTTTTTAGGCCGACAACTTTTCTGCGCCACCTTGATAAGTTCAATTACATTATTTTTATTACTTGTTCTAATAAGCAGTGGATAGATAAGGAAAGCTGGGATAATTTTATCGATAAATTTAATAGGGAAAACTTTACCAAAATTTGTTATGAAACAAGTGATGAGAAGAATATTGTTACTGCTGAAATGAGTTTTGGTAAAAGCAGTATCATCATTTCAAAAAAAATATCTGAAGAGCTAATAAATCTGAATCAAATGTTTTTAAAAGTATATGAGATAGATTTTTGTGTTGGAAAAAAATCTCATTCTTTTGAAAAGGTGTATATTTATAAAAGGAGACCATAGATGTATCCCGGTGGATGTTCCCAATGGAATAACTTGATTGTTTTCAAGCGTCTTTTTTCTGCCAAGCAATTCATTGCTTATTTTCAGGGAGCACCACTGACCGTAAATTTACTTATTACTTCTAGATGTAATCTTAAGTGTCATATTTGTTCGGCGAAAGGAATGTACAAGGATGTTGATGAATTGACTTCTAGGCAAATAAAAAATTTTTTGCTACAGATCAGCAAATATCAACCAGCCCTTTTTATCGGTGGCGGAGAGCCATTTATGAGAGAAGATATTTTTGAGATACTTGCGGCCATAAAAAGGAATAGATTGAAATTTGGGCTGGTTACCAATGGGACAATACTTGACTATAATAAAATTGACCGCCTCTTTAACTTGAAACCGGAAATCCTAATTTTTTCTATTTACGGGAAAGAGCAATTGCATGAGAAGATAACAGGGGTAAAGGGTTTATTTGAAAAAATATGTAAAAATATTAATTATGCTATAGGAAAAAAAAACGGCACGAAGATTATTCTTAATTGTGTTATCAATCAAGAAAATTATGGGCAACTTGAAGATGTTATCCAATTAGGGCGCAGATTGGGAGTGGATTTAGTCCGATTTGAACATCTTATTTTTTTAACGGAAAAAGAATATATGTGCCATAAGAGGGCTTGGACTTTAAATTTTTCGAATGATGAAATAGATATGACCACATATATTGCTAATATAGACAATCGTGATATGGGAGCGGTCTTAAGCGTTGAAATCCCGCGGCTTCTAAGTAAGTATGCTAATTTTGTGCTTTTTAAACCATATCTAAGAAAAGATGAAATAAAAGGATGGTATCGCAAGGGATTTATCATAAAAAGAGACTGCTTTTTTATAAAACACTCTTTATTTATAAAACATGATGGGGATATTATTCCTTGTCAATTCTTTTCTAATTATAAGTTAGGAAATATAAAAAAAGATGATTTGGTTAAGGTTTGGAATGGCCCCAAACGTAGATTTTTCAGCTCCAAGTTGAAAAAGGGGCTTTTGCCTGGATGTATACGGTGTTGTAAATTGTGAATGCGATGTTAAAAAAAAGTTATGATATATTGAGGGACTTATATTTAGAAAAAATATCTTTTGGGCAGGGTAAAAGAATATTGGATGTTGGCTGCGGCCCCAGAGGAAATTTTATCAATATTCCATCTGAAGCATATATAGGTATTGATACCAGCAAAAAAACAATAAATAAATTGCGGGAAAGACAAGACGGAAAATACCTATTGATGGATGCAAAGCAATTAAATTTTAAAGATGGACATTTTAGCTATATTATTTCAACCAGTTTTTTTCATCATCTTTCGCCACAGGAATGTTTAATTGTTTGCGGACAGATGAAGAGAAAATTAAAAAAAGATGGATTAGCCATAATTGTTGATGGCGTATACCCGCATTCTAGGGTTGATATGATTGGCAGAACAATCCGCTTTTTTGACAGAGGTAGATTTGTAAGAAATAGGGATGCCTTTAAGAATATTTTTCTAAAAGATTTTAAAGTTACAAGTGAATATTACTTTGTAGAGAAGTTTTTTGCTTATTGTATTTTGGTATTGGGGCATAAAGGTATAAAGAATGAGCGCGCGTAGTGTAAGTAGAAAAAAACGGGAAAAGTTGATCTTAGCCGGCATTATATTATGGGCAAGTTTTATTAGAATCGTGTCCTTAAGTATAAGTGATGATTTTCATGGTATTGCCGCAGGAAAAGTATTTGCTGCTCAAGGACTTATAAAATATCCTTATATTTTTGAAACTTGGATTACTCCGCCACATGGGCCTATACACTTATATCTAATCACGCTAGCTTTGAAATTATTTGGTAATCCATTATTTGTGCCGCGGTTACTCAGTCTTTTTGCAGGAATTGCGTTATTTTTCCCATATTATTATTTTGTTAAATTATGTTTTGACAAAGATACCGCACTAATCAGTTCTTTTATTTGTGCTTTTTTCCCTTTACATATTATGTATAGCGTATTATCAACGGCAGAAAGCACCTTTCTTTTTTTTCTAATCTCGGCATTATTTTTTTATACCAAATATGCTTCAACGCAAGACTACAAAGATTTAGTTATTTCCGCAGCATTAATAGGCATTTCTAGTATGTGTCGGTTTGAAGGAGGACTTTTTATTATTATCCTATCGAGTTTTTTAATAAAAAAATGGGAGGACATGATGTTGTTTGTAAGTATAGCTTCAATCCTTCCTGTTGTATGGATGGTATGTAATTACTTATACGGTGGTAATTTCTTATTTTTTTTAGCTTCGAGTGACAGCATTGTACGTACCGAATACGATTTTTTACGCACAATTGGAGAAAATCCTACGTTTTTTAAGAAGATATTCTATTGGCCTTTCCAGATAAAAGCATATTTTGGTTGGCCTATATTCACATTAGGGATTTTTGGATTTATTGCTCACGGATATAGAAAAAGTAAAAAATTATTTTTATTACTGTTAAGTATGCTAGTTTTCTTTTCTTTTAAAACAGTCTCGGAAGAGCTGGCGATGCAACCAAGGTATGGGATATCATTGGGTGTTTTATTTGTCCCATTTTTTGGCTACGCGTTTACTCTAATTTTAAACAAATTCAAAAAGGAAGGCCAAAAAATAGTTTTGGCTCTTTTTTTTCTATTTGTGCTTTTTCGAGGTACATACTTAACTATATTGTATTTACCTCATACCCCAGATTGGGTTAAGCAAGCCGGAGTTTTCTTAAATAAAAACTTAGCGGCTAACGATGCTGTTTATATTGAGGCCGATGAGGATAATTTAAGAGAACCACTAAAGCTTTATTGCGGGGTAGATTGGGATAGATTTATAGATAAAAATCCTTTTTTAAACCACATGGAATTAATGGCTGCCGAAGGCAGAGAGAGATTAAAATATATTGTTTTGATTTCTACGCGAAAACTAAAAAATAAAAAAAAGGTTTTTGAAATGAATGATTGTAAAATATATGAAGTAGAGCGTAAAGACGAAAATGAAAAATAGGATGAGACGATTTGCAGAAATAATAATAGTTGTTTTAGTTGTTATAGCAGCTATTTATATAAGAATAGTCTTACTTGTCAATACGGATGATTTTCATGGTATTTCAGCGGGCAAGATTTTATTGGCTAAGTCAATCATAAATAGAACCCTGCCCTGGCAATGGTATCCTGTGGTTCATCCTCCGGTTCATTTGACAATGATTATTTTTGGTTTAAATCTTTATCATAACCCTTTAATAATATCTCGATTGATAAGTCTTTTTTTTGCTGGATTTTCTTTTTTCTTTTATTATTATTACGTAAGGGGAATATTTGATTCAAAAACTGCATTTTTTTCAATAGTGAGTGTTGCATTGTATTCGGAACATATCGTTTATAGCGTAATTGGTACACCAGAAACGATGTTTCATGCAATGCTGTTTCTGGGGCTTTTTTATTGGATACTTTTTTTAGAAAAAGGAAAGAGTAAATTTCTTTATGTATCTGCAATAGCGATCGGTATAGCTAGTTTAACACGCTATGAAGGTTTGCTTTTTATTCCTTTTATTTTATTTTTTCTCAGGAAGCAAAGAAAAAAAGCAGTTTTATTCTTTGCAAGTGCATTCTTGTTTCCGGTAATTTGGATGACTTTAAATTATTTATTTAGAGGCAATGCTTTTTTGTTTCTTTCAACTAATGATTTTAATGTTCCTCTCCAATTTAACTGGATGCGTTCTAAGGGGATAAATATAGACTTTGTATATAAATTGTTGTTTTGGCCTCGGATTATGATGAAAACCTTAGGTTGGCCGATGTTTGTTTCCGGTATCGGTGGGATTATTTTGTGTTTATTTAAGAAAAAAAAGATGTTTCCGACTATGCTATTTTTGGTATTATTTATTATTTTTATTTTAAGAACACTTCAAGAAAAACTGTATTTACAACCTCGCTATAGCATAACTCTTGGACTTATGCTTATGCCGTTTAGCATTTTTTTCGCTTTAAGAATAATGAAGTTAATTAACAAGAGATGGCTAACATGGTGCGTTTTTTTATTAATATGGACGATGATTCCTTGTATCGGCGAACGTGTAATAAGTGCTCCACTTTATGCCCCTAATTTTGCTAAAAATATTGCAAAATATATAAAAAATAATATTATTGAGGATGAAAATATTATTATGGATCATTGCGGAGATGAAAGGTATAAAGAGCCGATTAAGTTATTAAGCGGGTTAAATCCTCGACAGTTTATTTTAAAGCCATATCAGGTGGTAAAATCTGGTAGATGGGTTGCAGATAAAGAGAAATTTTTCGAGGTGGTTGAAGAAGAAAAGGTAAGGATTTTGATATATTCTCCCTTGGGAGATCTGGGCAACGTTCTTGGCCTTGAGAAGAAGGGAAGTCCTGCAATGATAAAAGGTTATAGTTTTGATTTGCAATATGAAAACGATCCCTATTTTGTTTATAGGTTAAGGAAAATAAACGATGAGCTATAAGCGGTGTCGAGGACGAGTGTTATTTTCAAAAGAAAACTTATTTGCTTTTGTATCAACTTATTTTAGGCAAGATCAACAAAAGCGCAAGTTGGTTAGTCAGTTTGAAAGTGTATTTGCCGAGTATATAGGAGTGGAATATGGGATTGCGGTCTCATGCGGAAAAATAGCCTTATATTTATGTCTTAAAGCCTTAGGTTCAAAGAAGGGCGATGAAATCATCGTTCCCGCATATACTGTGCCTGAGGTTATTGATGTGATAGTAATATCCGGATTAAGACCTATTTTTGTAGATATTAATCTGCAGGATGGCAATATGGATGTTTCTTTGATTGAAGGAAGAATTGGAAAACATACAAAATTTATTTTGATGACGCATATTTATGGCAATCCATGTGATGTAGATAAAATCTTAGAAATCGCCAAGAAGTATAATTTAGAAGTTATTGAGGATGCAGCTCAGGCATGTGGGGCCGAATACAAGGAAAAGAAAATTGGCAGTTTTGGTAAAATCGGGTATTTTAGTTTTGGAATTTTGAAAAATTTTAATACTCTAGGCGGGGCTATGATTGTCACGAACGATTATAACCATGTTTTATTAATAAGAAACTTGATAAATAATTTTGGAGTAATGAGAAAAAAAGAACTTTTAAAAAGACTGCTAACAACATTAATGCTTTCTTTTTTTACACACCCGTTAATTTTTGCAATGTTTGTTTATCCAATGCTGAGTATTAAAGGGTTTTTGAAAAAAGAAAAAATAAATACGTTTTTTGAAAGCAAGGTGCTTTCAATGGCAATGTTAAATAGGCTGAAGATTAGGTTTACGGCAGAGCAAGCAGCGATTGGGTTAGTACAGATTAATAATATCGATAGATTAAATGCAGAAAAGATTAAAAAAGCTAAATTATTAAATGCAGAATTATCTAGTATAGATGCGGTCGGAATTTTTAAAGAGAAAATAGGAATTAAGAATATTTATCTTAATTATGTAATAAGAATTAATAATAGAGAAAAACTTGTAAAACATCTTTTTAAGCACGGGATTGATGTTGCTCAAGGGAATGTGGTTTCTTGTGCGAGTCTAAAGAGATTCAGCGAGTTTTATTGCGATTGTCCGAATAGTAAAAGATTAGATGAGCAGAATTTATATTTACCAATATATTCACCGCTTAAAACAGGCCACATCAGGGAAATGGCCCAGTTAATAAAGGTCGGGTTATGAAAACAGTTTATAAAGAAAAAGATGGCTTATTTTATACAACTTTATTAGATAAAAATGTGTATTTACCACTCATTTTATATTTGGTTACTTTTTCTGTCAGGTTTTTATTTTTAGCCATATCTGATAATCTTTTAGGCGCTGAACCAATGCAGAATTTAATAACTTCATTACACATTTTAAAATTTCCATCAATGCTTGATAATATCGATTATCTGCGTTTGCCTTTTTATTTATATTCCGTAGCACTCTCGGTGTTAATAGGGCAAGAGCAGATATTTTCCGCACGGTTTTTAAGTTTATTTTTTGGAAGTTTAACTGTAATCCCATTTTATAATTTAGTAAAGACATTATTTGATAAAAAAATAGCAATTCTCTCCAGTTTAATCTTGTGTTTTTATCCCGTACATATTCTTAAGAGTATAGTTAGTCTTCCAGACGTAAGTGCCTTATTTTTTATAATCTCTGGACTCTACTTTATAGCTAATAAGAAGATTGTTTTTGCAGCTGTATTCTTTGCAATTGCGTGTGGATATAGTTATTTAGCTTGGATTGTTTGTTTAGTTGTAATTTTTAGTCTTTTACTAGAAGATTATCAGGAACATTTTAAAAGAAATAAAAGTATACTTGTATTCTTTCTGATCATAGCTATTTTTCCTATTATTTGGAGCTTAACAGTTAAATCAAAATATGCAGGCTATGATATTTTTTACAAAAATTTATTTACACAAGGCTCCTTATTTGGATTTTTGTTTGCATTTATGCTTAATGTTCAAATATTAATCAAAAACTTGATTTTTAATCTGAATCCAGGGATATTCTTATTGGGGATGGCAGGAGTGGTTATAAGTATTTTGCGTAAAAAAAACTACGGGTTAATTTTTTGGATAGGAGCGCTAGTTTTATTTGCGGCGTGCGGAATTTTTCGTTATGAAATTCCCATTATTACAGAGGCGGTCTTATTGTTATCTTTGTTATGCATCCCTTTTGTTATAGGAGGCATTTTTTTTGGTTTAGCTTTACGGGAGAAAAATAATAAGAAATTTATTTGGCTACCCATATTTTTTATATGTTTAATGCTATTCTGCAATATGTGTTGGCAGATTCCCGTTCTTCCAGATGAAATAAAAGACGTAAGTTCATGGATCGGAAGAAATATTACAGCTGAGGACTTAATATTTATCGAGAAAGATAAACAGGGCTATTTTAGTTCGATTATAATGCTGAGTGGACTTCCACAGGGTAATTTCTATTACCTGGATAAGAATATATGGGGAAAAATCAATATAGAGGTTGAAGGTAAAGATGTTTATTTTATTGTTTTACCAAAACAAAAAACAGAACAATTTAATAAAGCGCTTAAGGAAGTTATAAGTTTTAAAACCTACAAACTTTATAAAATTAATAAATCATGAAAGTCACATTTGTTACTAGAGAAAATTTTGAAATGCCGGCGGTACGAGTACGTTGTTATGGCTTTGCGGAAAAATTAAAAAAATCAGGCATAGAAACAGAAGTATTTTCTTACGCCGATCATCTCGGAGCTAAAAGCGGAAAAGAGGAAGGCCGGATGAGGACAGTGGATAAAGTTTATTATAATTTTAAAGCACTTAAGCATCTTTTACCAAAAAAATCAATTTTATTTTTGCAGCGTTTCAATTATCATTCTTATGCACCATTTTTCTTAAGATTTTTAAAAAATTGGAAACTAATATTTGATGTTGATGATTGGGAAGCAAGAGAAGATATTAAGTATTATTTTGGTAGGATTCCAAGTTCTAAAGCAGAGTTGGCAATGAGAATTGTGGCAAAAAATAGCCATCTTTGTATCGGTGCGAGTAAATTTTTAACAAATTTCTTATCTAAATATAATCAAAATGTTTTGTACATTCCTACGGGCGTAGATGCTGATATTTTTAAACCGAATGGCAGCAACAAAGAAGGCACGGGTATAGTCTTGTCTTGGCTGGGAACAATACATAGGCAAGATAATGTTGAAAATTTAAAGTTTTTAATAGAATGTTTTCAAGAGTTATGCCTAGTTTATGATAATATCCGGCTCGAAATTATGGGAGACGGGATTTATTATAACCAGCTAAGAGGCATAATACAAGGGGCTGGGAATTTAAAGGTTAAACTTAGGCCTTGGAGAAGCCCTGAATTCATCCCTGGATATTTGAATAATATAGATATCGGAGTTATGCCTCTTATTCAGAATACAAAATTTAATCAAGCAAAAAGTCCGACCCGTATTTTTGAATACATGGCTATGGAAAAGCCAATAGTAACAAGTGCAACTGGGGAACTTCCGTATATCATTGAAAATGGAGTAAGTGGATTTTTGGCAAAAGAAAAATCAGATTTTATCGTTAAGCTAAAATGTTTAATTAATGATGAAGACTTAAGACGCAAATTAGGCAAAAATGCAAGAAAAACAATTATTGAAAATTATTCTTTAAACATTTTATCAAACAGATTAGTAGAAGCTATTAAAAAATTATGAAGGTTGTTATTGCAAATTCTATAGGTATAGATGCAAATGGATATCATATAATCCATTCCCCCAGCCGATGGTCAGAGGGGGTAAAGAATAGATATAATTGCTTTACATATTATCCATGGGAATTAGCGTATACTGCGAGTTTATTAAAAAGAGATACGAAGTATGATGTTAAGTTTTTGGATGGTTGTTTAGAACGACTCGATTCTGCTTCATATTATAAACGTATTTTAGAAGAAAAACCTGATTTTTTGGTGTTTGAAAGTGCAACGCGCATGATCCATGAAAATCTAGAACTGGCGTTGAAGATAAAACAGGCTTTGGGAACTAAGCTTATTTTTGTCGGACAACATGCTACGGCTTTTCCCGATGAGCTGATAAAAAAGGGTGTTGATTATGTATGCCAGGGAGAGTATGAATATTCCGTCTTAGAGATTCTAAAGGGTAAGGAGGAAAAGTCTATTTTAGGGGTATATCCTAATAGTCGACGCCCCTTATTGGATGTTAATAGTTTGCCCTGGCCAGAAGATGAAGATGTGAGCCGGTTGGATTATGGTATGCCCGGTGAGCCGAGTTCTGAATTCCGGGAAATCCAAATGTATGCTTCGCGGGGATGTCTTTTTAAATGCAACTTTTGTGTGGCAAGACATGTTTATTACGGACAATCGAATTGGCGTGTGCGCAAGATAGATAATATTATCGCTGAGATTAGTTGTCTTATGAAGAAATATTCCGCAATGCAAGGGATATTTTTTGACGAAGAAGTACATAATGCTAATAAGCAATTTATATTAGATTTAAGTAAAGCAATTATATCTTCCGGGCTTGATAATTTGTATTATGAGGCAATGTGCGATGTACGTTTTTTAGATGAAGACGTTCTTTGGGCGATGAAAAAAGCAGGTTATTACAAGATAAGAATAGGAATTGAAACAGCTAGTACCAAAATAATGAAGGGAATTAACAAAAATATAGATATTGGTCTAATTTGGCAGCGATTACAAATTGCTAAACAAATCGGCCTTAAGACATACGGTACGTTTATATTTGGGGCATTGGGATCTGACCACATAGAAGATGCAAAAACAATAACGTTGATGAAGAATTTAATTGCAAATAGACTGTTAGATAATTTGCAGATATCTATATGTACGCCACAGCCGGGAACGCCTTTTTATGAAGAAGCAAAGACAAAAAATTATCTACGTAACAACTTAGAATTTAATGAATATGATGGGGGAAATTTTTCACTAGTCAATTATCCGATGTATAATTCTAAAGATATTGAAGGCATGAAAAAAAAGGCATTTTTGATAAGAGACCATTATTTTTTAAAGGCAAAAATGAATAAACAGAGTTTTTGGCCATGGCTAAAGTCGATTTATGTCCGTTGTGGGATAAAGGGCGCCATTTCTAAAGCCATAGCTAGATTGTTGCGAGAATTGCAGTATCAAGGGATAAGATTATGCAAGTAAGTGTAATTATTGTTACCTGGAATGCGGAAAAGTTTATAAAAGATTGCCTTGACTCTGTATTTGCTCAAACTTTTAATGAATTGGATGTAATTATTGTCGATAATAATTCGACTGATCAAACTCTAAACATTGTAAATGACTATTTGCCGCGCATACGAATAATTAAAAATGATAAGAATCAAGGTTTCTGCTTTGCTAATAACCAAGCTTTAGCTATAGTTAAGGGCAACTATATACTTACTTTAAATAGTGATATGATTCTCGATAAACATTATATATCTTACCTTAAAGAATATTTAGATAAGAATTGTGATATAGGAATGGTACAAGGGAAATTTTTAAGAGCGGATAGGAAGACCATAGACAGTTTAGGATTATATCTTTCGCCGTCCAAACGCTTGTTTGATATAGCCAAAGGACGAGTTGATGGGCCAAAATATACTAAGGCGCGAGAAATTTTTGGTCCCTGTGCAGCCGCAGCAATGTATAGAAAAGAATTGTTAGATGCAGTAAAGCAGGGAGAAGAGTTTTTCGATAATAGCTTTTATTTTTTAGTAGAGGATTTTGATATTGCTTGGAGAGCAAGAAATAAAGGTTGGAAAGCAATGTTTGTGCCGCAAGCTGTTTGTTGCCATTTCCGAGGTAGTTCTAACCATAGCTTTAAATTTAAACAATATCTTTCTTTTCGCAATCGCTATTTTATGCTCATTAAAAATTTAAGTCTAAAAACTGCCCTCGGATACGGTTTTTATTTTTTAGTTTACGATTTACCAAGATTATGTTTTTTACCGCTTAGAAATCCATATATTATAAAAGCAATGTCTGAAATATTACAATCTTTGCCCGAATTATCGAGGAAACGCTATAAATACACAAAAATTAAATGAAAAAATTTACCAGAAGGGAATTTTTAAAAAATAGTATTTATCTTGGAGCTTCTTTAGCATGTGCTGGTGTATGCTCAAAAGAAACGTATGCTCAAATTAACCAAACCCCAGTTGCTGTAATTAAGGGATTGAATGTAGCAAAGATTACAGAGGAAGCACTTAATATAATCGGGGGAGTCAAGAAGGTGATTAGCCCGGGACAAACCGTATTTATCAAGCCTAATTATATTGCCGGCGGATTGATGGGGCATGATCCTGTGACTTCAGGAGAAATACCGCATCCAGAGGTAATTGCCACCTTAGCTCAAGAATGTGTAAAAGCCGGCGCAAAACGTGTTATTATTGGAGAGTGGTTTGAGCGACCACTAAATATTATATTTGGAGGCAAGGAAGGTAAAGAAGGCGCCCAGATAAAAAAGCATGTTGATCTTATTAATAAAAAGTTTGGAGAACGTGTATATCTTGTTAATTTGCGTAAATATACAAGCTCATTTATGTATATACCATCGGATACAAAAATTCAATGGTTAGCTATTCCTGATATTGTTGCTAAAGCGGATGTTGTTATATCAGCGGCGGTATTAAAGACGCATCATCAACCAATTTCAGTAACTTTTGGAATGAAGAACTTTGTAGGAATAATGCCTTCAGTTTTATATGGAGAACCGCGATATAAACTTCATGAAGCAGGCATAAATCAGATTATTGTTGATATCAATAAAGGTATAAAACCTAAACTTACGGTGATTAGTGGGATCTATGGCATGGAAGGAGAAGGGGTTGTCGCATCTTTTGGGGGCAAAAGTGTGGATTTAAGTCAACGTATAGGGGGATATCTCGTAGTAGCTGGATATGATTCTGTTGCTACGGACGCAACTGCAACGCGCATAATAACTAAAAACTGGCAACCTCAACCAGAAGATGCAGATTTAGGAGTACCTTGGTATATTAAACACTTACGTCTTGGATTTCAACAAGGATTAGGTGAAATTAGAAAATCTAGGATTCTAATTAAAGGATCTAGTTTAGAGAAAGTTGGGATGTCATGGGAGATGCCAAAAAATAATGTATATCCGGAATTACCGAATTATATTTAAACTTATAATTCTGAGTATTCTTTTAGTTCTGTGCTCCAGCTTAAACATAGAAGCGCAGAACGCGACCTATCATTTTGATCTGAATGGTGCGCAAGGGCAATGGGAGCATGTACAGTTGGATGGCAGGGATGTAATATGTACTGACACAAAGAACAAAACAGCAAGTCTGAATATAGATATTCCTGAAGCCGGATGCTATCAATTGATGGTAAGTCTTTATCATGAGTGGAGAAAGTATTGTCCGTTTTTGTATTTCAAAGTTACTGATAGCAAAGGCAGCAGTTTTTCTGATTACACCTTTTCTGAACAGCGTTTTTATCTTGAGCCAGGAAAAGGCCGCTGGGAATACCGTTGTCCTAGCGCATCTCCATTTTGGTATTTAGCAAAGGGCGAGGCGAAAGTGAAGTTTTGGGTCGAGGCTAAGAATGATTGCTGGGAAGGTAAGGATGTGCCGATGGAAGGGAAAATATTTGTTGAGAAATTGGTGCTTATTCTGGTTGATATAAAAGCAATGACGCAGCCCAGCATTAAAGATAGAAACAATGCTCAGTTTAAGCAAGAGTTTTAGGGACTACTGATAAAAGATTATTCTTTGTCTGTAAAAAAGGTTCTAAGTGAAAAAAACTATATCTTTCCATCTAAAACGAAATTGGGTTTTACTGCTTATTTTATTTGCTGGATCTATTTTAAGAATAATAGGTTTGAATGCAAAAAGCATTTGGTATGATGAAGCCTGCAGCGTAGACTTTTTTCAAAATTCTTGGCCAGAGATATTTTCCCATAGATATATGCTGCGCCCTCTTTATTTTATAGTTTTGAAATTATGGACTGGATTATTTGGGTATAAAGAGTTTATTCTAAGAATTCCTTCGGTATTCTTTGGTTTGTGTTCAATTTTTATGGTTTATGGTATTTCTAAAAAAATTTTTAACAAAAAAGTAGGATTGTTTTCTGCTTTTTTACTATCTATTTCCGGATACCACATAATAAGATCTCAAGATGCTCGCGGCTATACTTTATTAATGCTTTTGGCATGCGTAGCAACAAGTATTTTCTGGAATATTATTAAGAATAAAAAAGATTATTATTTTGCCTATATAATAATAATGATATTGATGTTTTTGACGAATTTTTTCGCAGCTTTTATAATTTTCTTACTACATAATTTATTTTTTTTGTTTAATGAAAAAAAACATAAACGCTGGATATTATTTCAATGTTTAATTCTAATTGCTTCCGTGTCTATTATTCTTCCCTTTTTAAAGTATTACCATTTAGAGCAATATAATGATAAGTTTTGTCCGACGGAATATGAAGAAGTTTTTACAAATATGTTGGAAGATTTTTCATATGCCAGAAAAATCAATCAGGGGGGGATAGGTAATTATGGGGTTTCTGATATCTCAATGGCAAGAAAAGCCAATTATTATATTTTAATAAGTTTATTTATATATGCATTAGTAAGATATTTTATTGAAAATAGAGTCAAAAAAAAGCTGATATCTAAGGAGATTATTTTTTTGCTGCTGTGGGTTTTTGTTCCAATAACAGTATTCTTAATCACAGATATTTTTATTCCGATTAGCAAGTGGAGTAAATCAGCGATAATAATATTACCTGCATTTTATATTCTTATCAGCGTCCTCTTAACTCGTTTATCAAAGAAATTATTAATTACTTATGTTTTAGTGTATACAGTTTTTTCAATTTACTCTCTTGAATACATCTTTTCCTCTTCGAATATTAGTTCCTGGGGGCAAATTACAGATTATGTAAAAGAAAATATCAGCGAAAAAGAAATGATTTTATTTACACCGGCTCATTTGCTGGTTCCTTTTTGGTATTATTATAAATATGAAGATAAATCTGCTTTTAGACAAATAGGAGATGGAGACTGTGGACAATTTTGCCTGGTGGGCGGAAAGTGGCAAATGGAGTTTAGTGATAATACAAATTTGATAAAAGGATTAAATTTTGAAGAAGTTGATAAAGCGGTCCATGAAATTGAATCATTAACCTATAATTATCAAGGGGTTTGGTTGATTATCAGTCCTTGGATTAGAGAAAAAAACATGGAGATATTAATTGATAGGTTTTCTCAATATTATCTACTGGAATCAAGTAAGGAATTTCCTTGGCAATCTGTGTGGCTGTACCATTTTACCCACAGGAAATCAGGTTTTTATTAAGCATTCTTGGAGTTTAATAGTCTAATGGTTAGCATTATTATTCCAATTTATAATGAGGCAGGTACAGTTGAGGCGGTCATTACTGATATTATTAAAATAATGGATGCGACTTGTTCTGCGTATGAGATTATAGCTGTTGATGATAAGTCAACAGATGATTCTCTCGCTAAAGTGAAGCAAATACCCGGAATTCGAGTTTTAAGCCATGAAAAAAATAAAGGAGTAGGTGCTGTCAGGAATACAGGTTTAATTGCTTCCAGAGGAGAAATAATTATTATGATTGATGCTGATGGGACTTATCCTACAGCAGTAATCCCGAAATTAATTCGAAAAATGGATGATTGCGACATGGTAATCGGACAAAGGAATCGGGAAGTTATTAGGCCTATATATTTGCGTTGGCTGATTAAACATGTGTTGAATAAAATTGTTTCCTTGTTTTTAAAGGAAGAAATTAAGGATATAAATTCTGGGCTACGAATTTTTAGAAAAAAAGCAATAATCCCTTTTTTGGACTTTATGCCTTGCGGGCATTCATGGGTAAGTACTAGTACAATAATTTTTGCTAAGAAGAATTATAAAATACAATATTTAGCGATTGATTATTATCCGCGGATAGGACGCAGTTCTTTTCATTTATTTTTTGACGGGATAAGGATCCTATATTGCATTATTAGAGCAATAATATTTATAAAAAATGAAGACACTACTTACAAATCTGCTTAGATTTAAAGAAGCAATGTTTATTCGGCAAGGCCACTGTTTCCAAGAAAAAAGTTTTAGTAGCTAGGGGGAGAGATTAAATAATTATTGAGCTGTGTTTATAAAGCAAATTGCTAGGTGCTGATTAAATTTTATTAAAGAAATGTGCGTGGAAAAATTTTTAATCTATGAAAATATTATTATTAGTCCCTCCAAGTAAAAATAAAGTAAATGTAGTCAGAGATTTACTTTATGGTTGTTGGTGTAAAGGAAAGAGAATCGGAGGCACTAGTTTGCCTCCTTTATCGCTTTTACAGATATCCGCTGTACTTAAGCAGGATGATTGTGATGTCCAGATGCTTGATGCTGCGGCTTTAGGAATGTCAATCCAGGTTTTATGTTCTGAAATAGAAAATTATGATACAGTTATCTTATCAACATCAGCAATGACTTGGGAAGACGATCTATTTGTGCTTTCGAGTTTAAAGAAAGTGCATGTTAGTTTAAAAGTTATTTTATTTGGTTATTATGCTACTTGTAATGCTGAATATTTATTATCTTTTCCTGTGGTAGATGTTATAGTAAGGCATGAGCCAGAGCGTATAATTCGGGATTTAATCCAGACATTTGAAGAAGATAGTTTATGGCGGAAAATTAAAGGTATTTCGTTTAATTTAAATGATAAATATATCGAAAACCCTCCATATCCTTTTATCGAAAATCTTGATGAATTGCCCTTCCCCGATAGAACTATATTGTCTAAACAAGCAAGTTATTTTAATCCAGTAGCCAAGAAAATGCCCTATACGCTTATGGTGACTTCTCGAGGATGCTACGGTAGTTGTATTTTTTGTACCTCGCCAATATTTTATGGCACCAAAATACGTTACAGGAGTGTAGAGAGTGTTATCAAAGAACTACGGTTGATTAAAAAAATGGGGTATAATGAAGTTTTTTTCCGAGATGAGCTATTTACGTTTTCACAAAAAAGAACATATGCTATTTGCACTCAGATAATTAAAGAAAAATTGGGGATTAAATGGATTTGTAGTACGCGTGCAGATCTTTTAAATAGAGATCTTATGAATATAATGAAATTAGCGGGCTGCCATATGTTGCGCATAGGGGTAGAATCAGGAAACCAAAGATTATTGGATACAGCAAAGAAGGGTGTGGATTTAGAAAAAGTTACAAGTGTATTCAAATGGGCTAAACAGTTAAAAATAGATACACATGCCCATTTAATAGTGGGAATTCCCGGGGAAAATGTTGGTACGATAAAAAAAAGCATGCATTTTATTCGAAAAATAGATCCAACTATAGTTACCTATGGAGTTCTCATTCCGTATAAAGGAACAGAGTTATTTCAAAATTTATTCAACAACAATAATCAAGCTAATATAGCTATCCAGAATAATGCGCCAGAATCTGTTCTGTCTGAATACCTGACAGACTTTTCTTTAGCTGCTCTTCAAAAATATGTGAGAAAATGTTATCTGAATTTTTATTTAAGGCCGGGATATTTGCTTAAGCGATTAATGCATTGCAGTAGCCTTGCGGAATTTAACCGAATAATATTTGCTGCAAAAAATGTTATAGGCTTTATTTTTAGCAAAGAGGCATGATTTGTTTAAAATGATCAAGTTAAAAAATTGAGCAAGGACAACTGTTAAAAATGACTAAAAAACAATATCTTTTGACACTTTGTGCTGTGCTTAAGGCAAAGTTCTTGGGTAAAGGCACGCCTTTAATAATTAATTGGGCAATTACGTATAAGTGTAATAACCAATGCAACTATTGTAAAGTATGGCAGCAAAATGTTCCGGAATTGCCGACAGGGCAAGTTTTTAAATTAATCGATCTTTTGCATAAAAAAAATACAGTGCTGATAAATTTTACCGGCGGTGAACCTTTAATGCGGGTAGATATTAGTGACATTTTAAGTTATGTGGCAAAAGAGGGGATAGGTATTGTTTTAAGTACAAATGGGTTGTTGTTAAGGGAAAAAGAATCTGTACTTGATAATGTGCAATTGGTAAAACTTAGTTTTGATGGGCCGTTGAATATTCACGATGGAATAAGAGGAAAAGGTTCGTTTGCAAAAGTAATGCAGGCGATTAAAATTGTTAAACAAAGCAAAGCAAGGCTTTTGTTGTGTTCCGTGTTATCTCGATACAATCTAGATTCTATCGACTATATTTTAAATATGGCAAAAAAATTAAATTCTCCAATATTTTTTCAGCCTGCGACAGAAAAAATACTGGGAAGCTTTGAAAATAATCCAGCATTCTTTGAAATTAATGCCTATTGTCAGGCAATTACTAAACTATTACGATTAAAGAAAACAAAGTCTTTAGGCAAATATATCGCTAATTCAGCTACTGGCCTGAAGTATTTATATAATTGGCCTGATGTCGAGGCAATACGCTGCGCTGCAGGATTAATTTTTGGCCATATAAGTGCCGATGGATATTTAATGCGCTGTGCAAGAAACTCCAATTCTTGCGAACTAGAAAAACTTAATGTAGTGAATGATTTTAGTAAATCATTTGGGATGCTTAAAAACTATAAGCATGTGCCTTGTCTATGTCCAGGAATGCTTGAATGTAATTATTTGTTTGATTTTAATTTGGATGCAGCAGCTAATTTGATAAAATTAATTTTTTAGTTGACGTATATATGTATGTTTTTGACCAGGCATTTTATTTGGACCACAAATATAGATAAACAATAAAATGTATTATTAACTTCTAAAATTAAAAAAGAGAGCTGAAAATATATGAGTGTAACGATAATTTTTTTAATATCAATGATGTTCTTTGTGCCCTTCGCCTTAAAAAGAATGATACGCGTATATTTAGCTATCCCTTTTTTTCTTCTTAGTTTTCTGATAATTTTTAATATTGGTTTTTTAGATAAATATAGTTTTGTCGATTCTGATTTAATTTTTCATAAAACACTTGTTGATGCTGTAATTGATCCAAGCCCTTTTCAGCGCGATATTGCAATTCAGTATTATCTTAAGGTATATCCTAGAGGATATCATATTATTTTTGCGCTATTGTCTAATTTTAAATTAAGCGTACCGCAAATTTCAAAGCTTTTGGGGATAATTCTAGCTTTAATAACTCCGTTTCTATTTTATTTTTTAGCTCGGGAAATTTATCAGAATAAAGAAACATCTTTTTTTAGCGGACTTTTTTGCGGAGTAGCGTCTATTGGACATACTGTTTATTCTGGGCTTCCCAGAAGTATTGGCTTAGTGCTTTTTCTGGCAGCTTTGCTCTGCCTGTTTAGAATAGGAAGAGATCAACTGAAAATAAGCTATATTGTTGTTTTGAATATGATTATGGTGATGCTCTTATTTATCCACCCCCATACTTTTATTGTTTTATGGTTGGTATTAATTGCATTTTTTTTAACGATGTTCTTTCAAAAAAAGAAAAAGATAGACAACTTATGCAAAAGTTATTTTCTTGTTCTTCTATCGCTTCTTTTTTATGCCATAGCATGCTGGATATTTAAAGAAAAAAATTTTATCAGGCTAAGTTCATGGGATTTTCTATATAAACATCAGGATGTATATTTTAATCGAGTTCCATATGCTTTCATGAATTTTTTTAAGCTTATTAGGGATGTTGGAATTTTACCAACATTAATATTTTTCGGGGCGTTTTTTATTTTTTTTCAGAGGCTTGAATGCAGAAACAAATATCCAAATTTACCAGTTTTATTTATTACTGTAGTTTTTTTAATCTTATCAGCACTTGCCGTTATGAAGATTAATGGATTGTTTTTTTTAAAGGCTCATCGCTTTGCCCCATTTATTTCATCATTAATGTATTTATCTGGCGTTTGGGTTTTAAAAGATTTGTGGAGTAAAATTTATAATATAAAAGTAATTGTGCCCATCTATTGTCTTATATTATTGACTCCAAGCGCAATAGATCTTAAAAATTACCTTGGAGCGCCAAAATATCCTTATGATTTGAATCGTATTTGCATAGGAATTAGTAAAGAGGGAAAAAATCAGCTGACTTTTAATGAAATACTAAAGTTGACCGATTTTATTGATCAAAATCTTTCTAGAAATGAAATGATCGCCTGCTCTCTAGAGCTAGGAGATGTCCTCAGAATGTATTCGAGGCGGCCGGTTACTGCTTCATGGGAAATAGGGGGGATGATTACAACTTACAAAGATGCTCTTTACATTTATAAGAAGCAGATAGTTAATTCAGCAATACTCTATGATGACCCGGAGCTGTTGAATAAACGATATGCTGTAAGATTTTTTTTGTTTGAAAAAAATAAATTGACTAATGCGCCAGATATGTTGACTAAATTCCAGGTGCTTTGGGAAAGTGAAAATATATATTTTTGTGAAAAACGCGGATAATGCTTTTAAAGTAAAACTTTAGGAACTATATAAGAAAGAAAATTTTATTTCCAAAAGACTTATTGCATTCTAATCAACTTTCTTAAGGCTCGCATAAGGGGCTGGTCAAGAGTATAAAACTATATTTGTTTGGACAAAAGATGAGAACTATGAAGTTCTTGTCGGTAATAGGATGAATTTTTATGGCTAAAAAAAATAAACGGATTGCTATTATGCAGCCTGGTTATTTGCCGTGGCTGGGATTTTTTGAGTTAATGTATAATTGCGACCTTTTTGTTTTTTTAGACGATGTCCAGTATACAAAAAGAGATTGGCGTAATAGAAATAGAATTCGCACATATGACGGGTGGCAATGGCTAACGGTACCAGTGTTTAATAAAAATAAACGGGGACAGTTAATAAAAGACGTGCAAATTAATAATCAGGTTAATTGGCAAAAACAACATTTCAACGCATTTAGAGTGCATTATAATAAAAGTAGGTTTTTTAACTCATTTATTCCCGAGCTTCAAAATATTTATTCTAGAAGATGGAAAAATCTTTCAGGATTAAATATCGAGCTAATTTTATTATTAGCTAAAATATTAAAAATTTTAACTCCTTGCATTTTTTCCTCGCAATTGAATATTAAGAGCAAAAAGTCTATGCGTATCTTGGAAATATGTAAGGAACTCAATGCAAATGAGTTATATGATAGTAAAGCAGCGTCAAATTTTCTTAATTTATCCCTGTTTGGGAAAGAAGATATAACAGTTAAGTTCCAGAATTATGTTCATCCTGTGTACGATCAGGTATATAAACCGTTTATTCCATATATGTCGACAATTGATTTATTATTTAATTATGGAGAAGAAGCTTCAAAAATTATCTTAGGAAAAATGAGTTGTTCTGCTGTATGAAATTTGGTTGAAATCATCAAAAGCAGTTTTGGATAGGGAAAAGATTATCAATACAGAGGATAATGGTGGCTATTAAAAAACAATATTTAAATATCTGGATTGCAACATGGTTGCGCAGACTAGTAGTTTTTAAAGGAAAAATAATGAATGGCATTATAATTAGTCTATTGTGTCTTTTTGTGCTTTTATTAAATCATGATATGAACTATGCAACAGGCATTGATGAGAGTTTTAAGCTTTGCCCCTTAAAAGTGGGGCAGTATGTAGAGTATCAGATAGTTGGTTTATTCGGCAAGAATCAAAAAGACAGATATCATATTTCAGTTATTGGAAAAAAAATAATCAGTAAGCAAGAGTATTTTTGGATACAAATAGATATTTCTAGTGCAACAAAAAGGGAGATATCCTTTAGGGCATTAATTTCTCCCTTTGATCAAGTGCAGTTTTCCAGCAATCCTGGATTATATATATCCGATGGGATGCTTTTTTTATTAAAGAATGCTAAAAAACTTTTTGTATCTACTGATGTTAATACTTCTTATTATGAAGTTTCTCCAAATATTTTTTTAAATACGCCCGATATCTTAAAAGATTCATTTTATAGTGAAACGCCATATGAAAAAAACAAGGTTGATTATTCAAAGATGGTAATTCATGATAAAAATGAACCTATATCTGTTCCTGCTGGCAATTTTGAATGTTACCATTTCGAAGTCAAAACGCATGAATGGGACGCTTATACGGATGAAGGTATTGATTTATGGAGATCGGATAACGTTCCTTTTTTAGGTATTGTAAAAATGGAATTTTCCAAAACAAAGTATCGAAAAAAAAGGCATTACAGATATTACCAATTATTTAATACAGATAATTTGTGGGGAAAATTATATGCATATTTTTTTGTAAGGCGTGTTTTTGATATGAGCCGTAAAGATGTTTTTGTAATAAGATTAATTAATTATGATGCAGGTGACTTTTAGGAAAAGTAATATTGCGAAATGAGGTATTAAGTTGAAAAGGATTAATGCAATAGTAAATAAAAATATAGCTGTTGCGCTTCTTATAATAATACTGGTTACTATTTATACTCTGCCATTATTACTAAATATTGACAAAGGCTTGACTTTTGAGCAAAAGAACTGTGAGGGTATGTGGTATCTAAACTACAATAGCAGCCATTTTTATTATTCCAGTATCACAAGAAATCATAAATTTCCTTTTTGGGAATATTTTTTTGAAGGTGGAATTTTTTCTCTTTCTGTACCTGATGAAATCAGTTTTAATCCCTTTTCTATGCTCGTATTGGCATTTGGCATAGTTAAAGGTATGAATTTGCATTATTATCTAATGTATATATTGGGTGCGCTTTCAATGTTTTATTTAACAAGAATTGTGCTCAAATATAACTTATTTGGATCTATTTATGCTTCTTTGGTTTTTTCAATGTGTAGTCTGTTTCCATTATCGCAAATGAGAGGTTTTATTAGCGCTAGAGAAACAATATTGTTACCTTTATTAACAGCGTTATTTTTAAAATCCATATATTCTAATCGATATATATTACCTGCAGCTTTATTGTTAGGATTCTTTTTTATGCAGACAGCATTATATTTTCCAGTAGTAGTTCTGTTTCTGTTTATATTTGCCATTTTGAATTCTTTTAGTAAAAATACAGGCAAGTTTGTGGTGAATAAAAGGTATTTAGTAGTTTTTTTTACTATTTTGATTTCAAGCTTATGTCTAATGGCATTTAAATTATTTTTAGTAATTGAATTTATTGGTGTGGAAAGTGGAAGCTCTGGGTTGCCATATTTGCAATCAGTTGAAAACGCTTATACTTTTAGTTCATTAGTCAATAATTTTAAAACTTCTGTAAATTCAACAATATATGTAGGTTGCCTACCTTTAATATTGTGTTTTCTCTCGGGTATTATTTTATTTCAAAGGATGAAAAAGTGGTTAATGATTTTATTAATATTTTGCACATTATCTTTGGGGCACAATTCTTTCCTTGATTTACATTATTTTCTTTGGCGCTTACCAATATTTAATGCGATTGATGAACTTGATAAATATTATGCATTAATCATAGTTTTCAGCATAAGTTTATTAGCGGGTAGTTTTTTTAGTATTATAGAGAAACGGGTTTCAGAGATAAAAGGAGCTAGTTTAAGTTTTATATTGATAGCTTTTTCATTTTTGAACTTATTGACCGTTAATTATCCTTATTTCAATGAATATAAGACCGAGTTGGTATTTAAAGATGGGGCAGGGAGTTTTTGTCATGCAAAAGTTATTAATTACCAAGAGGGTGATGATAGTGGCTTGCCTGCGCTAGCACTTTCACTATATTTAAAAGGCATTGGATTGATAAATCAAAGATATGATAGGCATGTTCAGAAACTTAAGAATAAGGATATTGTTCCTAAATATTTTATCATGCCTGAATATGTTTTTTTATCTCCAAGCACAAAACTAATTATATCTACTAATCCGGTATATAAAGGGGAAACTTTTTTTCAGAATGAAAAAAATAAAGCTAAATTGTTGTCGATAGCGCAAGATAAGATTAGTATCAAGCTAAATCTTAAAAGTCAGGATAGGCTTATTATAAATCAAAATTATTCAAATTGGTGGCAATGTAAGGCAGGTAAAGTAGAAAACAATAATGGGTTATTATCGATATTTTTAGATAAATTAGGTGATTATGAAGTTGAGCTATACTTTTTTCCCATTAATTTTTATTTGGGGATAGGGGTTTCAGTATTATCAATGATTTTTTTTGTTTTTCTTATGTTTTTTTCAAAACATTGGCAGAAAAAACGCTACAAATAACACTGCAATTTTGATTGCCCATCTAAGCTTAATTAGCAGATTTCCAGCACATGGCTCAAACCACTTATATTGACTATTACTGCGTAGAATGCTATAATATTTTTCGATGTCTCATTATGTTTAACCATAAATTTTCCAAAGAGTTACGTCTTGTTTTGCAGAGCAAAAAAATCACTCCCTTGCGTAAATTTTAACCAAGGAAAAAGTCCTTCAGTGTGATCGAAGAAAGAAAATGCGGCATGAGAGTCAGATTGCTGAATAGAGTTTTTAGATTGAAAGAAATATGGGCATTGCGGCATTCGTTTTTCTATCTCTTACCTCGTTTTTTTCGTACCTTCATATTAATAAATTGTTTAGGTGTTTACCTTTCGAAATTGTTGCGGTTAAAACGTATTTTAGGTATGCCGTATATGGTTATGCTTGAACCGACATCCAGATGTAACATGTTATGTCCTATGTGTGCAAGAACTTTTGTGGGCCTAAAGAATCGGCAAGCAAGGGATATGACTTTACCTGAATTTAAAACAGTATTTGATAAGTTGCAGAAGTATTTGTTAGTGATTTCTTTTTGGAATATCGGGGAACCTTTTCTGAATAAAGGTTTGTTAAAGATGGTAGGATATGCGCATGAAAGGCGTGTTTTTACCAGCGTTTTAACGAATGGGACTATCCTTGATCAAGAGAAGTCCAAGGAGGTTATTGCTTCAGGACTTGATTATTTAGCTATTTCAATGGATGGAGCGACTGAGGATAGCTATAAAAAATACAGAAAAGGCGGGGATTTTAAAGCGCTTAAGAAGAACATCAAGTTTTTAATTGAAGAAAGAAAAAGGCGAAAAATATTTTATCCGTTTGTTGAGATTGTATTTTTAGTGATGAAGGATAATGAACATGAGTTGAATGATATGATGCGGCTTGCGCGGGAGTTGGGAGTTAATAGGTTAAGTTTTAAAAAGGTGTCATTGATATCGGCTGAACACTTGGTTGATAAAAGTGAAATTTTGCCGAAAAACCAGGATTTTCTCCATGATGTTCATAAAGGAAATTATAGACGAAAAAAAAGCTGTTCTTCTCCTTGGGGGCAGTTGGTAATTAATGCTGATGGAAATGTTACTCCTTGTTGCTCTGATTTTTTTCATGCTGAAAATATGGGGAATATGTTTACTGAATCTGCTTATAGCGTCTGGAACGGAGAAAAGTTTAGGGGGTTTCGCAATAGAATAATTAAGGATTTTGATAATATCAAGGCATGTCGTGATAATTGCTCGGAGAATAACTTTGATAGTGATGTGTTCTTTTGTGCAGATATTTAGTGTTATAGTTATGGTGCGGTTTAAAGCAGAAGCGAAAAACAATGATCGATCATTCTAAGCCAACTATTGGCAGAGAGGAAGAGCGGGCGGTTATTAATGTATTACGCTCGAAATTTTTAGCTGAAGGCCAAGAAGTGCATCAGTTTGAAGGGGAAATGAGTAATTATATTGGCGCTTGCGGAGCTTTAGCCACTAGTACTGGGACATTAGCCTTGCATTTAGCTCTTATGAGTTTGGGGATAAACAAAAAAGACGAAATTATTACGCCAAGTTATGTTTGCAGGTCAGTGCTAAATGCTATTTTATATAGTGGAGCTCTACCTGTTTTATGTGATGTAAACAGGGAAGATTATAATATTTCATTCAATGACGCTAAGAGTAAAATTACCAGGAAAACAAAAGCAATTATTGTTCCTCATATGTTTGGATGCCCGGCACAAATCGATAAATTTAAAGAGTTAGGAATTTTGCTTATTGAGGATTGTGCGCATGCCATCGGGGCAGAGTATAAAGGGAGAAAAACTGGTAGTTGGGGAGATTTGTCTGTATTTTCTTTTGAAGGTACTAAATATATTACTACCGGTGAAGGAGGGATGATTTTAGCAAATTCCCGTCGATTATTAAACACGTTGAGAAAATTAAAAGAACCTGATTCCCTTAATTGTGTCGTTAAACATACTCATCGGATGACAAATAAACAGGCAGCTGATGGTAGAGTTCAACATTTAAAATTAGAGGAATTAATTAAAAAAAGAAAAAAAATTGTGAAGATGTATAATAAAGCATTTTCCTTAAATAATGTAAAATTACCGGCGGAACGTCAAGATGTAAAGCATATTTTTCATCGATATATGATACAAATTAGCTGCGATATCCATAAGTATATGAACTTATGTAACCAGAAAGAAGTAAAGGTTAAACAGCCTGTAAAACCCTATCCCTTACACAAGTATTTAGGGGTACCAGCTTATAATTTCCCCAACACAAAATATGTAATGAAATCAGCAGTATCGCTACCTATTTATCCCTCTCTTACTGATAACCAGGTTCAATATATAATTGAAGTGGCTAAAAAAGCACTTTTACAACTGGAGTCCAGGGTAAGATGAAATCTCTAGATTCAAAAACAAAACAAGGGTTTTTGAATGGTCAGGATGAAATGTTTCCACCGATGGTGGTTGTAGAGATCACCAATGTTTGCAATGCGAGTTGTACCCATTGTCCGTACAGTATTATTTCTAAAAACAAGGATTATAAGCCAAGGCATATGAAATGGGAAACATTCAGCAAGATAGCAGAGGAAGTCTCTTTGTATGATAATGTAATATTTCGTTTATTAAGTGATGGAGAACCTTTAATGCACCCTCATTTTTTAGATATGATTCGTTTTGCGAAAAAAAAAGGGATAAATCCAATTAATTTTATTACCAATGGATTGTTTTTAGACCAAGAGATTGCAGTAGGCATTCTTGAAGCTGGAGTTGAAGTGGTTGAAATCAGCTTAGATGCCCTTACTAAGCAAACTTATGAAAAAATAAGAAGAGGGTTAAGTTATGAGTTAGTTATCTCAAACGTGCATAGATTTATTAAATTGAGAAACATAATGAAATCTCAAACGAAAATTATGGTAAGCATTATTGATCAGCCGGAAACAAGGTCTGAAATTGACGCATTTGTAAACTATTGGACATCTAAGGTAGACCGGGTGATTAAACGTAAATATACATCAATTGGAGGATTAATTGATATATCTAGGGCAAAGAAAGAAGATGGAGTGAAACGTTGGCCTTGTCCACAACTTTGGCGGCGTATTTTTATAAATGTAGATGGATATGCTGAATTTTGTGTAGAAGATTGGTGTGATCAAACAATTATAGGCAATGTGAATGAAACTAGTTTAAGAAAAATATGGACTTCTCCTGAATATGAGAAAATGCGCTCCTTACATTTGTTAAAAAGGTTTTCTGAGATACCTTATTGCGCTAGATGTAAAGATTGGCAAGCAAGAGATTGGAACTATGACTATTTTTATGCCTTAGAAAAAGTATTGCAAAAATAAACAATTTTAAAATAAGGATAATATGCAGATAAAAGGGCTTATAAGAAAAACAGAAAGTGTTTGTCCAAAATGTTTAGAGCCTTTAGCGGCGGCTGTGATTGAGCGAGACGGTAAAATATTTTTGTATAAAGAGTGCTCTTTACATGGCAGGTATGAACTTTTGTTATCAAACGAACCTTTATACTATAAGAAACTTGATAAATTTTATTTTATGGTGATGAATACAAGAAAACCTTTGCTCGAATATGAATTATGGCCAACACTGCGATGTAATATGAATTGCTCTATGTGTTGTTTTGGAGAAGACCGGCAGACATTGGAAACAAGAGAGCCAACTTGCGAAGAAATAGAGCTATTTATGAAAGATAGTAAACATAATTTTTGCATACTTTCTGGAGGAGAGCCAACTTGCCGCAAAGATATTAATAAGATAATCAGGATTTTAAAAAGACATAATAAAACGGTGACTATAAATACCAACGGTCTTAAGCTGTCCGATCTGGAATATTTGCAGGAATTAAAGAATGCTGGGTTAGATAGAATTAATCTCCAGTTTGACGGATTCCATAAAGATATTTACCAAATGTTACGCAATGATGATTTATTGAATAAAAAGCTGGCGATTTTAAATAACTTAAAAGAGATAGATATGCCGACTACAATTAATGCGGTGATTGTCAAAAATGTTAATGATGATGATCTTATGAATCTCATTGATTTCGCAGTAAAGAATAATTTTGTAAATGGGATTAATTTTTTTACAATTTGTTATCTGGGGGGAGCAAGAGATTGGTCTATGGATAACTATATAATGCCCGATGAAATAATCGATATCATTGATAAAAAAAGCGGGCAAAAGCTTAGTCGCAGGGATGTATTTTTATTCCAAAAATTTCATCTTGCCATAAAATCATTTCTCGGGCAACGGTATTGTTTCTACAATCAAATATATCTCCTGGTTCGTTATAAAGATTCTTATGAAGGCATTGCTTCATTCTTGAACCTGGAGAGGGCAGATCCTTGGCTTGAGAGGTACCAAGCAGTATACAAAAAGAATAAGATTGCATCGATGCTGTATTTAGCATTAGCAACAATAGCAATGCTAGTTAATAACAAAGTTTTTCTTATTGCTAAGGAAATCTTTTTATCCGGGGTTTCTTATTTTTTAAAAACTGGTAGATATCTTAAAAATAGGCAGTTTCTTTCTGTGAGTTTCTCAACGGGATGCGATCCGTATAAGTTTGACAATGCGATTGTTCAAAACTGCCAGAATGAGATTATTGGAGTAAATCGACAAGGGGAGCTTGCTCATTTAGGTAGGGAGGGGAATTATTGCATTAATTTGGAAAGACAGCTTTTAGCAGAACGAGAACAAAAAGAAAGAATTTAGAAAATGAATAAGTTTTTTATTTGGGCAACAAATGCGTGCATAGAACGAATTCTTGATTGCCAGAAGATACAAGATTATTTTCTATCTAATAAATGGCAGGCAGTTAAAAATATTGCAAAGGCCGATTTAATTATTATTAGTACATGTTCATTAACAAAAGATGAAGATGAAAGCTCTGCAGATTATATTCAATTTTGTTTACGTAATAAATCAAACAAAGCAAGGGTTATTATTGCCGGATGCATGCCGATTGTTTCTCCAGAAAAGTTTCGCAAGTTAGGTGACTTTACAACAATTTCGCCTACTAATCTTGAGGCCCTAGACGATATTATTAAATCAAATGTGAAATTTAGAGAAGTTAATGAGCCTAATAATGTTATTGCAAGTCGCTTTCATAAGATGTCGTTTAAACAGTTGTTAACTGCTCGCTCATGGGTTGAAAAGTTTTTTTTAAAAGATAAGCCAGGTAGTGACAGTCATAAGCCTTTATGGGATTCCGTTAGAAGCGGTTTTCAGTACTTTGGATTATTAAAATCATATATCAATCCTCTTCTAGTCGGTAAAAGAAATAATTTTCACTATCTTCGCATATCTAATGGTTGCATGGGAGCTTGCAACTATTGCGCAAAACGTTTTGCTACAGGAAATCTTAAAAGCAAGTCTTCAGAGAATATTATTAATGAGTTTCTTGAAGGAATTAAAAGTGGGAAAAAATATTTCTTTCTTGTTACAGAAGATTCTGGTTGTTATGGGCTTGATTGCCAAATGACAATAGTTGATCTTTTAAAGCAACTTTTTGAGGCTGGCGAGGATTATGATTTTAAACTGGCTATATCTAATTTTAATGCAAGATGGCTTATCCGCTATTATCAGGAGCTTGATGATATTCTAATAAAAAACCAGACCAAGATATATTATTTACAGATACCAATACAATCGGCAAGTAACAAGGTCCTAAAATTAATGAATAGAATGTACGATATTGATGCAGTGCAAGGATGTTTGCTAGATCTTAGGCAAAAAGCCCCAGATATTGCTTTAACCACTGATATTATTGCTGGTTTTCCTGGAGAAGCAGACAATGATTTTGAACAGACTAAGGAATTTCTAAAAAAACTTGAGTTTGAACATGTGGACGTTTTTGGTTTTCAAGACCGACGAAACACTGTTGCTAATAAAATGAAAGATAAAGTTTCCCAAGATATTATTGAGCGTCGGGTCTTTGAATTAGTTAGGGTGCAAAACTCTAAAAGAAACCTAGCTAATGTATTTAAGAAAGCATTCGAACTAGTTAATGATTTTTAAGCCATAGAAGTAGCATTTGATCTTGGAGATTGCATAAAATGAATTTGAATAATTATAAGGTAATTAGAAAAACAAAAAGCGTCTGTCCTGATTGTTTAAAGCCTTTAGATGCAGTAGTCAAACAGATAGATGATAAAATAATCTTGTCAAAAACATGCTTAGAGCATGGAGATTTTGAGATTTTACTTTCAAGTACAGCAGATTGGTATAAGAAACTTGAAAAGTTTTACTTTGCTGTTATGCAAAATGATTACAAGATAAATGAATACGAGATTTGGATTACGATGCGTTGTAATACGCATTGTACAATTTGCCATTTAGGTGATGCAAATAGTATTAATATTCCAGATCCTACATGTCAACAGATTGATGATTTCCTGCGTCAAAGCAAACATCGCTATTATATACTCTCGGGAGGAGAACCAACTTGCCGAGAAGATCTTTTTGATGTAATCAAAATTTTCAAAAAACATAATAAAATAATAACAATCCATGCAAACGGAATAAAAATCACCGACAAAAAATACCTTCAAAAATTAAAAACTAGCGGCTTAGATCGAATTAATCTGCAATTTGACGGATTTAACAGGCAACCCTACTTAAAATTCAGAGGCAAAGATATGCTTGATATTAAGCTTCGCGCACTTCACAACTTAAAAGAATTGGATATGCCTACTGACTTGAATGTTACGGTAGCAAAAAAAGTTAATGAAAAAGAGCTCAAGAAAATTATAGATTTTGCTGCGCAAAATCATTTTATAAACGCTGTTAGTTTTTTTACTATTAGCTATCTAGGCGATGTACGTCATTGGCCGATTGATTATAATATTATGCCTGATGAGGTGGGCGATGTTTTAGAGAAAACTACTGGGGGTAAAATAAAGAAAAATGATATTTACTTATTTCAGAAGATCCATCTGGGATTAAAATCATTATTAAAGCAGCGATTTTGTTTTTATACTCAAATATTCCTTTTGTTAAGATGTAGGGGGACATACGAGCCGATTACTAATTTTATAAACGCTAAAAGAGCGCAATGGGTATTGGATGAATATGCTAGTTTATTTAAGAAAAATAAGTTGATTGCAAGGATTTTCTTGACATGTTTTTTGCCTTTTAGCTTGCTAAAATTTTCTTCTTTTTTAATTATTAAAGAAATAATTCTAACATGGATTTCGTTTTTGTTTAAGAAAGACTATCATATAAAAAGCAGAAAGTTTCTTTATTTGAACTTTAATACAAGCTGCGATCCGCATAAAATGGATTACGATATTGCTTATAATTGTCATGATGAAATTATTTATCCGGATATTAAAACCGGAAAATTAAGAAATCCAGAGCTTGATGGATTTAGGGCAATAAGATTTGAAAAAGAGGACATAAGAAGACAAGTAGTCAATACAGCGGGGGATCGTGTTTAAAGCCTATCCGAGACATTCAGTAGATATAACATTTCAAGAATATATAAAAATACTCTCCTTAGTGTTTTCAGGAAAAATAATCTCTGGAGAATATGTTCAGGTTTTTGAAGAGGAATTTGCGAGCTATATTGGCACATCAAATGCAGTAAGCGTGCCATCAGCAAGGCTTGGTCTTTATTTATTATTTAAGTATTTTGATTTCCCAAAAGACACGCAGATATTAATAACTCCTTTTACACATCAAAGTATTTTTACTGTTATAAAAGCTTTTGGTTTTGAACCTGTTTTTATCGATATAGATGAGTTGACTTTTAATACAAGTGCTGAAGCAGTAGAAGCTAAAATATCTCCCAAAACAAAGATGCTTATTCTTACTCACATGTGGGGGCAGTCATGCGATATGCAAGGTTTTATAGAGCTTAAGGAAAAAAACAATATTACAATTATAGAAGATTGTGCCATGGCGTGTGGGGCAGAATTTAATGGGCAAAAGGTTGGCAGTTTCGGTGATGCAAGTATATTCAGCTTTGGCAAAGCCAAAGCTATTTCTACATTTGGCGGGGGAATGCTATGTACTAATAATAAGAAGATTAATGACTTTGTTAAAAACGAATGCAAAGGCTTTAAGGATAATAAAGTATCAGCTCTTATCACGTCTATAATTAATTGTATTATTGCCAATATTTTAACAAGGCCACGAATTTTTTACTTTACTCTTTATCCAATATTAAGGTTTTTAAATATTCGAGATCCATATAATCCAATGGAGCGCAAAAAGGATTCTCTGGATATTCTGGAGAATATTCCCAGCGAGTGGAAAATCAGAATGTCTAATCTACAGGCTGCAATAGGAATAAAACAGCTTAAAAATCTGGATAAGCACAACAATAAGAGGATTGAGAACGCTTTAATTTTAAACGAGAAACTTAATTCAAGCAAAAATATCGCTGTGCCTTCTACTTTGCCAAAGAACAAACATATTTATTTGTATTATGCTTTATTTATCAAAGAATCTTACGATATGAATAATATCCGCAAGGCTTTAATAGCTATGGGTATTGATTCTCAATTAAATGAACTTACAACTCCGCCGCAGCTTGTAATATTCGGCGCTAATGCCGATG
>Ga0180009_10000928_pt1 | contig 37339 bp, 32 predicted proteins | sample OS_PC_MetaG_FD_123537 | JGI IMG/M metagenome (GOLD analysis project Ga0180009, IMG submission 123537) | Groundwater microbial communities from the Aspo Hard Rock Laboratory (HRL) deep subsurface site, Sweden - OS_PC_MetaG | ecosystem: Environmental > Aquatic > Deep subsurface > Groundwater... | reverse complement strand
CTGGTGACTTCATCTTTTCCAGGTCATGCCATGCGTGCTGACGCAGAGAATATTAGACCAGGAATGTTGGTTGGTAAGGCCTTGGAGTCATTGGATGCAGACAAGGGAAAGGTTTTAATACTGGTTAATAAACAATGAAACAAATAAAAATTTTTTTTAAAATAAAAAGTATCAATGTATTTATAATCTTAAGTGTTGCTACTATGCTTCTTTTAAGCGCTGTTTGTTTTTCGCAAGAAGGAGATACTAAAACAATTTCATTAATCACGTACAGACACAGATATCAATATGCTGCCTATGATTTAGTAAGAACAAATATTTTTAAAGACAGCAACGATTTAAATTTTTATGTTGATCCTACAGTGCAGAGTAGAATGCATCAGATAAGATTAGCCAGTGTAGGTGCTGGAGCTGGACAGCAGGCAGATCTTACGCTGGAAGGGAAAATTTATGGAACAAATAGTGAAGGTTTCTATATTGATGTGGGTTATGATGCTGTTCCGGAATTTTTAAACCAGACTGCAGCTGCTGCTTGGCCGGCAGCGATTTATATTAATAGTGTGCGTACCAAATCTTTTTTCTTTATGGGGGCGATGGATCCTGCCCAGCCAATACCGCCTTTATCAGGAAAACATGTTTATGATATTGCCGAAGGCATGAATGTCGTTGATGCCGAAGCTTGTGATGTAGTGGTAATCAGCGAGGACCAAGATTTAGTGCTTACTAAATCAACTGCTAAGTTTGATACAAAGGTTGCCGGAGTAGTATCAGAAGAGCCTAAATTATACATGGGGGCAATTGCGGGATTGACGCCGGTGGCCTTAACCGGAGTTGTTAAATGTAATGTGACGGCTGAAAACGGACCCATAAAAAGAGGAGATTTATTGGTTAGTTCATCTTTTCCCGGATATGCAATGCGCGCTGATTCTGAAAACATTAGACCGGGCATGGTTATTGGTAGTGCATTAGAAGGATTGGAACAGGATAAAGGAAAGATTTATATTTTAGTTAATCAGTAAGCAATTAGACCAAAGACAAAGGATGCAAGACCCGGGTAGGTTAAAATTGGCAGTCAGTGGTCTTTAGTTTAAAGTCTTTAGTCTAATTTTTTAGTTTAACCAGAAGTATTGTTAAATTTGAGGTGAGATCATGTTGAAAAGTGAAGGAATAAAAAAAGGCCTTGAACGAGCTCCGCACCGCGCACTTTTGTTCGGTACCGGAATTTCCAGACAAGATTTAAAAAAACCGTTTATTGCCGTGGCGACTTCTTACAATGATTTTATCCCAGGCCATGTGGGTATGCGGGATTTGGAAAGATTTATTGAAAGAGGCATTTCCAACGAAGGCGGAGTTCCTTTTTTCTTCGGGGTACCGGGAATTTGTGACGGCATTGCTATGGGGCATGAGGGTATGCATTATCCTTTGGCCTCACGCGAATTGATTGCCGATAGTGTGGAATCCGTGGTAAAAGCGCATTGTGTGGACGGCTTGGTGTGTCTTACTAATTGTGATAAGATAACCCCGGGTATGCTTATGGCCGCAGCACGTCTGAATGTTCCGACTATTGTGGTGACCGCAGGTCCGATGTTATCGGGAAGACATAATATGCGTCGCCTTTCTTTTGTGCGGGATACATTTGAGGCCTTAGCCAAGGCAAAAAAGGGTGAGATTACAACAACTGATCTTTGTGATTTGGAAATGGAAGCATGTCCAGGACAAGGCTCATGCCAGGGACTATATACCGCAAATACAATGGCCTGTCTTACAGAAGCTCTGGGCATGTCATTGCCAGGTTGTGCTACGGCTTTAGCCGGGATGGCTAAGAAAAAAAGAATTGCCCAATTAAGTGGGGAGCGGATTGTGCAGCTAGTAAGAAAAAATATCACACCTTTAAAAATTATGAACAAAAAATCGATTGAAAATGCAATCACAGTTGATATGGCCTTAGGTGGCTCAAGCAATACCATTTTGCATCTTTTGGCGATTGCCAATGAATGTAAGGTAAAGTTATCGCTTGAACGTTTTGACCAGATAAGCAAACAGACTCCGCATATCACTAATTTAAGACCAGGCGGAGAGTATTTTATGGAGGATCTGGAATTTGCCGGTGGTATTCCTGCTGTGCTAAAACGTCTTAAAAATAAATTGAATGATACAATCACGCTTTCTGGCGCGAGGATAAAGGAAATTGCATCCAGTGCTGAGATTACAGATGAAGATATCATCCGGCCTCTGAATAAGGCTTATCATAAAGAAGGCGGGATGGCGATATTGTTTGGCAATCTTGCACCCGAAGGTGCAGTGGTAAAGCAGTCTGCATTGAGTAAAAAGATGTTATATTTTAAGGGAAAGGCGTGTGTTTATAATAGTGAAGAGGCAGTGATGAAAGACATTCTCGCTTCTCGTATAAAGAAGGGGTCTGTACTTGTTGTGCGTTATGAAGGTCCAAAAGGCGGGCCAGGTATGCGCGAGATGCTTGCACCGACAGCGGCAATTGTGGGTATGGGGTTATCCGAAGATGTTGCCCTTATTACCGACGGTAGATTTTCTGGCGGCACGCGCGGTCCTTGTCTTGGCCATGTTTCTCCAGAAGCGGCTGCAAATGGCCCGATTGCGGCGATAAAAGACGGGGATTGGATCATTATTGATATCAAAAAAAGAAAGTTAGAGCTAAAGATCAGCAAGCAGCAGTTAAAACAAAGGCTGCTTAAGATAAAACATCCGCAACCTAAAATTACAACCGGTTGGCTTAAACGCTATGCCAAGATGGTGGGTTCAGCTAGTACAGGTGCGGTGTTGGATAATAATTTTTAATAATAGGGAACGATTATTATGAAGAAAAAAGGATCTGAGATTTTAGTAGAATCGCTATTAAAAGAAGGAGTAGAGGTAATTTTTGGCTATCCTGGAGGATCAGTCTTACCTTTATTTGATAGTCTTTATGATGCAAAGTTGGATTTTGTGCTTGTACGTCACGAACAAGCTGCAGCCCATGCTGCGGATGGTTATGCCCGGGCAACCGGAAAAGTAGGGGTGTGTGTAGCGACTTCAGGACCTGGCGCAACAAATCTGGTTACAGGGCTGGCTACGGCGCATATGGATTCAGTCCCTATGGTTGCAATTACAGGCCAAGTAAAGACATTTCTTATCGGTAACGATGCGTTTCAGGAAGCTGATATTACGGGCATAACGCGTCCGATAACAAAACATAATTATCTGGTAAAGAATATATCCGAGCTTGCTTGCACAATTAAAGAGGCGTTTCATATTGCTTCTACCGGAAGACCAGGCCCTGTGGTAATTGATGTGCCCGTAGATATTCAGATGCAGGAAGCGGAATTTGATTATCCAGAATGTATAAATATGCGTTCCTATAAGCCCACACTTAGCGGGCATCCAGGCCAAATAAAAAAAGCGGTTAAATTAATCAGCCAGAGTTCAAGGCCGATAATTTATGCTGGTGGCGGAGTAATTATTTCAGACGCCAATAACGAATTACAGGAATTAGCCAAGAAAATAAACACGCCGGTGACCACCACGCTTATGGGTCTGGGCGGATTTCCGGAAGACCATGGTTTATCTTTGGGCATGCTTGGGATGCACGGTACAGCCTATGCCAATCATGCGGTTATGGATAGCGATCTTATTATTGCTATTGGCGCCCGTTTTGACGACCGCGTTACAGGAAAAATCGATGAATTTGCCCCGCATGCAAAAATCATCCACATTGATATCGATCCCACAGCCATAAGTAAAAACGTTAAGGTAGATATTCCGATTGTGGGTGATGTAAAAGATGTTCTCACTAAACTTAATAAGATCGTAAAGGCCCCGGATACAGAAAAATGGCTTAAGCAGATTAAGCAGTGGCAGGAACGTCATCCGCTTACCTACAAAGATACAGGGACTAAAATAAAGCCACAATACGTGGTCCAGCAGATAAATAAGGTTACAAAGGGAGATGCCATTATCTGTACCGAAGTTGGTCAAAATCAGATGTGGGCAGCCCAGTATTATACTTATACAAAACCGCGTAGTTTTATTTCCTCTGGCGGCTTAGGAACAATGGGATACGGTTTTCCCGCGGCATTGGGAGCTAAAATTGGAAAACCAGAAAAAATAGTTTTTGATATTGCCGGCGATGGATCTATTCAGATGAACATCCAGGAACTGGCTACTGCCGTGGCCAATAAAATCCATGTAAAGATAGCTATACTTAATAACGGATATCTAGGCATGGTCAGACAATGGCAGGAGCTGTTTTATAAGAAGAGATATTCTCATACAAATATGACCAGTCCTGATTTTGTTAAATTAGCTGAAAGTTATGGGGCTTGTGGTATTCGGATTGAAAAAAAAGAAGATGTGAAAAAGGCAATTGAACAAGCAATTGGGATAGATAACGTTGTGATTATGGATTTTGTTGTAGAAGAAGAAGAGAATGTTTTTCCGATGGTACCAGCGGGTCAGGCCATCAATCGAATGATCGGCGGCATGGCTTAAAAAAATAATGTAGGAGTTATCGATGAAGCATACAGTTTTTGTTCTGGTTGAAAATAAACCTGGAGTCCTGGCCCGGATTGCAGGGCTTTTTAGTGCGCGTGGTTTTAACATCGATTCCTTGGCCGTGGGCGAGACAAATGATCCCACTGTATCGCGGATGACCATAATTGTAGACGCCAAAGATGAGAAGATTTTAGAACAGATAAAAAAACAGTTACATAAACTTATAGATGTAATTACAGTCGGGGATCTAACCACAAAAGAATTTTTTGAACGTGAGCTTATTCTGCTTAAAATTGATACATCCGGTATAAACAGACAAAAACTGGATGAGATGCTCGATAAATTTGCCGGAAAGGTATTATCGTATGATCAGCAAGTGGCCATTGTTGAAATTACTGGGTCAAAAGGCGAAATTAATGAGCTGCTTGGGTTATTAACTGAAATGGGGATAAAAGAGTTGGTGCGTACCGGCAGGATCGCCATTGCTAAATAGTTAAAGGAGCAAAATAATGGTTACTATGGAGCAGCTTTTGCGTTTGATCGTAGAAAAAGGCGCTTCTGATTTACATCTTACAGTTGGAATTCCGCCGCAATTAAGGGTTGATGGTAAATTAATTTATACAGAATTTGAACCACTTACTCCGTTGGTGATTCAAGAGCTCTCTTACAGTATATTAACCAAACAGCAGATACAATATTTTGAAATGAAGAAAGAACTGGATTTTTCCTGGGGGATTAAGGAACTGAGCCGGTTTAGAATAAATCTGTATTATCAACGGGATTCGATTGCCCTGGCTGCACGGGTTATTCCGTTTGAAATTCCGACCATGGAAAAATTACAGTTACCGGAAATTATAAAAGAATATGCTGATAAACCCAATGGTCTGGTTTTGCTTGCCGGAGCAACCGGCAGCGGTAAATCAACCACACAGGCGGCAGTAATAAACTATATTAATAATAAACGACGTGCACATATCATTGCGATCGAGGATCCGATAGAGTATTTGCATAAACATAATTTGAGTACGATCAATCAGCGTCAGCTAGGAACAGATACGCTTTCCTATCCGGAGGCGCTTAAACATGTGTTTCGGCAGGATCCGGATATTGTTGTGATCGGAGAGATGCGGGATCTTGAGACGATTCAAGCCGCACTTACATTAGCAGAAACCGGGCACCTGATTTTTGCTACATTGCATACTGGTAGTTCAGCGCATTCGATAACCAGGATTGTTGATGTTTTTCCCGCGCATCAACAGCAGCAGATTAGGGTGCAGCTATCGCTTGTGTTAATCGGGGTTATTGTGCAAAAACTTATTCCTAATTACCGGAAGGAAGGCCGTTCTTTGGCGTTGGAGATAATGACCATGATTCCCGCGATCCAGAATTTAATTCGCGAGAATCATATACATCAGATATACTCACTAATTCAAACCGGCAGAAAATACGGGATGCAAACAATGAACCAGTCTTTATGCGATTTGGTTACTAATCGTACGATTAGTGTTGACGAAGCCTTAAAACATACCCTGGATGAACAGGAACTTACGACGTTGATTGAGAAACAGAAAAAGAAATAAAAAGAATTAGTGCTGGGTTTACCCCGTTAGAGATGATCAAATAAAAGTATATGTTCAATCACAAGATTTTTAAAAATAGAAAAAATTTTTATTCCCGGATTAGAGGTAGCACACGGTTGCCCTAAAGCAATCTATCCCACGCGGGATAAATCTCTAACGGGGTTAATTCGCAGACGGCCTAAAAGGCCTATAATTTACATTGCATGTAAATTATCTGCTCATTAAAGGAGGAATAGATGGCAAAGGTTTATTACGATCAGGATGCAGATTTTAAGAATTTAAAAAACAAAACTATCGGAATTATTGGCTATGGCAGCCAAGGTCATGCCCAGGCTCAAAATTTGAGGGATTCCGGGTTAAAGGTAATTATTTCAGAATTAGAAGGAACGCCTAATTACAAGCTGGCAAAATCGCAGGGGTTTGAGCCTTTATCCGCTGCGGAATTAACCCAGCAGGCAGATATTATCCAGATCCTTGTGCCGGATGAATACCAGGCAAAGGTTTATGAAAAAGAGATCAAGACAAATTTATCTGCAGGCAAGGCAATTATGTTTTCGCATGGGTTTAACATTAATTTTAAGCAGATTGTTCCGGCAAAAGATATTGATGTGTTTATGATCGCGCCGAAGGGGCCGGGGCATCTAGTAAGAAGCGAATATGAAAAAGGCGGTGGCGTACCGTGTCTTATTGCTATTTTTCAAGATGCTTCGGGCAAGGCAAAGGATATTGCGCTTGCCTATGGCAAAGGTATTGGCGGGGCACGGGCCGGAATTATTGAAACCACTTTTCAGGAAGAGACCGAGACCGATCTTTTTGGAGAACAAGTGGTTCTTTGCGGCGGGGTATCAGAACTTGTGAAAAAAGGGTTTGAAGTATTAATTGAGGCTGGGTATCAGCCGGAAATTGCTTATTTTGAGTGTCTGCACGAACTTAAACTGATTGTTGACCTTTTTTATCAAGGCGGAATTAGCTATATGCGGTATTCTGTTTCTAATACCGCTGAATATGGAGATTTGACCCGCGGTAAAAGGATTATTACAGATGCGACAAAAAAAGAGATGCAGAAGATTTTAAAAGAAGTGCAAAGCGGAAGCTTTGCCAAGGAGTGGATGCAGGAATGTGAAAACGGCAAGTCGAATTTTAAACGCATGGAACAAGAGGGCAAAGATCATCCGCTTGAAGTCGTGGGACGCAAATTAAGAAAGATGATGAAGTGGATAGATTCTAAAGAGGTATAGAACAAGATGAGCAAGAGAATATATATATTTGATACGACATTGAGAGATGGCGAGCAAGCCCCCGGGGCGAGTCTTAGTACCCAGGAGAAGATAGAGGTTGCCCATCAATTGGTTCGTCTGGGTGTCGATATTATTGAAGCGGGTTTCCCGATTTCCTCGCCGGGTGATTTTAATTCAGTTAAGCAGATTGCCAAAAACGTAAAGGGTGCGACGATTTGCGGATTGGCACGCTCTTTAAATAAGGATATTGATGCCGCCGCGGCATCATTGAGGCCAGCCAAGAGAAAACGTATCCATGTATTTCTGGCTACCTCCAAGATACATATGCGTTATAAACTAAAAAAAGCAGAAGCGGAGATATCAAAAATAGCACAAGCCGCCGTAAAATATGCACGTCGTTTTTGTGATGATATTGAATTTTCCCCTGAGGATGCATCACGTACCGAAAGAGAGTTTCTGTTTCGAGTTATCGAGAAGGTAATCAATGCTGGTGCTACTACAGTCAATATTCCGGATACTGTAGGTTATGCACAACCGGATGAATTCGGGGATTTGATAAAGGCAATTTGCAATAATGTACCGAACATATCCAAGGCTATCATATCCGTACACTGCCATAATGATCTGGGGTTGGCAGTGGCGAATTCTCTTAGCGCGATAAAAAATGGTGCCCGGCAAGTAGAGTGTACTGTAAACGGCATCGGCGAACGTGCCGGAAATGCTGCGGTGGAAGAACTTGTTTTGAGTTTGAATACCCGAAAGGAATTTTTTAAAGGTAAAACAACCGGTATAAACACAAAAGAAATTTATAAAACAAGCCGCCTGGTGAGCAAGTTGACTGGTTTTGTCGTTGCCCCGAATAAGGCGATTGTCGGAGGCAATGCCTTCCGCCACGAATCCGGGATTCATCAGGATGGAGTGTTGAAGAAAAGACAGACCTATGAGATTATTCGTCCAGAAGACGTAGGATTTTACGGAGAAGGCCTTGTTCTGGGAAAACATTCCGGCCGCCATGCCTTATCCGAACGCCTGAAACTATTAGGCTTTAATCTAAACAAAGAACAGCTTAAAAACGCATTTTCGCGGTTTAAGGAACTAGCGGATAAAAAGAAAGAGATATTTGAGGAAGATTTAATCTCTATTGTGGAAGAACAGATAAAAGGCTTGCCCCAGGTCTGGCGTATTGATAACTTTAAGTTCTCAGGGGGCAGTCACATTAATCCAGAAGCAACCGTAAAACTGAAAAAGAAAAATAAAATCTATACGGCAACTTCTCATGGTGACGGGCCTGTCGATGCCTGTTATAAAGCCATAGAAAAGATTACCAAGATTAAAGCTAAATTGCTCGACTATTCTATCCAGGCTGTAACCAGAGGCAAAGATGCCTTGGGCGAGGTCAATATAAAGGTTAACATCAAAAAGAAAGAAATTGCCGGACGCGCTGCCAGTACCGATATTATTGAGGCTTCCGTAAAGGCGTATCTGAATTCTATGAATAGATTTTTGTTTAAAACCAAGACCGCAGATAAAATAAGATTGTAAAAAATGAAGCAAGCCAAGTCTACCCGCCGCTATGGTCTAATCGGTTATCCTGTAAAACACAGTTTTTCCAAGGCAATGCATGAGGCGGCATTTAAAGCTTGTAAAATTGATGCTACTTATGAGTTATTTGAGGTAAAGCCGGAAGAACTGGAGGACTTTTTACTTAATCGTAAAGATTGGGATTGTATTAATGTAACTATTCCTCATAAAGTTAAAGCAAAAGAGATCTTAGAGAGAAGCTATCCTTATGATAAAAATATTGATAATATACAGCCCAATCTGCTAGATGCAATTTTGACTGGAGCGATCAATACAGTAAAAAGAAATGAGAATAGATTAGATTATTGGAACACTGATGCAGAGGGATTTATAAAATCATTAGAGCAGGATTTAGGATTTGAACTTAATAATGTTCAAGAGCCATATAAAAATGTGCTCCTTTTCGGATGTGGTGGTGCTGGAAGAGCTGTTATTGCTGGTTTAAGTTGGCAGCAGCATAGAGTTGATAAAATATATGTATTTGATAAAAGTGAAAAGGCAATCGATTCTGCCAAGGAATATTTTAAAACCATACCAGGTGAATTGCCAGACAGGTTAGCAGAGAAAATAGAATTTTTAACCGAAAGTCAAATAGCCGATAAGATAAAAGAATGTCAGCTATTGGTTAATGCATCACCAATAGGAATGAAAAAAGACGATGGTTCTGTAATAGATAAAAAATTGCTTCATGAAGATTTATTTATCTATGATGTTGTTTATAATCGAGAAACTCAACTAGTTAAAGATGCAAAAGAATTAAATTTAAAAGCAGTCGGTGGATTGGGAATGCTTTTATATCAGGGGGATGTAGCGTTTAATCTTTGGACAGGTAAAGCGGCTCCGGTTGAAATTATGCGCAAGGTTTTAGAACAGGAACTAAAAAAATGCCAGAAATAGCAATTAAAATCATCTTATTTATTTACGGTGCGCTTGTGGGTAGCTTTTTAAACGTCTGTATTTATCGTATGCCGCGAGATGAATTATCTGTACGCAAACCGCAACGTTCTTTTTGTCCGCATTGTAATAAGCAGATACTCTGGTACGATAATATTCCTTTTTTAAGTTATATTTTTCTAGGAGGTAAATGCCGGTTTTGCAAAGGAGCTATTTCGTTTCGCTATTTTTTGGTGGAGTTGATTACAGCAAGTTTATTAGTTGTTCTTTATAGTTTTTTTGGAGTGTCTTTGCAATTCTTTGTCTATAGCGTATTGACATGTGCATTGATTGTGGCCACATTTGTTGATTTTGAGTTCCAGATTATTCCGGATGAAATAACACTGGGTGGATTGGTTATCGGTGTAATTCTGTGTTTATTATTCCCCAGACTCCATAATACAGGTTCCCGGATAAGCTCGCTTATTCAGGCGGGATTGGGAATACTTGCCGGCGGTGGCAGTATTTATTTAATCGGTAAATTTGGAGAGATCATGTTTGGTAAAAAGATTATTGATAAACAGGATTTTGTTGGCCATATAGATAGGATAGATGAGGTTTGGAATGATCTGATTAAGCAGGGTTATATGACTGAACAAGGTATAGTGAAAAAAGAGTTTTTAAGTTTAAGAACTGCTAAGCAAATGAATATAGCACCTAATCTTTCTAAGGAAAAACAGAAGATATACAATTTTTTAATACAGGTTCCGAAGCAGGCAATGGGCGGCGGTGATGTTAAATTTCTGGCGATGATCGGTGCGATTGTCGGCTGGCAACAGGTTTTGCTTATATTTTTTATGGCCCCATTTTTTGGCGCGATTGTCGGTATTATTTTAAAGATATGCAAAGGTGATGAGCTTATTCCTTACGGGCCTTATTTATCTTTAGCTACATTTTTGATTTTGTTATGGGGCAGAAATATTCTAGATTATTATTTTATTTATAACTTTTAGGAGGATATTATGTTGCGCTTTATGAGTGCCGGTGAATCTCACGGAGAATGTATGGTTGCGATTATCGAAGGTCTTCCGGCCGGGATGCAGGTTGATCAGGCTCTGATTAATAAAGAATTAGCCCGGCGCCAACAAGGATATGGTCGCGGCGCACGGATGAAAATAGAAAAAGATAAGGTGCAGATTCTAGCGGGCTTAAAGGCAAACAAGACCCTGGGCAGTCCGGTTGCGGTGATGGTAAAAAACAAGGATTTTAAAATTAATGAACTGCCTTCTATCAGCGAACCGCGTCCCGGCCATGCTGATCTTAGCGGCGCCATAAAATACGGTTTTTCTGATATACGGTGTGTCTTAGAACGCGCCTCGGCCCGGGAAACGGTGGTACGGGTTGCGGCCGGAGCTTTATGCAAAACTTTTTTGAAAGAGTTTGGCATTGAGATAAAAAGCAAGGTAATCAGTATCGGCGGCCAAACAGATAAAAAGAAAATAAAAGATAAGATAGATTTAGCCAAAAGACGTAAAGACACCTTAGGCGGGGTATTTAGTGTAGAAGCATATAATGTCCCGGTGGGCCTGGGCAGTTATGTTCATTATGACCGTCGTCTAGATGCGAAATTAGCGCAGGCACTTATATCCATACCTGGGATAAAGGCAGTTGAGTTTGGACTCGGATTTGGCTTAGCCGATAAATTTGGTTCTTCTGCGCATGATGAAATCCTGTATTCAAAAGCCAAAGGATTTTATCGAAAGACGAATAATGCCGGCGGCCTTGAAGGCGGGATGAGTAATGGTGAGCCGATAATTGTGCGTTGCGCGATGAAACCGATTGCCACCTTAGGTAAGCCGTTAGCATCTGTAGATATAAAAACCAAGAAAAATGTATTGGCCTCTGTACAACGTGCAGATATTTGTGCCGTAGAGGCGGCCGGTGTTATTGCCGAGGCAATGACGGCGGTTGTGCTTACGGATGTATGCTTAGAAAAATTCGGCCAGGATGATATGGCCAGAATAAAAAAAGCGGCTAAGGAATATCTTAGTTATCGATGAACAAAAAAATAGAACAGGAAAATTACACACAGCTTGAGAATATTGCGCTTAGTCAAGGGGCAGCTTTATTTGGAGTTGCTGATTTCAAAAAATATAAGGCATGCGTATCGCCTGAAATAGAACCGTTGCTTGAGAAATTTCCCTATGCGATAAGCATCGGGGTTGAATTATCTTGTGCGGTATTAGATACTATTTCCGGCGGCCCTACGCTTATTTATAGCTGGCATTATCGTCAAATAAATACACTGCTTGATCATATTGCCTTGAATTTAAGCCGATTTATTCAATCCCAAAATTATTTGAGTTTACCTATCGCGGCTTCCCAGGTAGTTGATTGGAAACAGCAAAAGGCGCATATAAGTCATAAGCATTTGGCAGTTTCTGCAGGGTTAGGGTATATAGGACGCAATAATTTACTGGTTAATGAAAAATACGGCGCTGGATTACGTCTTGTAAGTATTCTTACAAATATACCGCTTATTGTTGATAAACCTAAAAAATATGATTGCGCAGATTGTCACCGCTGTGTAGCTGTTTGTCCAGTGGGGGCGATAAAAGAAAAACCGGAAGATTTTGAACACATGCTTTGTTATGAAAAATTAAAAGAATTCTCCAAAAGGGCAGGAGTAAAATACTGCATCTGTGGAATCTGCATAAAAGCCTGTCGGGGTAAGGCAAACAGCGTCTAGAAGTAATCAAATCATGGGCATTCCGACAAAACACAAACCAGTTAAATTGATTATTGGTCTTATTGCGCCGGAAGATCTTTTTGATAAAGTAGAGAAAATACTCTGTCAAAAGTTTGGCCCCGCTGATTTTAAAAGCGAGATCTTGGATTTCAATTTCACCGATTACTATGAGCGAGAAATGGGTACTGGTTTAAAACGCAGATTTTTAAGCTTTAAGCGGAACATTGTTCCAAGAGATTTATCACATATCAAACTTTATACAAACCGGATCGAAAAAAAGTTTTCTAAAAGCAATGGATCGCGCAAGGTAAACATCGATCCTGGTTATCTTACGCTATCAAAACTGGTTTTAGCCACAACCAAAGATTACCAGCACCGGCTTTATCTAGATAATGGCATATATGCTGAGGTAACCCTGCGGTTTAAGGGTAAGAGCTTTACTATCTGGGAATGGACATACCCAGATTATCGCAGCCCGGCTTATATAAGCATTTTTAATCATATCCGTAATAATTTGTTGAGCAAAGATAAAGGCAAAGATGTATAACGAAGAAGAACAAAAGCAGTATTATCGTCTAAAAAACTGGCTAATACTAATCCACCTTGGCCTTACTCTGGTATTTTTGTTTATCATGGCCTATAGTTTTTCCTTGCCGCTTAAAGAAGCCGTTAATGTCATCACCCGTAATTCAGTTATTGTAATTACGATATATATTTTTTTATTTTATATCTTATATTTTATTTTTACTTTTGGGTTAAAATTTTATGAAGGCTTTGTGGCCGAACGCAAATTTCAATCTTCCGTTGAGCCTTTTGGTAAATGGATAAAAGGACTAGTAAAAAAAGAAGGAATTATATATTGTGAGTTTTTAGTTATCGTTCAGATGGCATACTTTTTTTTAGAAACAGATCAAAAGTTTTGGTGGTTATGGGCCTGGCTGGCCTGGGTAATTTTAAGTAACTTGTTCACTAAAATTTATCCGATGTTTATTCAGCCGCTTTTATATCGATATAGCCGGTTAGATGATTCTGATTTAAAACAAAAACTCATTAGTCTGGCTGCCAAGGTCGATATCAAAGTCAAGGATATCTATAAAATAAGTTCAGATTGGGAAATAAAAAAGAAAAACGTTGCTTTATCCTGGACCGGTTCTGAACGCAAGATTATCTTAAGCGATACGCTTTCTGATTATGCCAAAGAGGAGATTGAGGTTATTACAGCAAGAGAGCTTATACATATTCGCTATAGACACCTCTGGCAATTACTAGCCATAGAATCAGCAATGGCCTTAGGCAGCTTTTGTTTCGTTGGTGTTTTGATAGAACCTTTGATCAAGATTTTTGGTTTTAAATTAATTTTTGATATCGCGGCCTTTCCGGTATTAGCCGCATTGTTTTTAATTGCGATAATGATTGTTGTCCCCATCCAAAATTATTTTAGCCGCAGATTACAAAGACAGACAGATGCATCTGTATTAAAACTCACCGGATCTGCTGAGGCCTTTATTTCTGTTTTAATGCGGCAGAATTTAGGCCAGGCAAAAGACCCTAATCCGCGTCGTTTTATCGAGATATTGCTTTATAATTATCCTGCGCTTTCAAGGCGCATTTTAATGGCGCAGGATTATGCGCATAATTTAGGATTTAAATAGCACCCAACATTTTAAGGATAGAAAAGGTGATTTTGGTCAGTGCTTGTTTAACCGGAGAAAAGTGTCGTTATAACGGTAAAGATTGCTCAAACTTGATCCTAAAAAAACTAAAGGAAAAAGGAAAAATAGTATCTGTATGTCCAGAGGTAAAAGGCGGGTTATCAGTGCCGCGCTTACCGTGTGAAATAACCGGTGGAGATGGTCAGGCTGTATTGGAAGGCCAGGCCAGGGTGGTTAATGCAATTGGCAAGGATCTTACGCCGGAATTATTAGCGGGTAGCTATGCGGGATTAAAATTGGCTAAGGAAAACAAAGTGCGATTGGCAGTGTTAAAGTCAAACAGTGCGGCTTGTGGAGTGGGAAAAATATTTGACGGCAGCTTTAAAGAAAAATTGATAAATGGCAACGGGATATTAACTGTGCTGCTTATGAAAGAAAACATTCGGGTCGTGAGTGAAGAGGAATTTTTTGGTATTTAAGATGAAAAATCAACAAATTGCCGAGGTTTTTAAACAAATTGCTGATATCTTAGAGATAAAGGGCGAGAATTTTTTCCGGATTCGTGCTTATCGTCGCGCGGCTCAGAATATTGAAAATTTAACAGAAGATATTGATGTTTTACTTAAAGAGAAAAAACTGGATATTCCCGGAGTTGGGACAGATTTATCGCAAAAGATACAGGAGATGATAGATACCGGGCGCCTTGATTATTTCGATAAGATAAAAAAGACGATACCCTCTGGATTATTAGAGATAATGACTATTCCCGGAGTCGGACCGAAAACAACAAAACTGCTTTACGATAATCTCAGCATTGATTCCGTTAGTAAATTAGAACGTGCGGCCAAAAAGCATAAACTGCGCGGTGTGTTCGGCCTAAAAGAAAAGACAGAAGAAAATATTTTACAGGGGATAGAGCTTATAAAACAAGGACACAGCTGCATTTTGCTTTCGGTGGCGATGGCCGCGGCTGCCGAGATTATGGATAAGTTGAAAAAACTAAAATTAGTGAAAAAGATTAATGTTGCCGGAAGCCTGCGCAGGAAGAAACAGACAATTCGGGATATTGATATCTTAATTAGTTCTACGCAGGAAGAAAAGGTGATAGATGAATTTTGCCGGCTGGCCCCGGTTAAAAAAATTCTGGCCAAGGGCCAAACCAAATCCGCGATACTTACCAACAATGGGATTCAGGTTGATCTGCGCGTAGTAAAGCCGGATAGTTTTGGAGCTGCGCTTGTTTATTTTACCGGTTCTAAGGCGCATAATATCCATATTCGAGAATTAGCCAAAAAAAGAGGGTTAAAGATTAACGAATATGGTGTGTTTTTAGAAAAAACGGGGAAAAAGGTTGCGGGAAAAACAGAACAAGATGTTTACAAGGCACTTAACCTTGCCTTTATCGAGCCGGAGATGCGGGAAGATACCGGAGAAGTAGAAGCCTCGCAGAAGCATAAGCTACCAAGATTAGTTACGTTAGCTGATATAAAGGCGGATATGCATATGCATTCTAATTGGTCAGATGGGGCTTATTCCATCGAAGATATGGCTAAGACCGCACAAAAAAGGGGATACACATACATCGTAATTACTGACCATTCCCAAAGTTTAGGGATTGCGCATGGTTTAAGCCCAGAAAGATTAAAGCAGCAGATTAATGAAATCAGGGCCTTAAATAAAAAGTTCAAAAATTTTAAAATCTTTAGCGGAGCAGAAGTGGATATAAAATCCGATGGGAGTTTGGATTTTGAAGATAAACTGCTTGAAAGGCTGGATGTGGTTTTAGCCGCTGTACATACCGGTTTTAAGCAGAGCAAGGAACAGTTAACCCAGAGAATAGTTAAGGCTATGCAGAATAAATTCGTAAATATTATTGTGCATCCTTTTGGCCGGCTTATCAATGAACGGGCTTCTTATGAGCTTGATTTTGAACAAATTATTAAGGCGGCCAAAGATACAAATACCGCTTTGGAAATTAACTCTTATCCCAAGCGGTTGGATTTGGATGATGTGCATGTGCGCCGGGCTAAACAGATGCGCGTTATGCTTGCTATCGGGACCGACAGTCATACTATCGAGCAGATGAACATGATGGAATTAGGCATTAGCGTAGCTAGGCGCGGCTGGCTTGAAAAAAAAGATGTGCTTAATTGTCTTTCTCAAGCTGAGTTTCTAAACAGAATAAAAAAATAATTTAAGGATAACGACTAAGGTGTAAAATTATGAAATTTGGCTTTACTGACTTTTTACTTAAAAAATTTAATCTGAATAATCCTGATCATACCGATCCCGAGATCCGCAGCCGCTGCGGATATTTGGAAGGCTGGGTAGCAATTATTGTTAATCTTATTATTTTTATGATTAAGATTGCAATCGGTATTATTAGCGGGAGCATAAGCGTTATTGCCGATGCCGTACATACAGCATCGGATGTGGTGACCTCTTTTGTTGTAATCTGGGGTTTTGAGCAATCCAAAAAACCAGCGGATAAAGAACATCCTTTTGGACACGGACGCATGGAAAATATTGCTACCTTAATTATTGCCGTACTTTTATGCGTGGTGGGAGCTGAAATTTTAAAAAACTCATGCATCCGGTTTTTAATGCCTTCGGCGGTAAACGCAAATATCTTTTTTGTTGTCGTGCTTATGGCCACAGGTTTCGTAAAAGAGTGGATGGCCCGGTTTTCTTTTAATCTTGCAGGCAAGATTAATTCTTCTACTCTTTATGCCGATGCCTGGCATCATCGCAGTGATGCGGTATCCACAGCGCTTGTAATTATGGCGGTTATTGGTTCAATGTTTAAGCTGTTTAAACTCGACGGTATTTTTGGGGGCATAGTTGCTGTTTACATCATATATACGGGAGTAAAATTGATTGACACGGCAAGTTTTGATTTGTTGGGGAAAGCGACGGATGAAGATTTGCTTAATGAGATAAAGGAATTAGCGGAGTCTGTTGACGGAGTAGAAGGGGTGCATGATATCCTTGTGCACGATTACGGTACGGTCAAGGCCATATCTTTACATGTGGAGGTGGATAAGACCTTGGATTCAGTCCGGGCCCATCAAATTGCAACTACGGTGGAAACCAAGATTGCTAAAAATATCAATTCAAGTCCGATTGCGCACATTGATTTAAAGAATAAAAAAACAAAAAAAGTATCTGCAAGCTTGAGAGTATTAAAAATGATTGTTCAAAAGTTTCCGCAGATTATAAATTTCCATGGGGTTCAGATATCCAGCAATGAAAGCGGAGATTTTTTGAATCTGCATATTGTACTATCTAAACTTATGAACGTGGAGCAATCGCATGAATTAGCCCATAAATTACAGGGTTCTTTGCAAACACGGTTTAAGGGGTACAAAATAAATATTCATGTTGAACCTTGTAATTCTAAATGTCAATTATGTGTACAATCCTGTAAGCAGACAACGTAACCGGATGTAAGAGATATTTGTATTTTTGGGGTTTTAAAAAATAGTGTGAAGAAAAATAAATTTAAATCTGGATATGTAGCTTTACTCGGAAAGCCAAACGTGGGAAAATCAACGATCCTGAATTATTTTCTTAACCAAAAGCTTTCCATCATATCCAGCAAACCCCAAACTACCCGCGATAATATCTGCGGCATCCTTAGCGAAGACAGCTATCAAATAATTTTTATCGATACCCCGGGCATCCATAGACCCCGGACAGCATTAGGCAAGCACATGGTTTCTCAGGCCAAGCAGGCCTATGATGATGCCGATGAGATCATGGTCATCGTAGATGCTAAGGAGGGGATAACAAATGATGATCGCGCGGTTTTTAAAATGCTTCAATCCAAACAAAAGAAGAAATATAAATGGTCGGCGGTTTTGATTAATAAAACTGACTTGATAAAAAAACAAGAACTTCTTCCGATTATTGATACCTGCCGAAAATATTTGGATGTTGATGATTATATTCCGGTATCTGGTTTAAACGGCGAAAACCTAAATATTGTCTGGGAAAATATTATTAAATTTATTCCCTCCGGCCCCCTGTATTATCCGCAAGAGCAATTAACGGATAAGAATGAACGTTATATCACAGCCGAAATGATCCGGGAACAGGTGCTTAAACTTTGTCGGCAAGAGATACCGCATTCTGTAGCAGTGGAAGTTAATTTGTTTAAACAGAATCCCGGTCGCAAGACATTGATTGAAGCTACTGTTTTCACCGAGCACGAAAGTCAAAAGAAGATAATTATCGGTAAAGAAGCCAGCATGCTCAAGTCCATTGGCTGTACCTCAAGGGCCGAGATTGAAAAATTTTTGGATAGAAAAGTATATTTAAAACTTTGGGTAAAAGTGAAACAAAATTGGCGCAAAGACCCTGATTTTCTGCAACGCTTAGGTTATCATTAAATATAACAGCGTTTTTTATTGACATAAAAGTAGCTTGGTATATAATAAAAGCAGGAAAATATTTTTTACCCTTCTAAAACTATATTCACGTTAAAAATAGGGGCGTTAATCGAAAGGGGGAGAACGTGAAACTTACCCGCAGACAATTCTTAAAATTATTTGGTTCTTCAGCCGTAGGGGCAGGTGTATCCAGTCTTTATATTCCGGAAATAGCCCAGGCCTTAGAAGATGCCGCCAGTGGCAATCCGCCGGTGATATGGTTGAGCGGAGCAGGGTGTACGGGTTGCTCTGTTTCTTTATTAAATACAGTGCATCCTAAAATTGCGGAGGTATTATTAAAGGTTATTAGCTTGCGTTTTCACCCTACAATTATGGCTGCGGCCGGAAACTTGGCAACATCGATGTTGGATGAAACCAGAAAAAAATATAAAGGAAAATATATTTTGATTTTAGAAGGAGCGGTTCCGTTAGCGGAGAGTGGTATTTATTGTACGATCGGAGAACGGAACGGTCATCATTTAACGCTACTGGAAGCAGTTCTGGAGCTGGCCGAAGATGCAGCAGCTTTAGTTAGTGTAGGCACCTGTGCTTCCTATGGCGGAATTCCACGCGGAAAGCCTGATCCCATAAGATGTCGAAGCTTAGCGGAAGTTACAGGTAAGACGGTTTTAAATATTCCCGGTTGTCCGCCACATCCAGACTGGATTGTGGGCTCGTTAGTACATGTGCTTTTATTCGGCCTTCCGGAATTAGACAAGAACGGTCGACCGGTAATGTTTTATGGTAAGAGCATTCATGATAATTGTCCGAATTATTCATATTTTGCCAATGGTGATTTTGCCCAAAAATTAAGTGATGATAAGTGTCTTATCCAGCTGGGCTGTAAGGGGCCAACATCATTTGCCGATTGTCCCAATCGCCATTGGAACGGATATGTTAACTGGTGTATTGGTTCTGGTACTGGATGTATTGCCTGCTGTGAGCCAGGATTTCCCGATACCTCCGCACCGTTTTATGTAAAATTACCTGAACAGCTGATACCTACTAGGATAGTTTGATTAAGATAGAAGGAGAAAAAAATGGCAAAACAAACCATATCTATTGATCCGGTAACACGTATTGAAGGACATCTAAAAATTGAGGTTGATGTTGATAATGGCAAGGTAGTTGATGCCCGTTCTAGTGGTACGTTATGGCGCGGCATTGAAGTCATTTTAAAAGGCAGGGATCCGCGTGATGCCCAGCATATTACGCAGCGTATATGCGGGGTATGCCCGATCGGCCATTGCATGGCCTCTACATTTAATCTTGATTCTGCCTTTGGCGTAAAGCCGCCTTCTAACGGCCGAATTATCCGCAACCTGATTTTAGGTGCAAATTTTATTCAATCCCATGTATTACATTTTTATCATCTGGCAGCCTTAGATTATGTCGTGGGTCCGGATGTGGCCCCGTTTATCCCGCGTTATAAAGGAGATTATCTTTTGCCGAAAGATGTAAATGATGCTGCCGTAGCCCATTATTTGCAGGCATTAGATATCCGTATGAAGGCGCACGAACTTTTAGCGATCTGGGGTGGTAAGGCCCCGACCACGATGTCGGTTACACCCGGTGGCGTAACGGAAAAACCCAGTGTGGATAAAATTGCCTCTTCCCTCTGGAGGATAAGGCAGCTGCAGGATTTTATTAATAATGTGTATATCCCGGATGTTTTGGCAATTGCGGGTGTTTATAAAGATTATGCGCAGGTTGGTGTAAGTTATAAGAATTTTCTTTCTTACGGCGCGTTTGATTTAGATGATACTCAAGAGCCAGAAAAGATGTTTAAACGGGGCCGGATAACATCTGATGTAGAATTGGATGTTGTTCCAGAGCAAATAACCGAGGATATTAAATTTTCCTGGTATAAAGATGATATTGGGCGTAGAAATCCCAGACAGGGGGTGACGGAGCCGGATCCACATAAAAAAGATGCATATTCCTGGATTAAAGCCCCGCGTTATGACGGTATCCCCCATGAAGTTGGGCCGCTAGCCAGAATGTGGGTTAATGGAGATTACCGTCAGGGCGCTTCTTTATTGGATCGGCATGCGGCGCGGGCTCTCGAGACCAAAAAAGTTACAGATGCGATGGAACAATGGGTAATGCAGCTTAAACCTGGGGAGCCGGTATTTACACCATATGAGATACCGCAACAAAGTTATGGCATGGGTTTAACTGAGGCCCCACGCGGTGCTTTAGGGCATTGGATCGAGATACAGAACAAAAAGATTGCCAATTATCAATGCGTGGTTCCGACCACCTGGAATTGCTCGCCGCGGGACAATGATTTTCAACGCGGTGCTGTAGAAGAGGCATTAGTGGGTACTCCGGTAGCAGATGCCGATAATCCCATCGAAGTAGTCAGGGTGGTGAGGTCATTTGACCCTTGTCTTGCTTGTGCTGTACATTTAACCAAGCCGAACGGCGAAATAAAGAAATTCAGGGTTTGTTAGTATAAATTATTAGGTATTTCTTTGATAAAAAAAAAGATTGTTGTTTTAGGTATTGGCAATCTCCTGCTTAAAGACGAGGGTGTGGGCATCCACGTAGTCCAGGCCTTAAAAAAAGAATCCCTGCCTGAGAACGTAGAAGTAGTTGATGGCTCAGTTTTGGGTTTTGACCTTCTGCCCATAGTGCAGAATTGTGATAAACTGATTGTTATTGATGCTATTAAGACCAACGAAAAACCCGGGACAATATTCAAATTTAACGCACAAGATATTGATATAAAAAGAGATACATCTGTATCCTTGCATGATGTTGACTTTTTTCAGGTCTTGGAATTGGCAAAAAGGCTTAATAAATTACCACCCACAGAATTGATTGCAATAGTACCAAAAGAAATTGCTTGGGGCATGGAATTATCGGATTGTTTGACAGAAAAAGTACCAGAATTGACAAAACTGGTAAAGGATGAGATAAAGAAAACCAGTAGTGAAAAAATAATCGAAAGGAGTTGAAAATGATAGGCTTAGAAAAAAAATATTATTTTCATCTGATCGCTTGTTTTCTGGTAACTTTAATATTTACAGTATGTTATGTAACGCTTATCCAGAATTATGCCTTTTCTCAGGCTGAAGAATATGTCGGTGTTGAAAAATGTAAAGCCTGTCATCCCAAGCAATACCATGATTTTTCCCAGCGGCATTTTGAAAAGGCATGGAGAGTATTGAAGATGCGCAATGAGGACAAAAATCCAGAATGTCTTAAATGCCACACCACTGGTTATGATAAACCCGGCGGGTTTAGCTCAGAGGAAGAAACCCCCTATTTAACCAGCAAACAATGTGAATCCTGCCATGGCCCAGGGTCAAGGCATATGAATAATCCAGCTGATCCTGAGGTTAAGCAGGGATTAAAGGTAGCCAATAAGAAAAATGTGTGTATTGAGTGCCATCTTTGCATGAAAACTCACCATAAACTTCAATTCTAATAAAATTTAAAAAAAAGATTGACAAAAAACTGGTTTATGTTAAGATATACCATAGTAGCTTGTTAGGATTTTTAGCAAGCTTAAAAATAGTTGCCTAACATTATCATAGATGCTTTAATTTGGCAAAAAAGGGGGGATGAAAATAGGGCGCCGGAAGTATTCAGTCTATGATAGTAATAGAGATAGAAAATCATAAGAAAGAAACGTATAGTGGCAACTATACGAACGATAAAAATAGCAGCTTAAGTTAATGCAAATAGAGAAAACTAAGGATAAAATACAAGGAGGACATGGATGAAGAGATTAATAATTTTTAGTGCAGTAATCTTGGCCATGGCTTTATTGTGCACTCAAGTATTTGCACAGGAAGCTGTTGAGTCCAAATACGGCGTCAAGTTATATGGAAAGATTAAAGCTGATCTTTCTTTTGACGATTCAACTGTCAGCACTGGTAACTATGGCCGTTGGGTAGCTAATGAAACAACCGCGGCTGGAAAAGATGTTGATGCAATGAACTTAACTGCATCTGAAACCCGTTTGGGCTTAGATTTCAAAGGTCCTGATTATGAGGATATGGAAACCAGCGGTAAAGTTGAAGTTGATTTCTTTGATACGGCACTTGGTGAGAATAAAGCTCAGCTTTATATGAGACATGCCTATGCACAGGTTACGTGGCCGGATATGGATTTAAGTGTTCTGGCTGGTCAAACCTGGGATGTTATTGCTCCGCTTAACCCCACAACTCTTAACTATTCAGTTATGTGGTGGCAGGGTAATATCCAGTATCGCAGACCGCAAGTCCGCGTTACCAAGGGTATCGATCTTGACAATGATATGAAATTACTGTTCCAATTAGCAGCAGCAAGAAATATCGGCGATGCAGCAACTGCAGCTGGGACAGCTACCTACCCAAATACTAACGTAGATACTGGTGTTGATAATGCCTCTCCAATCTGGGAAGGCCGCGTCGCACTTTCTTTACCATTGTTGACTGAAAAAATGTCCAGCTTTGGTATATCTGGTGCGGTAGGGACAGAAACGCGTTATACAAATGCTGCTAAAACATTATCTCAAGACTATGATGTTTCAGTTCTAGCCTTAGACGTAAGCCTGCCTTTGGTGGAAGGTGTAGCGCTTAAAGGTGAATACTGGTCTGGAAAAAATGTTGATGCCTTCTTAGGCGGCATTGGCCAAGGCGTAAACATTGCTCCCACAACCGGAGTAGCCAGAGAAGTCGAAGCAGACGGTTACTGGATGGCATGTGCATTCGGACCGTATGATGACTGGAGTTTCAATGTTGGTTATGGTGTAGATGATCCTGATGATGCAGATCTTAATGCTGCTGCCAGAACGGAGAACACAGTTCTTTACGCTAATGTTATCTATAGTGTAAACGAAGCCGTTAAGGTCGGACTTGAGATTGCAGACCTGGAAACAAAGTATAAACCAGCAGCTGGTGCAGCCGCAACAAAGGGCGATGCAACCCGCGTTCAGGCATCTATGATTTATAGCTTCTAACTCTGATATTTAAAGAATATACGCAGAGGCGGTATGAAAATATCGCCTCTGTGCTTTTATGGTTAATTTTTATTTGAAACACTTTAATTTTTTAAAAAAATATTGACAAGATAAAATTCCCATGCTAAGGTATCATTTCAATAATACTAAGTAAGAGGTAGAATCAAATATTTTTAGATCATCATAGATAACTTTAAATCCGGCAAAAAAGGAGGTGGTGTAAAAGATCGCCAGAGGTTATGTGCATATGATGATAATAGGGCTAAACTAGAGATAAATCTAGGCAACTATAGATAAAGAAGATGTTTTTAAACTATAGACCTGATTTTTGAATAAATGTTGAATAAAATTAACTTAAGGAGGATACAAATCATGAAGCGTATGCTGACTATAGTTTGTGCTTTAAGTTTAGTGGCGTTACTTGTTGTGCCCGCTCAAGCTGAAGTACAAAATATCAAGATAGGCGGCTCAATTGACATCAGAGGATTTCTGCGTGATAACTATACAACCGCAGGTTCTGGTGGAGGAAGAGCTGTAACTGGGTTTACAAATACCAATTCTCGCGATTGGTACAATATGGTCACAAAACTAGCCGTAGAGGCTGATTTGACCGATAATGTAGGTGCAAACATTTTATTGGGTAATGAAAGAGACTGGGGCACTGCTGCCGCAGCTGGTGGCGGACAGGGTATTGTCGCCCTTGCTTCTTATATTACCTTAAAAGAAATGCTTTATTCACCTTTAACCGTTAAGGCAGGAAGATTCCCATTGCAGGTTGCTGATGGATTAGTGGTTGGGGATGGGGTTACAGGTGAAACAGCCGCAGCTAATGTAATCGCTACCGATTATTCTATGCATCATGAATGGGATGCTATTATGGGTGTGCTTGATTATGATCCGATGACCTTATACGTCGGAGTTGGTAAGTTAGCTGATGCTACCCAGGCCACAACTGATGACGTGGATATATTTGTTATTGATAGCGTTTATCAGATGGAGGATTACAAGGCTGTGTTAGACACCTATTTTGCCAATGCCCACTACAGCAGTCCAGGTAATGGAGCAACCACTGGTAATACCGGTGCATTAAGCAGCCAGGGTATAGATGTTTATGTGTTAGCCACAAGAGTTACGGCTGAACCAGCAGATAACATAATGGCTGAACTAGGTCTTGCTTATCAGTTTGGAGATTATCAGAAAACTGCTGCGGTAAGCAGGGATCTAAAAGCCTATGCATTTAATCTTGGTTTAGATTATGCGATTAGTGCTGATTACTCGCCAAAAGTTGGCTGTAAATATATCTATCGTTCTGGCAATAAAAATACAACTGGTGATTACAAAGGTTGGTTACCGCTTACCGAAAATCAGGTCAATGGTATAATTCGTGATCCCAACACCAACACAAGTTCATTTGCTTTAACGGGCAGTTTAGTTCCGTTAGACAGACTTACGGTTGGCATGGATATTTGGTTCTATCAGCTCGCTCAAAAGCAAACAGCAACGGCCACCAGGACCACGAAGAAAGAAGATGGCACAGAGGTTGATCTTAACCTTAAGTATGCTTACACAGAAGATGTAACCATGGGTCTATCTTTTGCTTACTTCATGCCGGGGGATTATTATGCAACCGGAAATGATAAGACCGCAAAGCAGATAATGACCGAACTTGGCGTTAAGTTCTAACCCTTCTTTATTATTAAGGAAGCACTAACTAAAAGCTCCCACTCAAGATAGCGAGTGGGAGCTTTTGTTATGTTGAAAAATAATAAAATACTTGACAAGTTTAAAAAAAGATACTAAAATTAATTTACAAATAAAATAACCATTTTAGATAAGGGGCGGGAAATGGTGAAGGATTATACAGCAGTATATTCTTTAAGGGGAAAAGGTACTTTTTTATAAATTTACAGAGAGTGTTTTTTTAGGAAAAACACTCTTTTTGTTTATATAGATAGAATAAAGGAATAGAAAAAATAGAAAAAAGGAGGAAAGGATGAAAAAAGGACAAGTTTTGGTATGGATGATAGCTGTGTCTTTTATAGTATCCTTGCTAGGCATTAATAGTGCTGTTTTTGCGCAAGAAGATACAGTGACTATCGGTTTGAATGTTCCGCTCTCTGGGTCTTATCAGCTTCAGGGTGAGGATGAATTAAGATCGTATAAGTTGGCTATTGATGAGGTGAACAAAAAAGGGGGAATTTTAGGTAAAAAAGTAGTGTATGTGGTAAAAGATACACAGACTAATGCTACGGTAGCCGGTGACAATGCAAGAGAATTATATACAGTTAATAACGCGGTTATGGTTACAGGCGGCTCCAGCAGTGCTTGTGCTATTTCCCAAGGTGAAGTAGCCGGTGAATTAAAGAGAATCTTTATGGTTGGACTTAGTCATTCTAATGCTACGACTGGTTTTGTGAAGAATCCAAAAACCGGTGAAGAATATCAGGCAGTTAACCGCTATATGTTCCGCTGGTACAATAACGGTCATCAGACTGCTAAGGCAATGGCCAAAACACTTTTGGATAAATTCGGCAAAGATGCCAAGTATTTCTACATTACTGCTGATTATACCTGGGGCTGGAGCGTGGAAAGATCCGTAAAAAGGGTTTTAGAAGCAGCGGGATGCCAGACCGTAGGTTCTTTACTTGTGCCTTTGGGAGAGAAAAGTTTTGTACCGCATCTATTAAAGGCAAAAATGGCCAAACCAGATGTTTTGGTTATTGTAGAGTTCGGCAATGATATGATTAACTGTATTAAACAAGCCAATTCCATGGGTCTGCATAAAGAAATGCAGGTTACTGTACCGCTGATGGAACTTTATATGGCCAAAGGCGCTGGCGCTGAATATATGCAGGGGGTTATTGCCTCAGAAATCTGGGTATGGCAGTTGCAGGATAGATACCCAGGATCAAAAGATTATGTAGATAAATTTAAAGCCCGCTATAACAAATATCCGGGAAGCGCTGCTGCTTCAGCTTGGGTAGCTATTAACCAGTATGCAGATGCTGTGGAAAGAGCAGGTACTTTTGATGCTAAGGCAGTGATTAAGGCCTTAGAAGGACATCGTTTTACCCTTTTAAAAGATGAAGAATATTTTAGAGACTGGGACCATCAGACTGTTACTAGTTGTGTAATTTTGGAAGGTAAAGCACCTTCAGAAATGGTTAATGAATGGGATTTCTTTAACATTATCGGTATTGTTCCTGGCGAAGGGATTGCCCGTACGCGCGAAGAAAACCCAGTTAAATGGAAAGCAGAAGAACAGTTTTAAGTAATTCTCACTTTACCATTGGAGATGTTATGCTAACAGCAAGAAGGAAACTTTCTTATATATTAAGGTATATAGTAGTTGTGTGTATTATTTTTACCATTAACACAACTGCTTGTGCTCAAGATATGTTAGAGAAAGAGAAACTGCGATTAACCGTAGGGGTAATTTCGGCAATTGAAGAATTGCCAGTGATTATTTCTAAAATGGAGGCAGTTGTTCCTTTGGATAAAATTAATGTAAACGTCGAGGTATTTTATTCCTGGACAGCATTAGAAGCAGCTTTTCGTACCGGCATGGTTGATGCTGCGGGCATAACTTCTCTTAAGGCATTTAAGATGCATCTTGATAAAGTCCCTTTAAAAATATTAATGCTTTTGCATCGAAAGGGTTCTTCTTTGGTTCTTAGCTCGTCTGAGAGTTTAAAAGGTAAGCTTATCGGGATCAGCGGTAATGATACCGGACAGGTAGTTTTGCTTAAACGCTACTTAGATAAAAAAGGATTGAAGTTAGGGTATGATGTCCGGTATATCTTGATTCCGTTTGCAAGGGCATTAGGATTATTAAGAGAAGAAAAGATTAGCGGTTTTATTCTGCCTGAGCCTTATGGTTCCATGGCTCAGGCAGAAGGCCTTGCCAAGGAATATATTTTAGGTAAGGATATAATGGCAAATTTTATAGATGTGGTATTAATCGTTAATCCTAAAAAGATAGCAGAAAATAAAGAGGCGATTAAAGAATGGGTTGATAGTATTAAAAAAAGCGGCGAATTTATTGAGGAAGATAAAGCAAAGACCCATGCACAACAAGTTGCTTCTTTACAACAGGAGATATTAAACCTTGATCCTGTATTGTTACAGCGGGCGCTGTCCAATGATTTGGGTGCTATTCAGTTTATTAATCTTCAGGCGACAGAAAGCGTGTTTGAAGAGACAATAAAAACCGGGTTAGAGTTAGATATTTTATCTGGGACCGTAGATTTAAAAGATATAATTGACGATCGTTTTTATCGTTAAAAAAAGGCAAAAGGAAAGACATGGCACAAGAAGAACAAGGTTTTAAAATGAAACTAAAGCTTTCGCATAAGATATTAGGCTTAGTGCTTGCGACTATACTTTTATCTGGTGTTGGTGCTATTATTTCCGGCATAATTTCACAGAAGAAATTAGAAGTAGTGGTAACCGGCACTGTTACCGAAAGTTTTGAAGGGGTGTTTAACAATGTCGAGGATATTTTTACCAAGTTTCAGGAAATTGCCGAGCAGAGCGTGCGGGAAACAAGCGGTCTAATCGCCCTAGAAGCCATAAAAAACATTGCCGCTAAGGGGCAGCAAAATCTACAGAAATTTATCGAACAAACAATAAGTGATGTTGTTACCGAAGTAGGGGTTTCAGTAGTAAAGTTAAGAGATGCGATGAAGGGCGGTTTTGATGCATCCTTATCCAAGTCTTCTGATTCTATGGGTGCGATCATGTCTGAAAGCGGAAAATCTCAGGAGATTTTAAGGGATATTTCCTATATGCGTATGGAGGCACTGTCTGATTCTAATGCCGCTAATTTAAAACGCATGCGCAGAAGCTTGGATTATATGAAGACAGATCTTGATAGGTCATATGAGCAATTAAACAATGTTATTGATAATAATACGATGGCCATTATGATGGTTGCCGAAGCCCATGCTTCTAATCCAACCGGTTTTGACACTAATGCCTTCATGGATTTTATTATTTCCGCACCGCAAGAAGGTGTTAAGCAGGCGATAAGAGAACATTATGACCAGATATATCAGGAATTAGAAAAAGAATTTACTAAGACGATGAGAAAGATGGATGTTGAGATGCAGCTTATGCAGCAGGCAACTGCCAAAGACCTGGAAAAAGAGACCCGGATTTCCGGCCAAATTATGGACGAATTGTTTGGGAATGTTATTTCTGATTTGATAACGGTGCAAACCGAAAAAACTGAAAAGGCCTTTGCTACGGAAAAGGAATTGAGCCAAAAGATTGAGAATTTAAAAATAGCTGTCCCTGAACAATTAAGGGAATATGGAGCAGAGACGTCAAAAGAAATTGATAGAAAGACCGCTGAAACGGTAAAAGGAGCAACCGATGTTATTGACCAGGCAAGACAGCGCTTGGAAAATAGCCGCGATAAAGTAAGCAGCGAGCTGGACGATGCGAAGGAAAGTTCGATTGGAAATGTTAAACAGAGTGTAGGCAACGTGGGCAAAGTGACACTGGCTACGATTGCGGTTTCTATGTCTGTGGTTGCAGTTATTTTACTTATTTTAGCTTTATTTTTAACGCGGGCAATCACGCGGCCTGCGGCAGCGATGCTTGATATGTTAAAAAATATTGCTAAAGGAAAAGGGGATCTTACCCAGAAGCTTGAAATTTCTACCTCTGATGAAATCGGAGAATTGGGTAAATGGTTTAATTTATTTTTAGAGCAGATGAGAACTTTGATCAGTAAAATATTAAGTGCTACCGCTAAAGTTTCTAGTTCCGCCGAACAGTTTTCTTCCAATGCCGAAGAAATAAACGCCTCTATTAATGAGATGAGCAACTCTGTCGTTAATATTGCCAGCGGTGCGGATTTACAGGTTAATAAGATGGCTGATATCAAAAAGGTATTTGGTGAATTAGCGACAAGCTTAGACAAAATCACCGACGATACAAAGGGCGCGACGGATCGGGTTATTGATTCTTCTTCCAATGCTGATGAAGGTAAGAAATCAGTGACTAATTTAGTGGAAAAAATAGATCAGATAACCGAAGCGGCAGTGGCTTCGGCGCAAGCGATTCAAGAATTAAAGGGCAGTTCTAACGAAATAGGAGAGATTGTAAATACGATCACTTCTTTTGCCGATCAGACCAACCTATTGGCTTTAAATGCAGCGATTGAGGCTGCTCGCGCCGGTGATGCCGGCCGTGGATTTGCCGTAGTTGCCGAAGAAGTAAGGAAATTAGCCGAAGGTTCGGCCAGCGCCGCCAGTAAGATTGCTAATTTAATTGAAAAAATTGTAAGTGAAATAGAAAAGGCCGTTCAATTAGCGATCATGGAGAAACAAAAAGCAGAAGAAGGCAGGTCCATTGCTGAGGTAGCTGGCGATGTACAATCGCAAATTGTCGATGCCGCAACTAAGGCCAAAGAATTTATGCTTAAGATACAGGAATTGATACCGCAGCAATTAGAAGCGACCGAAAAGGTGATGAATGCGGTTAGGGAAGTTGCGGATGTAGCAAGCACCAATGCCCAGGCTAGTCAATCGGTTTCTTCAAGTACCGAAGAAGTTACCGCCTCTATGGAGGAGATGACTACAGGCGCAGGAGAACTGGCCAAAGTCGCTGCTTCTCTGAAAGTATTGGTAGAACAGTTTAAAGTAAAATAGCTTGTCTTGTCAGTCCTAAGATTATTCAAATCTAAATCAAAATTATCCCTCCATAAGTATTCTCATTATGTTTTTCACTGCTCCGATTATCTATTTTATCCAATAAAATTTACGTAACAATAAGTTATATCAATAGATACTTAAAAATAAGAATATATTATAACTTGTTGGCCAGGGGAATTTTTTGCTATAACATCAATAATAACAAATAGTTAAGTTAGCAACCCGCAGATTTTATTAAAATAATAATTATATAGATATTATAATTTTAGATTATTTAAAGACTATTTTTTAAGTTATAATTACTTTTTTTACTTCCTTTAGGGAGATATTTTTTATACTTGACAGTTTTACTTTTTTTATGTAGTATAAATATACTCAATGCTTTAAAGAAAATGTCGCTTGCTTTTTTAACTTAAAAAAAGGGGGGGGCAGGTGTTAAACTTTTTGCCTAAAACCTTAGAATTCAAAATAATCTCATTCATCGGTTTGGCGTTGTTAATTATTTTAACCATCATGACTGTTGTCAATACCTTATCGCAAACCAAGCTTTTAATTACGCAAGAGAAAAGACTTGCGGAAACATTGAGTAAAAGCATACTAAATGCAGTCCGTTATCCCATGCTTAGCGGCGATCAGGATGTAGTTCAAAAGATTTTTAATTATCTGGCCGAGGAACAAGAAATATCTCTTTTGTATTTAACCGATCATGAGGGCAAGATAAAAAGAAGTACAAATAAGGCCATGATCGGGACTAAGGTTGATCAGGGCGAACTTAAAGTAAAGATAGCAGCTAATGATAAGAATATGGCGCAGGAATTGCTAACCAAGACCGATAATGACAAAAAAATTGTATATGCGACATATTTACCGGTGAAAAACGAAGAAGCTTGTTATACCTGCCACGGTAATTCAATGCCGGTCTTGGGTTTTTTGGGCATGGAGCTTGATTGGGGCAAAGTTTCACGGGCCATAAACACGACAAAAGTTCGTAGTATTTTAATTACCCTTTTAAGCATTTTCACTATTAGTTTATTGATAACGGGTTTATTTCGTAAATTAATTATTAAGCCTATCAATAGTTTGATTAAGGCCAGTGAACCAGCCGCTCAGGGTGATTTGACCAAGCGAGTTGAGGTTACTTCCCACGATGAAATTGGCAGGCTTGGCAATGCCTTTAATTCGATTATAATAAATTTACATGATATGGTTAGTCACTTCAGAGATATGGCGTCTAAGGTTTCTTCTTTTGCCCAAGAGATATCTACCTCTTCGAAAGAGATGAATGCATCTACGCTTGAGATTTCTACTACGATACAGAAAATTGCCAAAGGGGTTTCTACGCAGGCAAAACGGGTAGAGGATACCTCTCGTCTTATGGAGGATATGTCTGGCTCTGTAAAACAGGTTGCTTCTGATTCTCGTTCTGCTTCTAAATCTTCTCAGAAGTCTGTAGAACAGGCCCAGGGCGGCGGTGCGGCGACCTCAGAAGCAGTAGCTAAAATGAATAGGATTACCGAAACAGTTACCGATGCTGCAGCAGTAGTTACATCGCTCGGTGAAAAATCAAAACAGATCGGACAGATTACAGAGACGATAACATCAATTGCTGACCAGACTAACCTGTTGGCGCTTAATGCTGCAATTGAAGCTGCCCGGGCCGGAGAAGCTGGCCGTGGGTTTGCTGTTGTTGCCGAGGAAGTAAGAAAGTTAGCCGAAGGTTCGGCAGAGGCAGCCCGGAGAATAGGGACTTTGATAAAAGGTATCCAGGTGGAAACACCGCGGGCCGTTAGTTCCATAGAAGCCGGAAGCAAGGAAGTTAGTGAAGGAGCCAAAATTGTTTCTCGCGTTTCCAGTTCTCTGACCGAAATTATTGATGCCGCCCAACAGTGTGCAACAATGGTGGATGGAATTACCAAGGCAACCGAACAACAGTTAAAAAATTCCGAACAGATCGTTAAGGCGGTTGATGAAGTTGCCGTAGTTGCGGAAGAATCCGCCTCGGCGACACAAGAGGCTTCTAGTTCGGCGCAGGAACAAACTGCTTCTATGCAGCAATTAACAGCGTCTGCTGAAGAATTAGCACGCTTGGCTTTGGACCTGCAGCACATGGTCGATAAGTTTAAATTGTTTGATAAAAAAGTTTAAAATTTATCAAGAATTTTTTGATAATTCGAGATATAATATTATATAAAGAAAATTCCAGGCTGGTTTTAATATATCCTCATTCTGGAGAAGGAGGTAGAAAATGCCCGGGGACGTAAAAAGTAAGGGAGAAGTTCAGCTGGTTGTATTTATGATCGGCGATGAAGAGTTTGGGGTAGAGATAAACCAAGTCAGAGAAATTGTAAAGCTTGTATCCATTACTCGTATGCCGAAAGCACCTGTGTTTATCGAGGGGGTGGTAAACTTAAGAGGACAGATAATTACGGTTATTGATCTAGCAAAAAGACTTGACCTGCCGTCTAAAGGGAGAACGGAGACATCGCGAATTATGGTTGTAGAAGTAAGTGAAAACACGGTAGGTATGATTGTGGATTCTGTCTCTGAAGTATTACGGCTGCCAGCAGATGATATAGAAGCTACGCCGGCTCTTATTGAAACCGAAGTGCATGAACAATATTTAAGGGGCGTAGGCAAAATGGGGGAGCGGTTATTAATACTGCTTGACCTAAATGAAGTCTTAAGTTCTGAGGAAATACATCATATGTCGAAACACGTGGAAACATTAAAAGGCAATAGGGTTTCTGAGTAAAATAAAAATAAATAAAAAAAGGAAGGAGCATAGATTATGGGAGCAAAAGTTTTAGTTGTAGATGATGCGGTATTTATGCGTAAAATGATTGGTGATATTTTAAAGAAGGAAGGATATGAAGTCGCGGGTGAGGCGGAAAATGGCAAAGAAGCTGTCGATAAATACATGGAACTTAAACCAGAGCTAGTTACTATGGATATTGTTATGCCGAAAGTTGGCGATATAGATGGGATTGGGGCAGTAAAACAGATTATGGAAAAAGATGCTAATGCAAAGATTTTAATGGTTAGCGCTATGGGGCAGCATGCCTTGGTCGTGGAAGCGATTCAAGCCGGGGCAAAAGACTTTGTTACTAAACCGTTTCAGCCATCACGCGTACTTGAAGCAGCAAAACGAGTTTTAGAAAGCTGATTTTAATTATAAAAATACCGCTACTGTATTTTCTTCCTAAATTCCGTTTTTGAATAAATAGGGGTTTTTAAACTTTGTCAAAAGATGAGCTTGTTTTAACTGTCCAACAAAAAGATGTTTTAAAGGAGCTTGGAAATATATGTGCGGGTAATGCTGCTACGGCTCTTTCCCAGTTGCTTGGGAAAAAAGTCAACATGAATGTTCCGTGTGTCCACTTTGTACACGTGGAAGAAGTGCCGCAGGTAGTAGGCGGTGCGGATAAGCTGGTAGTAAGTGTAATTTTACAGGTTTTCGGTGATGCCCCTGGAATTATCCTGCTGTTATTCCCTCAAGAAGATGCCCGTGCTTTAGCCAGAATACTTACTGGTAAAAAACCCGCCAATGGAATGTTTACTGAAATGGACCAATCCGCAGTAAAGGAAGCGGGCATTATTTTATCTGCAGCATATCTTAATACATTATCCAGTTTTACCGGCTTAGGCCTTATCCCTTCTACCCCGGGGATTGTTATCGATATGGCGGGTGCACTTATCGACTATATTTTAATTGAACTTTCTGCTGTTACAGAGTATGCTTTATTAATTGATTCTGAATTTTTGGATGAAAATAAAAGTGTCCGCGGGCATTTTTTTCTATTACCTAATCCGGGAAGTTTTAAAGCTATTTTAAAAGCAATTGGAGACTACACAAGTGGACTATAAAAACCATGAGAATGAAATCCATGTCGGGATGGCAGCCTGGGAGGTAACGCAGGCCCCAGCCCTATTAATATCGTTAGGACTTGGTTCTTGCGTTGCTATTACCCTTTATGATCAATATGCTAAAATCGGCGGCTTGGCACACATTATGTTACCGGATATAGAGACAGCAAGAAATAAAAGCAATCGAGCAAAATTTGCTAATACCGCTATCCCGGATATGTTAAAAAGGATGGAAGATCTGGGAGCAAAAAGAAAATTGATAAAGGCGAAGATAATGGGCGGTGCGCATATGTTCGGCTTTACTAAATTATACATGGTTTTTGATGTTGGCAAGCGCAATATAGAGAAGGTTACGGAAGTATTAGAGGAACTTCACATTAAAATCATTGCCGAAGATATCGGCGGCACTTATGGACGTTCTATATTCTTTGATCTAGACACAGGGCAAATAAGAGTAAGGAGTGTAGATCACGGAGAAAAGTTTTTATGATACGTGTATTAGTTGTGGACGATTCGGCATTGATGCGCAAGCATATTACAGATATCTTGAATGCCACAGGAGAGATTCAGGTAATTGATACGGCGCGAACTGGCACGCAGGCCATCAAAAAAATTATCGAGTTAAAACCTGACGTTGTAACACTTGACGTTGAGTTGCCAGAAATAGATGGACTGACAGTTTTAGGGTATATAATGCACGAAGCACCTACCCCGGTGGTAATGGTCAGCGCATATATTCAGCCCGGTAGCGCCAACGCACTTAAGGCCTTAGAATTAGGAGCGGTAGGTATAGTCTATAAACCAAGCGGTGCAATATCTACGGATATTAAGGACATTGCTATTATGATAGTCCAAAAAGTAAAGGCGGCAAGCAAAGTAGATATTAGGCGAGTTCGTTCGGTCTTTGATAATATTACGCGGCACAGTAAACCGCAAGAAAAAAGTGCTCAGAATTTAAAAAAGATAGTAGCTATCGGGGCCTCAACCGGAGGCCCTAAGGCAATAAAAGAAATCTTGCCTTATTTTCCCGAAAATCTACCCGTAGCCTTTTTGCTTGTTCAGCATATGCCAGCTCAATTTACAAAATCAATGGCCGATCGTCTGAATTGGATAACTAAGATTAATGTAAAAGAAGCCGAAGATGGCGATGTAGTTAAGGCCGGATGCGGATATATTGCTCCCGGGGATTATCATATGGTTGTTGCAATGGAAAATAACGAGCATATTATCCGGTTAAACCGCGGGCCTTTGGTTCACAGTGTTCGTCCCTCAATTACCGTAATGATGAATTCTGTTGCCGAGCACTTTGGCGGTCGGACTATCGGGGTTTTACTTACAGGCATGGGACAGGATGGGGTTGAGGGCATGCGGAGTATAAAAAAAGCAGGAGGGACTACATTGGCTGAAGATGAATCAACCTGTATTGTCTTTGGCATGCCTAAAATAGCAATACAAGCCGGGGTTGTTGATAAAATTATCCCGCTTTCTCATATGGGCCTTGAAATTATGAAGCTTATTGAAGTTTAAGAGGGTTTTTAATGGGCGTTGAACAATACCGAACATTATTTGTCGCTGAATCAGAAGAACATCTACAGATCATGAGTAGTTCTATCCTTTCTTTAGAAAAGGAACCGGATAATACGACAATTCTGAATGAAATCTTTCGTAGTGCTCATACCTTAAAGGGCATGGCCGCCACTATGGGGTTTGAGTCACTTACAAAATTAACGCATAAGATGGAAGATGTTTTGGATATTTTCCGAAAGCAAAAAATTTCTGTTGGCCTAGAGGTGATTGATACTTTATTTAAATGTCTGGATATGCTGGAGTTATTATTAGAAGAGGTTAAGTCCGAAAAAAATCTAGATTTAGATATTGATGCAATGGTTTTACAGCTGGAAAGTGTTATCCCGACCATTTCTTCTATGCAAAATATGCACCATATCCCCGCCCATAAAAAAGAAATGGCCTTGACCAAGTTAGAAAAGACAAACTTAGCCAAGGTCATTAAGACTCAAGGCGTTAAAATTTATATGATCGATATCCATTTATCAACTGATTGCCAGCTAAAATCTGTTCGTGTGTTTATGGTGCTTAATGCCTTAAACCACTTGGGAGAAGTAATAAAATCTCAGCCCAAGACTGAGGACTTAGAGGTTAATCGGTTCGGTAATATATTTTCGTTACTGTTTTTAACAAAAGCTTCCAAGAAAAAAATAGAAGATGCCGTTGGGAAAATAATGGAGATTGATAAAGTCGAGTTAAATCTTATAAGAAATATCGATAATTTACCGACGGAAACAGAAATAATTAAACCCGCACAAAAATCACAACAAGAACCAACCGCCGTCGCAAAAAAAACAGCCCAGGCAAAAGATTTAATACAACAGTTTGGGTTTAAAAAGATTCAAAATATTCGCGTCAGTACCGAAAGGCTAGATAAATTAATGAATTTAGTCGGGGAACTGGTTATTGCGAAAATCAGGATGGTCCAAATATCTCTATCTCAACAAATTAAACCACTTGATGAAGTCTTAGCAATTATTGATAGATTAACGAGCGAATTACAGGATGAGGTTATGCAGGCGCGGCTTATTCCAATGGCGCAAGTTTTTGACCGCTTCCCGCGTATGATCAGGGATTTAGCCCATGCCGAACATAAACAGATTAATTTTGAGATTACCGGCGGTGAGATAGAAATGGATCGTACCGTGCTTGATGAAATTGCTGACCCTTTGGTTCATCTTTTGCGTAACAGCGTTGATCACGGAATCGAATCACCAGAAGAACGTAAATTCCATAAGAAAAACCCCGTAGGCACGATAAAACTTAATGCCCAAAGAGAACGAACGCATGTTTTAATAAAAGTTTCTGATGACGGCAAGGGAATAGATCCGAAAACATTACGCAAACTGGCGCTAGAAAAAGGGATTTATACAGAAGAAGAGATTGAAAAGCTAGACGATAATGAAATATTGAATATAATCACCATGCCTGGTTTTAGTACGGCAGCAATCGTTACCGACACCTCAGGACGCGGGGTGGGGATGGATGTCGTAAAGATGAAAATAGAAGCCTTGGGCGGCAGTATAAATTTTAATTCCGAATTCGGCAAAGGCAGTGAATTTACTTTAAAGCTGCCTCTTACCGTTGCCATTATTCGAGCTATGCTTATTGAGGTAAATGATGAAATCTACGCTACCCCGATTGATAATATAGCGGAAACCGTAAAGATAACTCGCGATAAGAT
>Ga0180009_10000927_pt1 | contig 37344 bp, 33 predicted proteins | sample OS_PC_MetaG_FD_123537 | JGI IMG/M metagenome (GOLD analysis project Ga0180009, IMG submission 123537) | Groundwater microbial communities from the Aspo Hard Rock Laboratory (HRL) deep subsurface site, Sweden - OS_PC_MetaG | ecosystem: Environmental > Aquatic > Deep subsurface > Groundwater... | reverse complement strand
GTCCTGAGGCAATAAAGCCTCTGTTGAGAGACCGGATATATGGCTGCAATCTTGATCTCTGTTTTGACATCAATTTTTGAAAACTTGGCTTGCAATAAACGAGGAGTCCATATATGGGTATACATTGTTCGTATTTCCCTATCGATGTTTAATTCAATTGCGGTAGCTGAGCCTTTACCGAAATAACTCGCGGCACGCTTTAAACAAGCCGCATCATCGACTTGTCGAACCTGCCTACCCTAAATCAAAAAATAGGGAAGTTATTTATAACCAAATTCTTACCAAGCTGACGGTAATTTTTTGTTGATTTTAATGTGTTTGTTTTCGCATGAGACGTATCCGCCTTTTTCCAGTTCGCTCAGGATACGGCTGATCATTTCTCGCGACGAGCCGACCCGCATTGCGATATCTTTGTGGGTCAACGGTATCGCGACGACTAATTGGCCCTCTTGATTCGGTTCGGCCAGGCTTTGTATCAGTTTAACGAGCCGTCCGTAGACGTCCAATAATGCCAAACCATGGGCTAGGCTGGTCAAAAATCTTACCCGCTCGCATAGATAACGTATGATCGCCAATGCGATTGCAGAGTTTTGAGTCAGTAGTTGTACGAATTCGGCTTTGTGCAAAACGATCAATTCGCATTTTTCGAGGGCGACGGCATTTGCGGACCGGGGGGCTTCGTCAAGTAGGGACAATTCTCCGAAATTATCTCCCGCTTGCAACGTGGAAAGAATCATTTCCTTTCCGTCTTCATTGGTTACGGTAATGTTGACTTTGCCTTTTTGTATGATGTACATGGCATTGGAAGTATCGCCTTCGCATAAGATCAACGAGTTTTTCAGAAATGTCCGGGTTTGGGTCAGTTTTGCCAGAGCGGTAAGTTCTTCGTCGTTCAATTCGCTGAATAAACCGTTGTTTCTTAAAATGTCAATATCGGTGGCCATGGCGACTCTGCTTTGATTGGTTATCAAGTAATGATTTCGGCGATTTATACCCGTCGTAGATCAAAATTCGGCGCCTGGGTGTCCGTTAAAGGACGCCGTGAACCCAGCACCTAAATTATCCCAGATGGTTAAGCATAGCCAATGGACTATGGAATTTAGGTGCTGGGTGAATACGTCCATGTAGGCTCTATGCCAGCTCCATGCTGGCAAAGCCTTTATGAGCGCCATGGATGGCGTGAATGTCGATTTTGCAGGAGCAAAAATCGACCGAACACCCAGGCGCCTCCTCTGGCACTGCCGAAATTTGAAGTGCGAAAGGTATACATTGGCAAAAATCGCTTTTCCTTATATTGATTTACAAAGCTAGCACATTAAAGAATTAATTGCTTACCATAATAAATGAAAGGGCGTTTTAGCCCGAATCGTTTAATGCAAGTTGACGAATATTGTTCTTTTATCAATAGAGTAGTCAAAATAAGTTGTAACTCAACAGAGTTTTGCCGGAGGTCATTTGTTATGAAAACCATAGTCGTTACGTTTTTAGTACTGACGGGGCTTGAAGTTCAGGCCTCGGAGTGCAGTAACATCCAATATCTGGATGCCAAGAGTCAAGGCGTCGAAGTCGTAAACGATCGTTGCGCCAAGGGAAACGAAGTCGGCCTGGGGACCGTCTTTAAATTAAGCCGGGACGCAAGATTATGGATCAAATCGTTACCTAAGCCTGAAACCGATGCGGATTTTCAACTCGTTTGTCAAAACGGTTCGTCCGCACCGCTTGAAGTCACGGTATCGAGCTTGTTTTTGCCGTGGATTACGCCGACCGATTTGAAAAATTGCACCGGATGGGTGGACCATAAACTCAAATGCGACGGCGTTCATGGCGGCAGTAACGTATTCTTTTGCGCTATCGCGGCGATCAAGCGTTCCGAGACCTTAGGCAGCGGGCAACTTGCGATGTCGACTTCGGTCAAGATGCGAAACTATTCGGCCGATGAACGGCAAGCCGGCATCGACGAAATCTTCGAGGCCATAGAGCCTGAAATCGGACTGTGCCGGAATCTTTTTCAAGTCGACGGCAAAATCACGGTTCAATGGAACGTCGATTCGATGGGGCGCGCCGAGTCCGTTACGCTATCGTCCATAGGATCTGAAGGCGGCCGGTTTTCGGATTGTGTCGAAGCCGTCATCAAAGACTACCGTTATCCGGCAACAAGAACGGGCCAAAAGTTTACCCGCACTTTTTGATGCTTGATTTACCGATCAACCGATGGATTGTGTTGATACCGCTAATCGCGGCGGCATTTTTGGCCGGCTTGATTCTGGACCGCTTGGCGGATACCGCTATCGACGACTGGATACACGATTCCGCGTTGGTCTTTCAAGCACGGGAAGATTGGCGGTACACTGCGGTTGTGGTTTTGGATCACGGCGTCCCGATCGATGTCGGCCGTAAACAGGCTTTACCGCTTTTTGCCAAAGCTACGGAACGAATTATTGCCGCTGGCGGTAAGGGCGTTTTTCTCGACGCGGTCGTTTCGAAAGAAATGGAAGGCAGAATGCCTTATGCCGCTTGTATCGAACCCTCCGGCGCCGTGCAATGGTCGCAGCCTCGATGTGCTGCTTCCCCTACCGGCGAATGCCGAATGAGTAATAGCGAATTAGGCAACGCGCCTTTGCAAATGCCGGCCTTTGCTATCGAACATTTCAAAATTGCCCCCTATTTTAGCGGTCAAGAAGCGCTTCCCGATTTCTTGCTGTACGGCTTGGAGGCCGCTTTCGCAGTACCCGAACACGGTTTGGTAGCAAGCGACCGCTTGGTCACTAAAAATAACAGCCCCATCTCACGATGGTTGGATTTGAGCCCGGATCATGCCGTCGTTGCTCTGACTCGATTTATCCTTCCGCAAAATACCGGCGACGAATATTTGCACGGACCCGATGACGAACTATGCGACGGCCGCCATCCATGCCGCCGAATACGGTTGAGCAAGCCGCAGTTCGTCATATCCGAAGAAGGCAATAGGCCGATAATACCGGTCAGTCGCTTGGCGTCTTGCGATAGCGAAATTGCAGAGCGGACTGCCGCGTTATTGAGGGATAAAGTTGCCGTGTTTCAGTTGACTGCACCCGACGAAGCCACCGACGTGTTGGTGACGCCGATGACGACGGGTTTGTTCGGCCCTCATTTGCCGACTCACGGAGCGCAGTTTTTGGCCGATGCGGTCGAGACGCTATTGAATCGAGATCATCCGAGAGCGCCCGCGTTAACGGTAAAAGCGGCATTGTTTTTGACGGCGGCCATGATCGGCGTCCTATCGGGCGCTTATTTGAAACAGAGCTTTGTTTGGCTTATCGGCGGCTTGTTTATTGCGGCTGTCGGGTCTTTGTGCTATTTGAACGACTTGGTTCAACTTTGGCCGGTAACGGCTAGTATGATCGTTTTTATCGCAGGTGTCGGCCAAACGATAGGCATCCATTTGATCATCGGTTCGCGGGAAGGCAAGCTGATTATCAACTATATGCCGAGGCAAATTCATAATTTATTGATAAGCTTAAAACCCAACGAGACCTTTCAAAACCGGCGTCGATTCGCGCTGGTATTGATGAGCGATTTGGCCGGGTATACGACCGTGACCGGTTTCATTAAGGATCCGGCCGAAGTGCTGAATCTAATGAACGATTATTTGAGTGAAACCTCATTGATTCTTCAGGATAAATACAATGGCTGGTTGGAGGATTATGTCGGCGATATGGTTTGCTATTATTGGCCCTATCAATGCAACGAAGGGGAGAATGTATCGGCATGCGCCAATGCATTGCAGGCCGCGTTGGAATTGGTCACATTGCAAAAACGTTTTTTTGCGACGCTCGAAGAGCGCTATGATCGAAAAATTGAAGCCGATGTGCTCAAACGGATTCATGCGATTATCGACGCCGGTGTCGGCTTGACTGCGGGTTCGGTGGTGATGGGCGATCTGGGGCCGAAAAAAGGCGTCAGAAAATTCGGTATTTTGGGCGATCCGATGAATCTGGCCGCGCGAGTGGAAAGCCTGACCCGCTTGTTCAATACCGAGATCATCGTCACCGAAGACTTTATCGGCGCAGCCCGGCAACTGAATTATCCGGCCCGGCGCTTAGGGCGCCTGCAAGTCAAGGGCAGGAACGAACCGGCAAACTTATATGCCGTGGGTCATGCCGGCGACCCGCGTTTTTCGCCGGATGCGATTGCCGCTTGGGAAAATTGGCTGACCGGAATCGAAACGTATGGTTCGGCGACATCGGAATGTCCCGAAGTTTACCGAAAGGATCGAAGCACGATAACGAAATGGCTGGAAAGACGTTTATTGGGCGCCGACGGCGTCTGGCATCTGGACGAAAAATGATTCCGGCGCATTCCCCGACTCATTGACATTAAACACATACCGAACCATGGATCGAGATCCTAAAGAATCAGCCGTCAACCGAACTACAGAGTCGGATGAAACGATCATTCAACAAAAGCCGCGCCGAACCGAAGGCAATTCAGATTTATATTCGGCTCGAACGCAGCACGAACTCTTCGGAACGACCGGTGGAATCGGTAAAACAGCGATCGGTTTTGATGAAGGAAGTCCTTATGCCGACGGCTCAGTGACTCCTGGTTCGGGCTCGGTATTGAAAAATCGCTATGACCTTTTGGAGAAAATCGGAACAGGGGGCATGGGTAGTGTTTATAAAGCCTTGGACCGGCGCGATATCGAAGCCGGCAATTCAGCCTTTATTGCGGTCAAGGTGCTGAATGACGAGTTCAGGGCCAATCCCGAATTATTGAAGGCCATGCATAGCGAAGCAAGAAAAACCCAATCGCTGGCGCATCCGAATATTTTGACCGTTTACGATTTCGACAGAGACGGTCCGATCGTATTCATGACGATGGAATATCTGGAAGGCGTTACGCTGGACAAAATCGTCAAAAACCATCCGGCGGGGCTCGAACATTCCGAAGCATTGGCGATTATTAGGCAAATTTGCGCTGCATTGAGCCATGCGCATGCAAAAGGGATTATCCATTCGGATTTTAAGCCCTCCAACGTATTCATCGATATTCATAATCGAGTCAAGATATTGGATTTCGGTATCGCACGGCTACAGAATTTTTCCCGGGTGGGAAGTTTCGATGCCGGCGTGCTTGGCGGCATGACGCCGGCTTATGCAACGCTGGAGATGCTGCAAGGCGGAACGCCGGATCCTCGGGACGATATTTATGCGTTGGCTTGCGTTGCTTATGAATTGTTTGCCGGCTTTCATCCGTTCAACCGGCAGCGTACCGATGATTGTTTGCAGAAAAAACTCCAACCCAAACCGATTCGATCGCTCAGCAGCCGGCAATGGCATGCATTGAAAAAGGCGCTGCAGCTCAAGCGCGAAGACCGTACCGATAGTATTGAAATGTTGCTAAAAGGTTTGGTGACCCGGAAAAAGCCTTATAAGGCCATTTATTATGCCTTGCCGGTGTTGATATTGCTGGGTGCGGCGGTAATGATTCGGTCCTTTTGGGAGCGGGATTCGCTTGAAAAACCGGAAACCGATACACCAACCGAACGGCCGATCGATACAACCGCTGCGCAACGTGACGCGGAGAAGTCGGTCGCCGATGAAGAAACTTCCGAAGTTTCAACACCGTTAAACGGCAAAATCGATCAAAATTCCTTACCCGAGCATATCTTTACTGTTTCGATCAACAAAACCGACTTTAAAATCGGAGAAAGCTTGGTGGTCGATTTTCAGGTCGAGCAAGCCCTGTATGTCTACATTGCCGTAATCGATGCGGCGGGTGCCGTGGGTTGGGTATATCCTAATCCTTATCAGGAAGATAATTATAGCCTTCCCGGCAAGCGCTACCGGATTCCGCCGGAAGAGGGCGATTTTACAATCGATATCGGAGAGCCGAAAGGCACCGACCAAGTGATCGCCATAGCAAGCCCCGATGCTTTGCCGATTGACCTCATCGATGTTTTTAATCCGGAAAAACTCAAAGAAACCTACCGGGTCGTCATCAAAATACTGGAATTTACCATTCGCTGAATGTATTAATCGTCATCGTCTTCCCGGCTTGCCAGCGCGACCATTATTTCCCGATATTCATCGGCTTTAGGGCGGTACAGGAACACGGCTAAAACCGACAACGCGGTAAAAATATAAAGGGTGTTGTAATCGTCTCCCAACAGGAATATCACCAAGCCCATCAAAGCGACAGTTTCGGCGAGTCCCATCGATACGATCACGGTAAGCAAATAGCGCTGTTTGGCAGGCTTTGGCCCTGGCATGGTTTGGTTTAGGCGCAATTGAATATGGCGGAGCAGATTGGTCACCGGAAAACCGATAATGGCCAACACATAGAAGAGGGTGCGAATCAAGACGCGTTGATCCTCCGGGAGATTAATCCGCCATGGTTCGCCGGCTACATGGCAAAAAATCAAATAGGCCGCTACAGTTGTAAGGGTCAGCCCGGCGACGGTCCAATGAAGTTTGAGATCGTTGTTACTGTGTTGTAAAGAATGGTGACTCGACATGAGACTTCCTGTAAGTTTGTGATAACCATGTAGATTGCGAAAAAATTCAGGTTGGCGGGTAGCCTGGCTACCGAAAAAAGCCATTTTAGCTAATTTCTGTGTTCCCGCGTTTTAATCTCAAAATATCTTGGAAATTGTTGGTGATCATTGGTTAGAAAGCGCCGGATGTAGGGTGCGCATCGCGCACCTAGTGCTGGGATCTGTCGCCGGATTCGGTGCCGTGGAAAGGTGCGCGATGCGCATCCTACGGTGTTCAAAATATTTTGAAAATTGTTGATGTTCATGATTTATAAAGCGTTATGATCCTAAAGTCGATAAAACCCTGACATTGCTCTGGAAAATGCTATAGTCGTCGTGCCCTAGGTATTTCTTCTAACCCGCAATGACTCTCCTAATGGCATGACCCAATTTTTAAATCACAGTATCCTTGAAAAGCTTGGCGAAAGCATGCACGCAGATGTTTTTAAAGCGCAGCATGTTCGTACTTCGGAATTAGTCGTTTTAAAGGATATCAAGCTTCGTTTTTGCGTGAAGGGTATTGGCGATTATGTTCGGCAACAAATCGACTTGCTTAGCCAGTTAGCCATACCGCATAGCATAATTCCGGAAATCCTCAGAAGGGAAAACGGCCGGCTGGTATTGCGGCAGCCTTATATCGATGCCAAGCCGTTATCCGAATGTTTGCCGTTAGGTTCTGAACCCGACATCGAACGTGTGCTGACTATCGCCGTAACGCTGGCCGAACGGCTCGAAGAAATGCATAAAGCCGGGCATATTCACAAAAGTATCAAGCCGACCAATATTTTGATACGGCCGGATAATTTATCCGTCCAGATAATCGACGACATTCGTATCCTCGATATCAATCAGGTCAGTCATTTTATCTACGATCCGCATTTTCGGAAACAGACCCTGCCTTATCTTTCGCCGGAACAGACCGGGCGCATCAAATACACGGTAAATTATGCAACCGATTTGTATTCTTTGGGCATGGTGCTTTATACCTGTCTAACCGGTAAGGCACCGTTTTCATTTAACGATCCGATCGCAATCGTTCATTCGCATCTTGCCGAAACGCCGGAGCCCTTACATCAAATCGACCCGCTAATTCCGGCGGCTTTAAGCAATATTATTGCGTTGCTTTTGGAAAAAGCACCCGAAAAGCGCTATCAAACCGCATCCGGCCTGGCAAATGATCTGCGCATTTGTTTGACGCAATGGCAGATGGAAAAACGTATCGACGATTTCGTATTGAAGCAGCGCGATTTCAGCAACCGGATTACGATTCCATCGGTGATGGTCGGGCGAGACAGAGAAAAGCAGCAAATGTTGAGTGAGTTCAACAAAGTCTGCTCGGGCGTCTTTCGCGCCGCGTTGATTTCCGGTTGGTCGGGCATCGGTAAAACCCGGCTGATTCAGGAACTGCAATTGCCCATTGTCGCGCATTCCGGCTATTTCGCGTCGGGTAAGTTCGATCAGTTTAAGAAACACATTCCCTACAGCACCTTGATACAAGCGTTCACGAGCTTGATCAAAACCTTTTTGTCCGAAGACAAGGATAGGGTCGACTACTGGCGTAAGCGCATCGGCGAGCAATTGGGCGACAACGGTCGCTTGATGATCGATTTGGTGCCGGAATTGGAACTGATTATCGGCCCGCAGCCGAATGTCGCCGATTTGCCGCCGGTCGAAGCGCGCAACCGTTTCAACGATACCATCGGACGTTTTATCGCTGCCTTGGCCAGCGCTGAAAATCCGTTGACCTTGTTCATCGACGATTTGCAATGGTGCGACGCCGCAACCTTCGATGTTTTGGAAAGTCTATTCGACAATTCGGCGGAATATCCTTGGCTGTTTTGGGTGGGCGCGTACCGGCATAACGAAGTCGATGCCGGTCATCGATTGAATCGCTTGATCGAACGCATCAAGCGTGATAAATGGCCGTTGTTGGAGATTCGTTTGAATACCTTAGGCTTACATGAAGTCAATTTAATGACGGCCTATATTCTCAATACCTATCCTGTTCGGACCGAAGCATTGGCCGAGATCATATTTCAGACCTCGGCGGGCAATCCGTTGTTCGTCAATGAAAGTTTGCGCTGGCTGCACAGTTACCGGCATTTGCATTTGGGCGATGACGGCATTTGGACTTGGGATGACGAACATTTACGGCATACCGAGATTCCCGATACGGCATTGGATTTGTTTAAGGACAAAATTACCAAGTTGGCTCGTCAGACGCTCGACATGTTGATGATTGGAGCCTGTCTGGGCGCGCGCTTTCAAGCCGAAGATTTGGCGCGCGCCGCCGGTATCGAAATGTCGGTGTTATATCAATTACTGTCGGAAGCCTTTGTCGATAACATTTTATTGCGTGAAAAAAATCAACTCTATTTTTTTCACGACCAAGTTCAAGCGGCGGTCGAGAGTTTCATGGATGAAACGAAAAAGCGCGAGGTTCACGAGCGTATCGCACAAGCCTATATTGAAGCGATTCCCGAAAACGCCGATCTTGAGACGCAAGCGAATTTATTTGCGATCGTCGAACATTTAGAGGGCGGTCGTCCACAAAAACCCAGCGAGGAGCGGCTCAAACAAGAGGCCGTGTTTAATTACCATGCCGGAATTGCCGCGATGAAAGCACTGGCGATGGATAACGCCAATTTTTTCTTTGCGCAGGCCAAAGCCTTGTATCCCAATCCGGACTGGGACATCGATTATGAATTTTTATTCGATTTGCATAAATATTTGGCACGAACCGAAATGGCGCTCGGCAATCAGCCGGCTTCGGAAGCGATACTCAATACCTTGATTGCTAAGGCTAAAATCGATCTGGACCGGGTCGACTGCTTGTACGAGCAGACCACGGGCTTGTCGTCGATGGGCAAGTTCAAAGAGGCGATTGCATTGGGTAATCGCGGTTTGAGCTATTTTGGGCGCGCGATTCCGGAAGAGGACAATGAGGCCTTGCAGCGTGCGGGAAGCATTCTGGAACAAATTCATCAAGCGCATGACGATGTCTGGCAACAAATTCTCGATATCACGCCCAGCGGCGATCGCGCGACGCGGATCGAAACCGGTATCTATAGCGAATTGATACCGGATTATTACTTGGCCGGCATGGTGCCGCAATTGTATCTTTCCGCGATTCAGTCGACGCAAAACTGTTTGGCCGGCGGTGTCGATGAAACGGTGATTTACGGTTTTTCGATGGTCGGATTGTATTTACAGCGTCAGGATAAATACGACATGTCGTTTCGATACGAAGATCTGGGCCTCGCGTTATCGGAGCGCTACCCCGATACCTTCGGCGCAACCAAGGGAATCAACGGCATATTATGGACCAATATGCATAATCGAAGGTCATCCGAGCATATCATTCAGCAATGTCAGCAAAATATTCACCGCGGCAAAAATTGCGGCGATTTATACAACGCCGGTTTGTCCTACGGGCCTTATCTTTGGCATTTGATCCATCGCGGTAACGATTTGTATCAGGTGATTAGTGTGGCCGAAGAGTGCCGGCGCTTTTCGAAAAAATTTAATCTGTCGTTATCGCTCGGGCTTGCCGAAAGCGTATTTGCTGGCTGGGTCGATGAAATGAATGCCGGCCGAAATAAGCTAACCGAGGCGAAAATCGATGCCAAGTTAAAACGTTGGGAGCAAGACAAGCATGTCGTGTCGATCGGCGGATATTACACTTTAAAAGGAATTAGCAGCCATTATCTCGGCGATTATCGGCTGGCAGCCGTTTTTCTGGCGAAGGCCGAGCCGTATTTACGGGGCCTAAGCGACAATATTTTAAACCGGCTCTGGTATGTATTTCGTTACGTCAATGGTTTGAGGCTAAATCAAACATTGGACGATCAGGAGCGAAATTATCTCTTGCGCTGCCTGGAGCGGGTCGAGGTTTGGTCCTCGTTGGGGCCGATTCTCAAGCCCTATTTGCTGTTCATGATGATGGAACGGGCTTGTCATGCCGGCGACTTCAGTCAGGCACGACGCTATGGCTTGGATGCTATCGATTCGGCTAAGTCGCGGCAATTTCTATTTTTGGAGGCATTTTTACACGAACGGCTGGGACAGATACTGCTCGATAGACAACACGATCATGCTTCGTATCATTTGAATTGGGCCGTTAAAATTTATCGTCAATGCGGCGCCGAAATCAAAACGGCGCAATTGGCGAAGCAATATTCGTTTACGGTTACCGAAAGGGGTAAACAGACCGAGCAATCGTTGGCGCAATTGCTCGATGTCGACTATTTGGTTCGAGCGACTCGAACGATCACGCAACAACTCGATTTCAAACCCTTACTGGTGACGATCATGGAATCGGTGATGGCGCGCTTGGGTGCGAAAACCGGTTATTTGCTGATTGCCGAGAATCGGCAACTAAAAATATTGGCGAAAGGCGTCAAGCATGACCGGGTCGATGTCGAGGTTCGAGACGGTAGCGAATTGTCGGTCGATACCCTTAGCCTTGCGATCGTCAATTATGTTTATCGAACCGCCGAACTGGTGGTCTTGAACAATGCTGGGGCCGAAGGCGATTTTAAAACCGATGATACGGTACAGAAAAGGCAACTCAAATCGGTATTATGCTTGCCGTTGCAAATGCAACAACAAGTCCTGGGTGTTTTGTATCTGGAAAACAGTTTAATCAAATCGGTGTTTTCTCTCGAAGATATCGAAATGACCCGGCTATTGACCGCACAAGCGGCGATTGCGCTGCAAAACACCTTGTTGATCGAAGAAATGAAACAAAGCCAGCTACAAATCAATTTGCTCAATAAAGAGCTCGAACAACGGGTTGCCGCGCGGACCTCGGCATTGAATAAAGCCAATGAAGAACTGAAAAGTTTTGCTTATGTCGTATCGCATGATTTAAAAGCGCCTTTACGCGCGATCAATCAATTATCCGGCTGGATTGCCGAAGATTACCGAGAGGTTTTCGATGATGACGGCAAGGAGCAAATGGCCTTATTGCAAAGCCGGGCAAAACGCATGCATGAGATGATCGACGGTATATTGCAGTATTCGCGGGTTGGGCGCATTAAAGAACCTGACGAAAAAATCGACATCAATGTGTTATTAATAGAAATGATTAAGCATATCGCACCTCCGCCGCATATCGAAATCAAAGTGCAAGCTGGCTTACCGACGATCGTAGGAGAAAAGCTTAAAATATTTCAGGTTTTTCAAAATTTACTGGATAATGCGATCAAATATAACGATAAAAGCCATGGGGTTATTGAAATAAGTTGCCGCGAACACGAGTCCAGCTGGGAATTCAGCGTCAAAGATAACGGTCCGGGCATCCCAAGACACTATCAGGAGAAAATCTTCCAACTGTTTCAAACGCTCGCACCAAAGGATCAATCCGATAGCACCGGTATCGGATTAAGCCTAATCGAAAAAATAGTCGACAACTGGGGCGGCCGTATCCGGATCGAGTCCGAACCGGGCTGCGGTTGCAATTTTTTGTTTACAATACCGAAAACCGCACAACATGAATAACATACAACCCATTCTCTTGGTCGAGGATGATCAGGTCGATGTGATGACCGTTCAGCGGAGTTTCAAAAAACTTGGCGTCCTCAATGAATTGCTGGTTGTGCATGACGGCGAACAAGCGCTCGAATATTTACGCAATCCAGAACAAGGCTTGCCGGCCATCATTTTGCTCGATATCAACATGCCTAAGATGAACGGTCACGAATGCCTGAAACATCTCAAAGAGCATCCGGTATTCAGAAATATTCCGGTCATGATGCTGACCTCATCAAAAGAAAGGCAGGATGTCGACCGTTGTTTCGACTTAGGAATTTCCGGGTATATTCTCAAGCCGGTCGATTACGAACAGTTTTTAGACGCAATCCAGGTGCTTAAGCCTTATTGGACGCAGCGTTCATGACCAGGAAAAAGCCGGTGAGCTTGCTGTTGGTCGAAGACGATTTGGCTGATCAGATGAGTTTCAAGCGCTTTGTCAAACAAGAACAATTACTTTACGACTATACGATTGCAGAATCGGTGGCTGAAGCGGTTGATCTGTTGAAAAAACAGACCTTCGATATCGTGTTGGCCGACCATGCGCTCGGCGACGGAACCGCATTCGATATCGTCGATTATATTCCGATGGCAACCCCGATTATTTTTGTGACCGGTAGCGGCAACGAAGCTGTCGCCGTGAAAGCTCTGAAACTGGGTGCCGCCGATTATTTGACCAAGGATATCAACGGCGAATATCTGCATCTCATCCCGATTACAATCGACAATGTTTTAAAAGCGAAAGCGGTCGAAGCGGAACTGGAATCCTATCGCCGGCATCTTGAACAATTGGTTGAAGAACGTACCGCCGAACTGCGTTTGGAAATCGATTACCGCAAGCAGGCCGAGGAAAGGTTGACGCAGGAAAAAGAGCGAGCCCAAGTTACGCTCAAATCGATCGGCGATGCGGTAATCGTTACCGACAATACCGGCCGGATCGAATTCATCAATCCCGCCGCCGAAAAACTGACCGAATGGCGGCATGCCGAAGCGCTCGGCCGTCCTATCGACGAAGTTTTCCATATTATCGACGAAAAAACCCGAAAGCCATTGCCGAATCCGGTCGCGCAATGTTTATCCGAGGGCGAGGCGAAAATTCTGGTAAGCGGCACAGTTTTAATCGATCGATTGGGCCGCGAATATGCGATACAGGATTCGGCGGCTCCGATTCGCGGGGAAGGTAACGAAATCCAAGGCGTGGTCTTGGTATTCAGCGATGTCAGTCACGCCCGCCGTTTATCGAGAGAGCTAGCCTATCAAGCGTCGCACGATCCCTTGACGGGCTTGGTCAATCGCCGCGAATTCGAATCGCGGTTGAACCGCGTATTGCGGACTCGTAAAGTATGCGAAGATCAATTCGCGTTTTGCTATCTCGATCTCGATCAATTCAAAGTGATTAACGATACTTGCGGACATACCGCAGGTGATGAACTGCTCAAGCAGGTGACTTCATTATTGCAGCGTAAGGTACGTAAACGGGATACATTGGCGCGCTTGGGCGGCGACGAATTCGGGGTGCTGATGGAACATTGCGCGATCGAGCAAGCCGAACGGCTGGCCGACGAACTGCGCGAAATCATTGCCGATTATCGATTCAACTGGAACAACCAAAGCTTTCATATCGGTGTCAGCATCGGCTTAATGGCGATTACCGACGAATTTAATTGCTTGAACGATTTGTTAATGGTCGCCGATGCATCTTGTTATGCCGCGAAAGATGCCGGACGTAACCGGGTTTTTGTCTATCAAAAAAACGACGAGGAAATTCGCCGGCTATCCGGGCAAATGCAATGGGTCGCCAAACTCAACGACGCGCTCGATAATCAACGCTTTCAATTATACCGTCAGCCCATCTACAGTACAGCCATGCAAGGTGGCGAACACTATGAAATTTTGGTCAGGATTTTGAGTGCGGACGGAGAAATCATTCTGCCCGGCGCATTTATTCCGGCCGCCGAGCGCTACGGCCTGATGAGTCGAATCGACGAATACATCATCGAAAATACGCTGCTTTGGTTTGCCGAACATTCTGGCGCGCTGGCCGATCTGTCGATGTGCTCGATAAATTTATCGGGGCAAACGCTCGGTTCAGATTCGGCTCAGCTCTGTATTCAGGCGGCGCTAAAAAAATTCAATTTACCGGCGGATCGCTTCTGCTTTGAAGTGACCGAAACCGCCGCGATTGCCAATTTGAACCAAGCGACTCAATTCATGGGGGCCTTGAAAACGCTAGGCTGCTGTTTTACGTTGGACGATTTCGGCAGCGGCTTGTCGTCGTTCGCCTACCTGAAAAATCTGCCGGTGGATTTTCTAAAAATCGACGGAATGTTTGTCAAGGATATTTGTTGCGATCCGGTCGATTTGGCGATGGTCAAATCGATCAATGAAATTGGGCATTTGCTGGGTAAACAAACCATTGCCGAATTCGTTGAAACCGAAGCGATCTATCAGCATTTATTGGAATTAGGCGTCGACTATGCCCAAGGCTTTTGGTTGGGTCGTCCCGAGCCGTTGGGCGAATAAGAAAAATAAAGAAAAAAACACCACTATTCGCTACCGTGACGGAACGATTTCATGATCATCAAAAAAGCCAGAAAATCATAAAGCCCGTGAATGATCATCGGCGTCATCAGGTTTCTTTCGCCGCCGAAGTCCATTGCCAAGCCGAGATAAATACCGATTAGGGTTGCCAGTAGCGCATAAAGCGGTGTCACGGCATGGACCAATCCAAAAATGATATTACTGCCGATAAGTCCCGCAGCCATTCCCCAAGAGGCTTCGATCCACGGTTGAATCAATCCTCTAAACAATAACTCCTCTGAAAATCCGGCGATCGCGGCGAGAAAAAAAATATCGGTCCATTGGCATGTTTTCAGCCCGGAACCTAGGGTGTCGACCAATAGGCTGCGAATTTTACGAATCGATGGGATATTGATTTGCTCAAGTGCGAAAAAAAATATAAATAACGGCACCGTGCCGACAATACCGTGAAAAAGCGCTTGTTCGGAAAAATAAAGATCGGCAAAAGGATTAATACCGGCAAACCAGCCCAACAAAGCGGCGACTAGAATCAGCGAGCCTTCGAAATTGCAGGCGGTGGTAAAAAAGCGGGAAGAGTCGAATGAGGATTTGGCCATGAGGGAATCGTTAATTAATCGGCATAGGGATTCTAAACAAAAACAGCTAAAATGCTCAATCCGTTGTCGTTTAAAAGAACCCGATTATGCAGTGTTTTATTTATAAAAGTCTAAAAAAAGAAGAGCTTTATTTGTATCTCGATAAAAAAGACGATTTTACCGAAGTGCCGGATACTTTGTTCAAATCGATCAGTCCGATGCAATACGTGATGGAGCTGGAGTTGACAGCGGACCGTAAACTGGCACGCGAAAATTCGGAGAGAGTCATAGAAAGTCTTAAGGCCAAAGGCTTTTTCGTGCAAATGCCGCCGACTTTGCTTCCCGGATCGGAAAAGATCCAGTGATTCATTTGTTGAGTATTTAACATCTTAGCCTTCTCGTCGGTCTATGCAGCAATTTTTTATTTTCCTTACAAACAATCGGTGTTATAGTTTGTTCAATAGTTGAACAGAGTTACCGCGCTTGCTGATCGTGACACAGTAGGGCGGTAGCGTGCCTGAAGCTATTACTCCCTTTTGATCGAAAAACCGTCTAAGAATAAAAGGTATGAGATGTGTCTATCGAGGACCGCCGTTCACCCAGCACCTAAATTATCCCAGATAGTTAACCATAGCCAATGAACTATGGAATTTAGGTGCTGGGTAAACCCGTCCATGGGGGCTTGACGGCAGCGTTCCCTGCTGCCGACATCCTCGCTAGCCACACCCCATACCTTCATAAAGTTAGCCATTTTTTGACTATAAAGGGAGTAATTTGAAATCCAAATCGATCGGTACTAACAATATTTGTTGGCTTGAGTAAGCAATATTGCTAGACACACCTCCTATTCCTACCGAATAAAAACCCATGGTTAACGACGTTAAAACGTCAACTCAGTTGCAAGATGAAACGCACTTACGCGTGCTTCGTCTGTTAGAAAATAATGCGCAGATGAATCAGCGGGAATTGGCGGAAAATCTTGGTGTAAGTTTGGGTAAAGTCAATTATTGCCTAAAAGCGCTGTTAGGCCGCGGACTGATAAAAATGCACAACTTCCGTAATAGCCAAAACCGATTGGCTTATGTGTATTTATTGACGCCAAGCGGCATCGCGGAAAAAACCTTATTGACCAAGCGTTTTCTAGATATTAAGTTGGCTGAATACGAATTGTTAAAGCAAGAAATTGAGGCTTTGGCACAGGAGGTTGACGGTGCGGCAATGCAAGGAGGTCAGGATGAGTAATGTCAGGAAGCAAACAAAAAACTCAGGTGAGGGTCGCGTATGCTAGCCCAAGAAGATATTGAACAAATTGAAAAACTGGTTGAGAACATCATCGCGCGTCAACCGGAGAAACTCAATGCTAATGTGCGCTACGAGCTGGATCTGCGGGAGCGCACGGTACGCGTCGAAGAAGAATTAAAGCATCAACGAGACCTGATGATACAAGGTTTCGAAGCGATGGAAAAACGTTTTGAACAAGTCGAAAAACGATTTGAGCAAATTGACAAGCGCTTCGAACAAGTCGAAAAGCGTTTTGAGCAAATTAACAAACGCTTCGAACAAGTCGACAAACGTTTCGAGGAGATGCGCAAGGACATGAACACTGGTTTTATAGAAATGAATCGAAGACTGGATCGTTTCATGTATTGGACGCTTGGCTTAGTTGTTTCAGCCACGATGGTGATTATCAATTTAAATTGACTTGATTTGCCAATTGCAAACAAATTAAATGCCTTGGAGAAAGCACCGGAAATGAGACAAAAATAACGTTATTTGCAGGATGCTACTTATGCAAAAAGAATATGAAACAATACAAGAAGCCTTGGAGAGCGTAAAAGGCATTGGATTAGCCATAGTTTACGGCTCATGGGGGAACAGACCGTCAGCGGTGACAGCGATTTAGATATTGCCGTGGCTATGCACAAGGTTCTCTTCGCGCGTCCGAAAAAATAGCTGAGATGTACTTGTTAGTCAGGATGGTTTTTTTGAGGAGCTGACGCGTTTAAACAATAAAATAAATGATTTGAACCTATCTCCAAGCGAATGACGAACCCAAAATTATGTCCATATTCGGTTAACCCCTAAAAATATAATAAATCAATTAAGCGCATTAAAAAAATTATGGATTTTAACGGCTTAAAAGCCCACATAATTCAGTTAGCAAAATCAAATGACAACATAGAATTGCTTTGGCTATACGGATCGTATGCAAAGGGCAGTGCGCATGAAAACAGCGATATCGACTTGGCGGTTGCGTTTAAAATCTGGGAAGACGACGTGATTGAGCGGCGATTAAGGCCGGAGTTGCTTGCTTTGGATTGGCGGCACACATTAAATTTACCCGACGGAAAATTAAGTGTGTTGGACATCAATATTGCACCCATTCCGTTAGCTATGTCTGTGCTAAAGAACGGCGAATTGTGGCTTTGTAAAAATGAGTATCGCCAGGCTCAAGAGTTGCAACGCATTATGTCGAAATGGGAGATAGATTACCTGTATCACTATCAACATCAACAGGCTATGAGTGTCTGCAATGGATGACGCCTATGTTTTCTCGATGCGTGAGCATCTTGCTGAGTTGAAAAGCGAGTTGCAAGGATTAACAGACATTATCAATCAACGAGAATTAAGTCGTTACGAGTATCGAGCAGCTGAACGCACCTTGCAGGTGCTTATAGAAGCCTGTATCGGCATTGCCAAGCATTGGAATTACGTTTTTTATAAAACCGCACCTGCCGATGCATACGCCGCGTTCGAAAAACTATCTCAGCAAGGTGTTGAGGCAGTCAATGATGTAGAATGGCGCAAAATCATTGGCATGCGAAACGCTCTAGTACATGATTATCTCAATATAGAACCTGACATCATTAAGGCTGTAATCAAAAAAACGGCTTATATAAAATTGCTAGAGTTTGCCAATAAGGGATTAACGGCATTGCAAGAGCCTATCAATCGCTGATCAAATCCTTGGGGTTGGGTTCTGATTTAGGGTGTCGAAATTTACCGATTTTTATGTCAGAAAAAATGACTGTTTTATGGATTTTGAGAAAATAACTGGCGCTTTATAACCTTATGATCATCAAAAATTTCCAAGATATCATGAGCGTCGTAGGGTGCGCATCGCGCACCTTTCCACGGTGCCGAACCGACAAGAGCCCGATCCAGGTGCGCGATGCGCACCCTACATCTGGCGCTTAATAGCCTATAAATACCAACAACTTCAAAAATAGTCAGTTTAAAAAGCGGGAACACAGCAATTAGCTAAAAATGGCTTTTTTCGACAGCCTAGTCCTGACCCATTTCCGCTAACGGCGGCACATTAAACACCGGTATGGAATAATTTCTGAAATAAGCAAACTTAAAGGCAAGCTGGAAGGGAAAGCCATAATACAGCATCGCGTTGATCAAAAGATTCGAACCGTTAACCGTATTGCCATTAAGTTAAGAAAAGCCCGCTCTCCTGATGGTGAGGGTTAAGGCAAAAAAGCTTTATTTGACCCCCCCTCATCTTAATCATCTCCCGGAAAGAGAAGGAATTGTCCTCCCTAACTTAATGGCAGTGACCATTAAGCGAGGTAGCGCAAAATTGCCTGATAACGGCTATGCATAATCAATTTGCCCTTCGGACCGAACGCTAACCTAATGCACCGACACTATCGGTCGTCTATGATGAGCGCAAATGAGATACAGCAAGAAAGTATTCTTTTAGTGTATACGGATTGGTGTTGGTGGTTTCGCAATGAAAAGGTTTTTTCATAATTAGGCTTATGCACGATCAAAACTTTAAAAACCTGATTCTGGATTACCCCGTGCAAGCCTTGCAGTTTTTTGCCGCGGAGGAAGCCCACGACGATTTGCAACAAGCGCGGATTATCCCGTTTCGACAAGAACAGCTTAAAGAACGGCTCGGCGACCACTTTCACGAATTAGATACGCCGTTACTCGTTGAATGGCCTGATGGCCGTCGTGAAGTGATTTTGTTTCTGCTGGAGGAAGAGACCGAAGCCAGGCGCTTTTCCATTTATCGCCTAGCACATTATTGTCTGGACTTATCCGAATTGGCAAAAACCGAACGGGTGGTTCCGGTCGTAATATTTCTGGATCGGGGGCATCATCCGTACGAATTGCATTTAGGCGGCGATCGGCATACCTACCTCAGTTTTCAGTACATCAGTTGCGAACTGAAAAATCGGTTGGCCGACGATTACCGGCAAAGCGATAACATAGTCGCCCGCCTCAACTTACCCAATATGCGTTATGCCAAAGAACAAAAGCTGGATATCTACCATGATGCACAATTGGGTCTAGTGCAACTGGAGCCCGACCCGAAAAAGCAACTAAAATATATTGACTTTGTCGATTATTATACGGACCTGACAGAAGATGAAATCGAAACCTATCGTAAAGACTATTTATCCGAAGCGGAGGCACGTATGGGATTAGCGCAGATATTAAGAGAAGAAGGCAGAGAAGAAGGTAGACAAGAAGGCAGAAAAGAAGGAGAAATCAAAGGAGAAATCAAAGGAGAAATCAAAGGAGAGGCTCAAATGCTTTTGAAACAAATTCAACTGAAATTCGGCGGGCATCCCGTTTGGGTAGAAGAAAAAATCAATCAGGCCGATAAAACCCAGTTGGATCAATGGGTAGAGCGTATCTTGTTTGTTGATACTTTGGATCAATTGTTTAAGGTTTAGGATGCAATGCCATTAAGTTAATCCGTTCGTGGTGAGCCCTTCGGCTAAGCTCAGGAGAGCCCTGTTGAACCTGGGCGGCTTAACTTATCAGCTCGTACTTTCCACTCATCCTTCGACATGGCTCTCCTGAGCGTGGCCGAAGGGCTTAGTGCGAGCGGAAAAGTCCTTAAGTTAATGGCTTGAGGTGTAGGAGGGTTCAGAGCACAAGCCCATCATGGTTCGATGGTAAGAGCTGATAATCAATGAGCCTGTCTCCTTCGAATTGATGGTAAACAGTTTGAATAAATACAGGCGTTGAGAGGGTTTTGTGTTCTGATCGCTGGGTTTAATTGTGTCGGCAGGGTTTTTTTATAGTCAATTATTTAATAATGACTGATTCATTAATTAACCTGACCCCTTTTTAGACCCTTTTTACCTTCGCATAACTATCCGGATGACACAAAATTACCGAAGCCCAATTAATTGCAAGGTGATACAACATGCTAGCCCAAGAAGACATTGAATTTATCAAAAATCACCTAGCCGAGTGGTTGGCTGAACAGTCGCTTGGCAAACCGCCGGTCGTTTACGAAATAGAGCTGCGTGAGCGCATGGTGCGCGTCGAAGAGGCGCTAAAAAATCAGGGTGAAGAACTCAAAGCTCAGCGAGAATTAATCTATGCACTAATGAAGCAAATGGATAAACGCTTCGAACAAGTCGATAAGCAGCTGACACAAAACAGGGAGGAGGCAAACAAACGCTTCGAACAAGTAGATAAACGTTTCGAGCAAATGGATAAACGCTTCGAACAAGTGGATAAACGCTTCGAGCAAATGGATAAACGTTTCGAACAGGTAGACAAAAAATTTGACGAAATGGGCAGGCGTTTGGATCGATTTATGTTTTGGTCGTTAGGTTTGACCGTATCGGCTGCGTTTTTTATCGTGAACTATTTGAAATAATTTATACGATACCTAAATCCTGCAATCTAAAAACAGGATGTATGAAGCATCCATATGATAATTTCGATTCATTTTATTTTCATAAATGCATGATTATAAGCCTGATCTTTGCCACGGAGATGGTGTAAATTATCGACTCGGAGTTTTCCATTCATCCTTCGACTCGATTAGGTTAACAGTAACGGCTGCATTGTTTATAGTGAACTAATTGAAATAACAAGGAAAATACTTAATGCATTTAATGAACCTGACCCCTTTTCTCTGGCTATCCTGAGCGTAGTCGAAGAGCTCAGGGTGAACGAAAAAGTACATGGCTTAACGGCATTGATGCGAAGGGTAGCAGTAAAAACCCATCATAGTTCGATGGCAAGAGCTGACAATCAATGACTCTGTCTCCTTTGAATTGATGGATAACCGGTTTATATTCTGCATGATGAGGTTAATAATAACGGCTGCATTATTGGCATTATTCATAGCTAATTAAAATAACTGGACAAATATTTAATGCATTTAATGAACCTGACCCCTTTTCTGCGGCCCTTGGATTCGCTCACCGTGGGAGAGGTTTCAACCGCGAATATTACGGCCGTGACTTCGCGACTGACCGACAATTGCTCCTGCATTGTCGGCATACCGCCCATCCTGGCCATAAAGTCGCTCCTACAGCGATGATGACTGTAGACCTGGCAACTGTCATTATGAACATACATACATTCGTCATCCCGGACGCAGCCGATGGATCTGATCAATCGCAGACACCCCCTAGGAGCTTTTTCAGCCGCGAATACTTTAGCCGCAACCTATCGAACATGCTATGCGGCCAGGCACGACATATAAGCTCGTGGATCATAGGGTCTGCATGACGACGCTCAAGGCTAAAGTGACGCGGCATCTCCAAGACCGAGACTCACACCACCGGAGAATTGCTGTCGGCTTTTTCTGGGTAAGCTTTTTTGTATTCGTTGGCAAGCTCGCCGGTGCAGCAAAGGAAATGACAATTGCCTGGCGTTATGGCATCAGCGGAACCGTGGATGCCTATGTGTTCATCTATAACCTCATAAGCTGGCCGGTAGGTGTCTGGTTCAGCGTGCTGACTGTTGTGCTGGTGCCACTCGTGGCCAGAATGCGCAGGGATGAAGGCTCGGACATCTCACGTTTTTGTGGCGAGTTACTTGGGTTGACGTTGCTGATTGGCCTTCTGCTCGGCTTGCTTCTCTATTGGGGGCTGCCCAGTTTGTTGCAGGCAACCTGGGTTGGTCTTGCTGATGAAGTTGTTGCACAAGCGCTGACTATGGCCGGACCATTATCGTTTCTGCTTCCGATGGGGCTTGTGATCAGTCTGTTTTCGGCCTGGATGATGGCCTGCGGGCATCACCGTAATACCCTGATGGAAGCGTTGCCGGCGCTGGTCATCTTGGTTGCCATACTATTGCCGCCCGGAACCATTCCTGAACCTCTGGTATGGGGGACTGTGGCTGGCTTTGCACTGCATCTTGCAGGCCTGGCCATGCCGCTCAAGAAAATGGGAGAACTGCAGGCACCGTCACTCATTTTTACTTCTCCTGCATGGCGAGGATTCTGGGGCAGTATGGGCATCATGGCGATTGGTCATTCCCTGATGAGCTTCACTGGCATCATCGATCAGTTTTTCGCCGCCCAGCTTGGCACAGGCGCCATCGCCACCCTGAGCTATGCCAACCGGATCATGGCACTGGTGCTGGGGTTGGGCGCGATGGCGATCAGTCGGGCTACCTTGCCGGTATTTTCTGATCTGGTTGCGGGAGAAGCCAGTCCCACTGTAAGAGGGATCGCGATACGCTGGGCAGGCGCAATGTTTGTCGTCGGGTTGATGGCGACCATCGCTGTTTGGTTGCTTGCACCTTGGATAGTGTCCCTTTTGTTTGAGCGAGGTTCTTTTACGACAGATGATACTTACACTGTTTCTAATCTTTTGCGTTTCTATATTTTGTTGTTGCCATTTAGTTTTTATGGGAATGTTCTTGTGTCTTTTTTTGCAGCACAAAGGCACGGCATAAACATATTTTGGGGTGGGATTGTTGCGGTGCTGGCCAAGCTTATTATGAATTTATTGTTGGTTGATATTTATCAAATATACGGACTGGTGTACTCGGCAGTATTTATGTATTTGTCTACCTCGGTTTTCTTAACCATAAGAATATATATGTCAAGGAATCTTTAATGAACAAACTTCGCGCTGTACTTAAAATGATAAGAAATATAAATTCGAAAGACGTGATGAGAAGGTTCGAGTCGGTTTCGCTTTTTTCAAAACTTGTGCTACCTGAATATAGAATGACCTGGCCTCAAATGAAATGGTGGCAGAACAAATTCTTTAATGCTTACTTGGAAAAGTTCAGTGAGAAGGATAGCTTCAACACTCATCGTAAATGGATGTTGAGTCAACTCATTAGATTAACCGAAGATGTTGATGGTGAAACAGCAGAGTGTGGAGTTTATGAGGGTGCTTCATCATGGCTGATTTGTGAATCCAATCATAAGCAAAGTAAGTTTAAAAAGACACATCATATTTTTGACTCCTTTGAAGGGCTTGGTAGCCCAGAATTTTCTGATGGCAGTTATTGGAAAAAGGGTGATTTGGCATGCTCAGAGGAAAGCACTCTTAATAATTTGTTAGAATTTGGTGAAAGGATTGTTTCTCATCCAGGATGGATTCCCGATAGATTCAACGAGGTAGAAAATTTAAAATTTAGCTTTGTTCATGTAGATGTTGATTTATATGAGCCCACGCGGGACAGTATAGTTTTTTTCTATGAGAGGCTGCATCCTGGGGCTGTTTTTCTTTGTGATGATTATGGCTTTACCTCGTGTCCAGGCGCAACCATGGCTGTAGATGAGTTTCTCCAGAATAAGCCTGAAAAAATGATCGCACTTGATGCTGGAGGTGGGTTTTTTATCAAAGGTGTTGTGACTTCTCACAACTGAGGGGATCAAGTATGCAGCAAGATAAAGTCTGGGACTTCTTTCAAAACGGAGGAAAAAGTTCATTCGAGGGTAGCTATTCAAGACTGAAGTTTCTTTCAAAAAAAATTGACGGGACTGGACAGTCCATTCTAAACATCGGCGTGGGCAACGGGACGCTGGAAAGGCTTTTGCTGGCCAAAGGCGCCGATATTTTTTCGCTCGATCCCAGCGAAAAAGCCATTGCAAATATCCGTGAGGAACTGGGCCTGCCCGAGGCTTCCGCCAAACCGGGCTATTCGCAGGAGATTCCATTTCCAGATCAGAGTTTTGATGCTGTTTTTATGTCGGAAGTGATTGAACATCTCGATGACGACGTGCTTGCCATGACACTTACTGAGGTCACGAGGGTTTTGAAACCCGGTGGCCGGTATCTCGGCACCGTACCGGCGGAAGAAAATCTCAAAGACAATGAAGTGGTCTGTCCGGACTGCGGCAAAATATTTCACCGCTGGGGTCATGTTCAATCTTTTTCCAGAGAACGTTTGCGCTTGTTGTTGCAGCCTATTTTTCCTGATCTTGAAGTAAAACGGATGTACTTCGGCAACTGGCAACAGTTGAACTGGAAAGGCAAGCTGAGCTGGATTCTGAAAAAGTCGCTTTCATCGCTTGGAATAAAGGGTGCTGGTGAAAATTATTATTTCTCAGGGACTAAGCAATCTTGAAGCTGGCTTTCTTCATCCACTCCCTGTCCTCCGGCGGCGCCGAGCGGGTGACGGCCAACCTTGCCAACTACTGGGCGGATAAGGGGGGGGGCGTGTCCATCATCACGCTGGCCGATGTGAAGAAGGATTTTTACCGCCTGGACGAGCGGGTCGAGCGCATCGCGCTGAACCTGACTGCCGACAGCGGCAATCCGCTGACGGCCATTGTCGCCAATCTGCGCCGGATTGTTGCCCTGCGGCGTGAACTGAAACGTGTGCAACCGGATATCGCTGTGGGCATGATGACTACGGCTAATGTGCTGCTGGCATTCGCCGCGCGTGGTCTGCCGATCGTTACCATTGGTTCGGAACGGATTCATCCGCCGATGCTGCCGTTGGGCAGGGCATGGGAATGGCTGCGCCGTTTGGGCTATGGTTATTTACAGGCACTGGTGGTGCTGACGCAGGAAAGTTGCGATTGGGTGCGGCAACATACCCGCGCGCGAACAGTGGCAGTAATTCCCAACGCGGTGAACTGGCCGCTGGCAATGCATGCGCCGGTCATGCCGCCAGAGGAATACCTCGTATCCGGACGCAGGGTACTGATATCGGTCGGACGGCTCGATACGCAAAAAGGCTTTGACCTGCTGATTGATGCCTTTACAGGCATCGCCAGTCCGGCGCCGGACTGGGACCTGGTTATCTTGGGCGAAGGCGCTCAGCAAGAGGCGCTGATGCTTCAGATCAAGGATCAAGGCCTTAAGCAACGCATTCGGCTGCCCGGTCGGGTGGGCAATATTGCCGATTGGTACAACGCTGCGGATCTCTATGTGATGAGTTCCCGCTTCGAGGGGTTCCCCAATACGCTGGTGGAGGCGATGGCGCACGGCCTGCCCGCGGTCAGTTTCGACTGTGATACCGGCCCACGTGATATCATTCGCCATGAGGTGGACGGGCTGTTGGTGGAAAACGGCAATGTCGAAGCACTCACTCTGGCTTTGCATCGCCTGATGACGGATCGGTCAATCAGGCAGCAGTTTGCTGTCCGGGCGGTCGAGGTTCGGGGACGGTTTTCAATGGAGAAAGTCACTGGAATGTGGGAAGAGCTATTTGAAGAGGTGAAAGGTGAACGGAAATAAACCCTCCAAACTGGGGCTTGCATATAAATCAATTTATGATGCGATATGTGGTCGACATCCATACCTACGACCATGGCACTTTCAATGGCTTGATGCATTTTACTTATATAAAAAACTGAAAGAGGAGTTGCCCAAACACAGGGGGGTAATAGTCGATGTGGGTTGTGGTGAGAAGCCATACAAAGACTGGTTTGGTTCAATTGATCGATATATAGGTGTTGATGTTTTTGATGGCCCGGGCGTTGATATCGTGGATGATAATGAAACGGATTGGGGTATTGATGATGAAAGTGCAGATGTCGTTCTGAGTACGCAAGTCCTTGAGCATGTGGAAAATCCAGAGCATACACTTAGTCAAATCAGAAGAGTGCTGCAGCGTGGGGGATATGCCATTATTTCAGTTCCCTTTATCTACAATGAACATGGGGCACCCTATGATTTTAGGCGTTTTTCAGCCAACCAGGCAGCAAAGTTATTTCCAGACTGGGAAGTGATATCAGTAGAGCGACAAGGTGGCATTGGTTCGACCTTATCTATATTGTTGCTGAATTGGATTGAAATGGCGCTGAATCAGTTTTTTCCAACAAGAATTTTGAAGGCTCTGCTACTGCCACTTTGGTTGCTGTTCTCTCTGCTTGTCAATGTCTTGGGCGTGATTTGGGATAAGCTGGATATTACCGACTCTTTTTACAACAATGTTTTTTTTGTTGTCAGAAAACCAGAGTCTGAAAAAAAGACAGGCTCGCCTGCTCAATCATAAAAAATTGAATTCCCTTTGGAACGGCTGGATTTGAAGCTTGTCGGGGCTGCCCCAATGATTTAAGAATAAAATCCAAATACTGAAGGCAGTTTCCATGGCTATAAAGATGCAAATTTTAGGTAGAGATTGCTGTGTTTAAGAGACGTTACTTTGTGGTAGCACCAAACTTTCATGGGGCTACGATTTTTTCCAGGATTTTGAATGACCATCCAAATGTGGTTTGCCTGGGAGATACTTATCCCAGTAACCACTTCGATCAAACCTGTGGATGCGGGAAAAAAGTGAAAGAATGCGAGTTCTGGCAAAAAATAAAGCGAGATATCGATGCCGAACGTTATATCTCGTTACCACATATTCTGCCTGACTATCCTCGTATAGTGGGTGGTGGCGTGGACCGATTCTTTTACAATACTTTTCACCAGGAATTTTGAGAAGACTTATTCCTCGGGTGCGCAAACTACGCTTCAAGAACGATTTTGACCGTTTTGTTGGGGCTGTCTATCAGCAAGTGGATGGTGAATCGAATGCGGTTTATGTTGATGGCGTGAAGTCGATCAGCCGAGTTTACGCCCTTTTAGCGGCAGGTGTTTGCATAGATGGCGTCATTCATATCCAGCGTGATCCCGGAGACTATATAAAATCAACAATGAAACAATCTGGCTACAGTAGGCGGGTTTTCATGAAAATGTTGTTATCGTGGCGACTTTATCATAACCTCGCTAGGAAAATCGGCACAACACTGCACTACCTGTCGGTCACATACGAAGGACTCGAGGAAGATCCAGAGTCGACGCTCAATGCGCTTTTTGACTTTCTGGAAGTACCGGCCATGCCCTTGTCAGAACTTATGAATCAGGACCCTACTAGGCCATGGCACTTTATGGGCAATTCCAGCCTGTTTCAGTTTGATGGAAAAATTAAGAGGAGCCGGCATTCGCTATCAACGAATGAACGGAAAATGGTACGGTTGCTGGCTGGTGACTACGACTGGAATGCGCACCATTTGCTGATGAGGAAGGGATGAGCAGAATCCTTTTCCTGGTCAGCTCGATGCAGGGCGGCGGTGCCGAGCGGGTCGCCGCTTTGCTGTGCAATCAGTGGGTGCAGCAGGGTCATGCGGTGACGCTGATGCCGACCTTTTCCGGTCGCGGCGACTGCCTGTATCCGCTGGATGAGCGGGTGAAACTGGATTATCTGGCGGACAGGGTCGGCAGCACGCGCCGCTCTGTCCTGAACAAGATCAAACGGCTGTTCGCCCTGCGCCGGGCCATGCGCGAGATTTCGCCCGATGTGGTGGTGTCGTTTCTGCCGCCGGTCAACGTGGCGGCGATTCTGTCGGCTGCGGGCCTGGAAATCCCTGTGATTGTATCGGAGCGAACTTATCCACCCGCCATGCCGTTGGGTACCGTGATGGAACAGGCCAGAAAATGGCTGTATCCGCATGCCAGGACTGTGGTGGTGCAGACTCAGCAGGCCAGTGGCTGGCTGGCAGCGACCTGTCCATCAGCAAACGGGATGGTGATACCCAATCCGGTTGTCTGGCCCTTGCCGGTGGGTGAACCTGAAGTCATGCCCGTTCAAATCGTTGCCAAGTCACGCAAGCTGTTGTTGGCGGTGGGGCGTCTGGGTGAAGAAAAAGAATTCCACCATTTGCTGTCTGCATTCAAGCTGTGCGCCGAAATCCGTCCGGACTGGGATTTGGTGATCCTGGGTGAGGGCAATGAGCGTGCCGGGCTGGAAGCATTGCGAAGCGAACTGGGATTGGATGGACGCGTGCATTTGCCTGGGCGGGTCGGCAATCTTGCCGACTGGTATGAACGGGCGGATCTGTATGTGATGAGTTCGCGTTTCGAGGGATTTCCCAACACGCTGCTGGAGGCGATGGCGCATGGCTTGCCTGTAGTCAGCTTCGATTGTGATAGTGGTCCGCGTTATATTATCCGTCATGATACAGATGGCCTGCTGGTCGCGCCCGAGTCGGGCATTAAGGGACTTGCTGCCTCGCTGTCGTGGTTGATGGATGATAAGGAACGCCGCGAGGCAATGGGCCAGCGTGCCGTTGATGTGCGCGAGCGGTTTTCCATGGCGCGAGTTTCAGCGCTATGGACTGCGGTGCTGGGGCTCGATTGTTCATGAGGGTGTTGCATATCATCACCGGTCTATCCATTGGCGGTGCGGAGAGGGCGCTTTTTAACCTACTGTCGGGTAACTTGTTCGAAGGGGGAGAAACAGCGGTGTTGTCGTTGTCCTGCGAAGGTCATTTTAGTGCAAAGATACGTGCGCTCGGGGTGCCGGTTTATACCATGGGCATGGCGCATGGATTACCGACACTTGTGGCATTGCTTCGCCTTAGGCGCTTGGTCCGCGAATTTCGTCCTGACCTGATTCAAGGCTGGATGTATCATGGCAATCTGGCGGCGTCCATCGCCCAGCGGCTGGCCCCGGGTAAGCCCGCATTGCTTTGGAATATCAGGCAAACCCTCTATACGTTGGCGGAAGAGAAGGCGTTGACCCGGCAGGTCATTCGAGTTAATCGCTTTTGTTCCGCCGGTGCTGATGCCATCATTTATAACAGTCACGTGTCGAGAACGTTGCACGAGGCGTTCGGCTTTGCCAGCGAACGGGGCCGAGTAATCGCGAATGGTTTCGATACCGGTTTGTTGCGGCCCGATATGGAAAAACGCCAAGCCATGCGCCGGGCGCTGGGCTTGGCTGCAAATGTGACCTTGATCGGTCATGTGGCGCGTTTTCATCCTGTTAAGGATCATGCTGGCTTTTTGCGAGCCGCTATCCGGATAATACTAAGTCGACCCGATGCATTTTTTCTGCTGGTAGGTCGGAATGTCAGCTTAGAAAATCCGGCTTTATCCGGTATCGTGCCCGCCGAGTTCGTGGACCATTTTCGTTGTGTCGGCGAGCGGGACGATGTTCATGACTTGATGCAAGCGATGGATATTTTTTGTTTGAGCTCCAATTCGGAGGCATTTCCTAATGTATTGGCCGAGGCTATGTGCGCCGGCGTACCATGCGTGACCACGGATGTTGGCGATAGCCGCCACATCGTCGGGCATAGTGGTATCATCGTGCCGCCTAATGATGATGCCTCGATGGCGCGAGGACTATTAGAGATGATGGCAAAAAGCGAAAAACAGCGATCTGACTTGGGACGACGGGCGAGGGCGCGAATCAAAAAAAACTTTACTTTGGCTGTAATCGTGGCCGAATATATCGAATTATACGAAAAAATTATCAGTATGAAGGGTAACCATGCCGGATAAATTGCTGTTGACCGCAGGCGTGATGGGTATTGCAGTGGCAAAGGCGTTGCCAACTGAGACCGGCGCAGTCTATTCGTGCTTACTGCCTGCTATCCTGATTGCGTCGGGATGTTGGGGCGTTTATCAGAAAAAAGGAAGGCTTTCATGTGCGGTTTGACGGGGTTTTTGTCTTTTTCCTCCGCTGACGATGCTGAAATTGCCCGGCGGATGGCCGAGGCAATTGCGCATCGCGGGCCCGATGATGCCGGCGTTTGGTCGGATAGTGAGGCCGGTATCACCTTGGCGCACCGACGTTTGTCGATCCTCGATCTATCGCCTGCAGGCCATCAGCCGATGCTGTCCTCATGCGGCCGCTTTGTCATTGCTTTTAACGGCGAGATCTATAATCACACGCAAATACGCAGTGAACTGGAGGCTATTGAAATTCGTCAATGGCGCGGTCATTCCGATACCGAAACGCTGATCACGGCCTGTGCCGCTTGGGGTGTTGAAGCCGCTCTGAAAAAATGTATCGGCATGTTTGCGTTTGCATTATGGGACAGGCAAGAGCGTAAATTAACGTTGGCGCGCGATCGCTTGGGCGAAAAACCTATGTTTTACGGCTGGCAGGGCGATACGTTTTTATTCGGGTCGGAGCTGAAAGCATTGAAAGCGCATCCTGCATTTCTTGCGGAAGTTAATCGCGACGCGTTGGCTATGTTGATGCGTCATAACTATATTCCAGCGCCTTATTCGATTTGGCGAGATATCCATAAATTACAGCCGGGTTGCATCCTGACAGTTTCACCCGAGCGGCGAGAGCCAACTATTACTAGCTATTGGTCCGCCAAGCAAGCGATCGAGGCCGGCGTGCGTAACCCCTTCAGCGGTAGTGCGGACGAGGCTATTTCGTCATTAGAGAGCTTGTTAAGCGATGCGATCTGTCGGCAAATGATTGCCGATGTACCGTTGGGCGCGTTTTTGTCGGGCGGCGTCGATTCTTCGGCTATCGTTGCTTTGATGCAGGCGCAATCGAATCGTCCGGTGTGCACCTTTTCGATCGGTTTCAACGAGGCGCAATATAACGAGGCGGAGTACGCCAAGGCCGTAGCAAAGCATTTGGGAACCGATCATACTGAGTTGTATGTCACGCCCAATGATGCTCTAAACGTCATTCCTCGATTGCCGACACTTTATGACGAACCTTTTTCGGATTCATCGCAGATTCCGACTTTTTTGGTCGCGCAGATGGCGCGTCAGCATGTTACGGTTTCTTTGTCCGGCGATGCCGGCGACGAGTTGTTTTGCGGTTATAATCGCTATACCTTCGTCAATCGCCTATGGAATAAGTTGGCGTTGATGCCGTTAGGGCTGCGTCGAGTCTTTGCCCACGCATTGATGACTTTGTCTCCGGCAACCTGGAATCGTTTGGCCGACCCGTTAATGATAGCGCTGCCCGATCGGCTGAAACAAGCCAACATCGGTGACAAATTGCACAAAGGTGCGGGCGTGCTGGCTTATCGAACCATTGATGAGCTTTATCTCGATTTAATCTCGCATTGGAAAGAGCCCACCGAATTAGTTTTACATTCGTCAGAACCGTCTCTATTGTCGACATCACTCGACGCTCAACCGGTGTTGCTGACCGATATCGAACGAATGATGGCGGCAGATTTAACGTCTTATCTGCCCGACGACATTCTGGTTAAAGTCGATCGTGCGGCCATGGGGGTGTCATTGGAAACCCGTGTGCCGTTTCTCGATCATCGAGTTGTCGAGTTCGCGTGGACATTACCCATGAAATATAAGTTACGCGATGGCGTAGGAAAATGGGCGCTTCGGCAAATGCTTTATAAACATGTGCCGAAATCGCTAATCGAACGGCCTAAAATGGGTTTCGGCGTTCCGATCGATGAATGGCTGCGCGGGCCGTTACGAGATTGGGCGGAAGATTTACTGGATGAAAACCGTTTATGTCAGGAGGGTTTCTTCGAGCCTTCATTGATAAGAAGCAAATGGAGCGAACATTTGTCGGGTCAACGCAATTGGCAGTATCACTTATGGGATGTTTTGATGTTTCAAGCATGGTTAGAATAGCAACAACACTACTGAAATTATGGTTGTAAGTTTATCGAGTCGCTCAATGCATCGATGTTTGGTGATAGCATTGTCCTTGTCGCTATTTGTTCTAGCGATATGGCTTTCAGATACTCAACAGTTTTTTGTGCAGCTGTTAGATGTTCCCGTCAAGATTGTTTTGTTACTTTTAGCATTGCAAATATTTAATTTATTTGTTGTTTCATTCCGGTTTTGGCGGGTGCTTAAGCACTTCGGCATTGCCTTGCCGTGGCAGGTGGCGTCCCGGGCTAGCGTTTCAGGTCACGTTGCCGGTTTATTCATGATTTCTCTGTTCGGCCAAGTTATGGGCCGTAACGCGGTGCTTCGTAAATACGGTGTCGAACCGGTTGTGATTTCCGGGATTGCAGCCTACGAAAGAATGATATTGGCGTTGATCAGCGGTTTGTTTTGCGTGTTCGGCTTGCTTTGGCTGTTTGGTCAGCAGTATTTATTAGAAGCGTTCGATAATAGGATCGCAATTCAAATTGTTATCGCCGCCGTTTTGTCTTGCTTACTGAGTTTTTGGCTTGGCGGTTCGAAATTCGAAAAAGGTATTCTCAAGCAATCTCTTTCCTGGGTTAATGGATGTCGATTGATTGAGACGATCGGCATTACGGCGTTCGGCTTGATTTTGACATTGACCTGTTTCGTTGCAGCCGGGTCGGCAATTTCCGGGATATCCGCCGGCTTGATCGATTTGTTCGCAGCCGCTGCAATTATCAGCTTTGCTGCGACGATTCCTATCACTGTTAATGGGTGGGGTGTTCGCGAAGTTGCTGCAATTTTTGTGCTGGACAAGTTAGGCTATTCGACGACCGATGCGGTTTTGGTTTCCGTGATGGTCGGCGTATGTTCGATGCTTGTCATATTGAGTGCGATACCTTTCACGATAAAATCTTTACCTAAAACAAACTGGGTGAATAATTCAATTAACCAACCAACCAACCAGTCGTCACATCAAATTAACATTGCTAAAACAGCTGGCTGGTGTTTCGGAATGGCGACCGCCGTTGCCGTTTTTTTTCAAGCGCATATCGAATTATCCGGCGGTAAAGTCAATGTCAATTTAGCTGATCCTTTTGCGATCTTGGCGCTTGCTGCCGTGGTTCAATTTGCCATTACGATGAGGCGGATGCCTGAATGGAGATACGATGCTTTCAATAAAGCGTTGATAGCGATTACGGCGATTCTGATATTCGGTTTTATCAGAGGATGGCAGGAAATCGGCGTTACGCAATGGGCGCTGGGTGGGCGTTTGTTTGGTTGGATGGTTTTGGTAGGCTATCTTTCTGCCGGATATTTGGTTGTTTCATACGCCGGATTGCATGGGCTTAGGCGTTTTTCGGAAACGATAATATCGACGGCTGTTGTTATAATCGTCATTCAATTAATTGTTAAATTTTTGCCGGGCAACACGCATTTTAATTTTGAGGGATTTTCCGGAAACCGTAATGCCTTTGCGCTTCAGTTGCTTATCGCGATGATGTTTGCTTTGGGGTATTCGCGGTTAGTCGTTCGTCATGGCTTGAGAGTATTTGGTTCATCATTAATTTTAGCTTTTATTCTATGCGGTTTGGTATGGAGCGGTTCTCGTGCCGGATTAGGTACGGGCATTCTGATCATAGTGGGCGCAGTGCTATTTCGCTTTGCTAGTAAACGGGTTGTTTTGTTTGGAATTGTTCTGGCTGCAGTTATTTGGTTTACGATTTTTGGCGTTCAAGGCGTTCAAGGCGTTCAAGGCGTTCAAGGCGTTCAAGGCGTTCAAGGCGTTCAAGTCCAAAGTACCTTTTCCGGCGATTATAGTGATAATGAAAGATGGACTTCTTTTATTCATGGTTTGGAATTATGGCAAAAATCTCCCTTTTTAGGTGCTGGGTTGGGGGTGTCTTATCAGAAAAGCTTGGAGTGGTCCGAGTCAATGCAACCGGTAGTAATTCACAATACCTTTCTATGGCTGTTGACTGATTTTGGAATTTTAGGTGTATTGGTTTTTATATGGGTATTTTATGGGCTGTATAAGTATGCTTTTCTTTACAGGAAGCAAAAAAGCGGCGCAATCTTATTGATGATGTTGTCCGCTTTTATGATTTTCAGCCAGGTTCATGAGATATTTTATCAACGTATTTTCTGGTTGGCTGTGGGTGCGCTTTTAGCAAAGCCAATTGTAGAACGGAGGCTTGTAAGTGAAACACCATCCTAGGCTTCTCTATTTTGTGACGGAAGACTGGTATTTTTGTTCGCATCGACTGAATTTAGCGCTTGCCGCGCAGTGCCAAGGTTTTGAAATTCATGTTTTAACGCGAGTTTCAAGGCATGGCGATATTATTCTTTCGAAAGGATTCAATTTGATACCTCTTGATATTGAGAGAGGAAGTACTCAACCTGTTCGGGAATTAAAGACGATATTTCAAGTTTGGCGCCATTATGTGCGGATAAAGCCGGATATCGTTCATCACATTGCTTTAAAGCCGGCAATTTATGGCGGTTTTGTATCTTTATTTATACCCAAACTTAAAACAGTCAGCTTGATTGCCGGTTTAGGATCAATCTTTTCTTCAAATTCTTTAAAAGCTCGACTGTTAAAACCATTCGTAAAGTGGGTATTGCGATTTTTGTTCAACTCGAACATGAATCGAATTGTCGTTCAAAATACGGAAGATCGGGGCTTTTTGATTGATCAATTAAAGGTTAATGCCGAAAATGTCGTATTAATTAAAGGCTCTGGGGTAGACATAAAGCTATTTCAGCCTACTCCGGAACCGGATGGTCAAGTAATCGTTGCTTTGGTTTCTCGCTTGCTTTGGAATAAAGGAATTGGCGAATATGTGGAGGCTATCCGTATTCTGAAACAAAGGGGCTTGATATTTAATGCAGTATTGGTTGGTGAGCCTGATGATGAGAATATAGCTTCTGTTGATCGTTCGCAACTCGAAGCTTGGCAGCAATTAGGTTTGATTGAATGGCTTGTTTTCCAGGAAAACGTTGCAGCATTTTGGCAAACAGCCCACATCGCTGTTTTACCCTCTTATCGTGAAGGATTGCCGAAATCTTTGTTGGAGGCGGCTGCTTGCGGGCGTCCTATCGTGACAACCGATACTTCGGGATGCAAGGAAGTGGTTCAAAACGGATTAAATGGTTTTCTAGTCAAGGTTGGCGATTCGGTAGAGTTGGCCGATGCCTTGGAAAAGTTGATATTAAATGCCGATTTAAGACAAAAAATGGGTCGAGCTGGCCGAAAATTAGTTGAGCAGGAATTTTCAGATCAAAAAATCATTGCTAAAACATTGGCGGTTTATCAGGAATTGATATGAATCGTTGTGTATTGGTGACAGGGGCAAATGGTTTCATTGGCCGATATCTTTGCCGGATATTGAAAGATCGTGGCTATGAGGTTCTCAGACTAAACCGAAATGAAGAAACATCTGCGTCTTCTGCGTCTGATGTCATTAGTTTGGATTTGACGGCAGACCGTTGGAACGGGAACCCATGCGAGGATATTGACACAGTTTTTCATTTGGCCGGTAAGGCGCATGCGTTGGCGGAAGTAGCTCAAGATATTGATGAATACAGGCGTGTTAATGCCGATGCGACGCGTAAATTGCTTGAAGCAGCGGGGCAATCTGGCGTAAAGCGGTTTATTTATTTCAGCAGTGTCAAAGCAGTTGGCGATGGTGATCGGCAACCGATGGATGAATCGGTTAATTCACCTGCCGATACGCCCTACGGCCAATCGAAATATGCCGCTGAGCAATTGGTCTTGCAGGGCGGTTATGTGCCGCATCCTGTCATCATTCGGCCCAGCATGGTGTACGGAAATACCGAAAAAGGCAATTTGCCGCGCATGATCGAGGCGATACGAAAAGGCGTTTTTCCGCCAATACCGGAAGTGCATAATAAGCGCTCGATGGTGCACGTCGAAGATGTCGTGCAAGCGGCGATACTTGCGGCCGACAAGCCGGAAGCCGCCGGGCAAATATACATCGTGACGGACGGCCATGCTTATTCGACGCGGGAAATTTATGATTGGATCCGGGAAGCCTTGGGAAAACCTCAGTCATCGTTAACGATGCCTTTGGCTTTGCTGCGGGCAATGGCTAAGGTTGGCGACGGTATCGGCAAGGTACGTGGTCGGCGGTTTATGTTCGATTCCGATGCGCTGGAAAAGTTGGTAGGTTCGGCGTGGTATTCCTCGGCAAAAATTGAGCGCGAATTGGGATTTAAGCCGGTTCATGATTTAAAGAGTTCGTTGCCCGAGATTGTCAGGTATCTGGAGAGGTGAGATTCAATTATTTTGTAGGATTTGCATCGCGTATCTTTTACAAGCACTTAGAATTGCTTAAGTTTCGGAAGTGGGAGGCGATGCGCACCCTACATAGGTTAAATCAGAATGAATGTTGGCTCGGGACTTAAGGCAGTATGCTAATTACATTGGCTCTGTGCGCGTTCGTTTTTACGGCAAGTTATTTTTTGACAGGTGTGATCAGGCGTTATGCCTTGAATAAAAGCCTACTGGATATACCGAATGTTCGAAGCTCTCATACCGTTCCGACACCGAGGGGCGGCGGTTTGTCGGTTGTGTTGGTTTTTTTGACGGTCATCGGCGGGTTGTCATTTTTCGATGCAATTGCGATCGAGCCCTTTTTTATTGCTGGATTGATTCTGTCCGGTGCCTTGGTCGCCGGCATCGGTTTTTGGGATGATCATATTTCGATATCGGCGAAATGGCGCTTTGCTGTGCATTTCATCGCATCGGTAGGTGTTTTAGTGATCTTGCCCGAATTACCCGAGCTTCGTTTTTTCTCGATTGAGATTTCCGGCGGGTTGTTTCTGTTTGGTTTTTATGCCGTGATGCTCGTTTGGCTGTTGAATCTTTATAACTTCATGGACGGCATCGACGGCATTGCTGGTATCGAAGCGGTCGCGACGAGCGTTTCGGCGGCCTTGCTTTTAGCGCTGAACGGTCAAAACGAGTGGGCTCTGGTGATGGTGTTGCTGGCCTTGTCTGTTGCCGGCTTCTTGGTCTGGAATTGGCCGCCGGCAAAAATTTTCATGGGTGATGCTTGTAGCGGCTTTTTGGGTTTCGTCTTGGGGCTTTTTGCTGTCATGACATCGTTGTCTGGTGCGATGAATCTTTGGAGTTGGTGGATTTTGTTGGCAGTGTTCATCGTCGATGCGACCGTCACGCTGTTAAGGCGTATCGCACACGGCGAAAAGTGGCATCAGGCGCATCGCAGTCATGCTTATCAGATCTTATCGAGGCGCTTGAATTCGCATAAAAAAGTGACTCAGGGCGTGCTAGCGGTGAATGTTTTTTGGCTGCTGCCTTGGGCTTATCTGGCGGTGAGATTCCAAACATGGGCGCCGTTGTTTTGTATCGTTGCGATGGCGCCTTTGTGCATTGCGGCTCTGAAACTTGGCGCCGGAACGACGAATGACTGAAAAATGATGTTGCAGATGATAGTCTGGTACAGTCTACATTTTATTCATCATTACTTAATCGAATGACGCGCAAAAAACTGCCGATCGGCATACAAACCTTTCGCGAGATACGCGAAGACGATTGCTATTATGTCGACAAGACCGCTTATGCGTTGAAGCTTGCGGTCGAGGGTAAATATTATTTTCTGTC
>Ga0180009_10000926_pt1 | contig 37383 bp, 35 predicted proteins | sample OS_PC_MetaG_FD_123537 | JGI IMG/M metagenome (GOLD analysis project Ga0180009, IMG submission 123537) | Groundwater microbial communities from the Aspo Hard Rock Laboratory (HRL) deep subsurface site, Sweden - OS_PC_MetaG | ecosystem: Environmental > Aquatic > Deep subsurface > Groundwater... | reverse complement strand
GGTTGTTCTTGACATTGTTTGTGATTGTTGTTTTGCTCTATCAACCGCCTATCCCGGATTTTTCACGAGCTTGAGTCCTTCATTTGCCCCACCTGCCCGCCGTAAAGGACTTTGGCAGGCGTCTGGCCCAAAGCATCATGGAATCCGCCTGGGATGCCTGGTGGCTCGAAAATTATTCCGAGCACTATCAACTATAAGCAATTTTTAAAAAACCTTTAAGTTTTTTAATAACTTTCCGATAGTATTGATGGCAGCCTGTAATTCCCGTCTGAATTCAAATGGAAAACAAAATGTCAAAATCAATTTTGATCGTTGACGATGAAGCAATGATCCAGAGGAGTCTGCTTAACTTTCTTGAGGGAGCTGGATACTCTTGCACAACCGCCGCTGATGCTTCTGAAGCCTTAACGATCCTCGACAGCCGCCATTTCGATCTGGTCATTTCCGATATTACCATGGCCGGAATGGATGGTATCCAATTCATGCGCAAAGCCAAAAGATCGTTTTCCCATTTAGACTTCATCATCATGACCGGCTATTCCCACGAATACTCTTACGTTGACATCATAGATGCCGGTGCGGCCGATTATATGATCAAACCTTTCGAAATGAAGGAACTGCGGGCCAGAATCGGTCGGATCGAAAGGGAGTGGCGGATATTAAAGGAACTCAAAAAGACCAACGAACAGCTTGAAGAAGCCATAAAGCTGGCCAACGAAAAGGCCATTCAGGCCGAAATCGCCAGCATGGCCAAAAGTGAATTCCTCGCCAACATGAGCCATGAGATCCGGACCCCCATGAACGGCGTGATCGGCATGACGGAACTGATGCTCGCCACCGATCTTGACCCGCAGCAGCGTGAATATGCTACCGCCGTACAAAAAAGTGCCGGCCTTTTGATTAGGCTCCTCAACGATATTTTAGACTATTCAAAGATCGAAGCCGGCAAATTAGACTTGGATATGATCGACTTTGATTTACGCATAATGCTGGAAGACGTATCTGATTTGATGACTCAAAAAGCCTATCGCAAGGGTCTGGAGTTTCACTCTCATGTCAGCCCCGAAGTTCCATCTTTGCTGCACGGCGATCCGGGCAGACTACGGCAAATCCTGCTGAATCTTATCAGCAATGCCATTAAATTCACGGATAGCGGTGAAATTGACATTCGCGTGATGCTGGACAAAGAGACCGATGAGCGCGCCGTGGTTCGATTCGCCGTTGAGGACACGGGAATCGGAATCCCCACAAGTCGCTTGGACCTTTTGTTTAAATCGTTTTCTCAACTGGACGTTTCAACCACACGCAAATATGGCGGGACCGGTCTGGGGCTTGCCATTTCAAAACAACTGGCCGAAATTATGGGAGGGCAAATCGGTGTCCAGAGCCGACTGGGAAAAGGCGCCACCTTCTGGTTTACGGCGGACTTTGAAAAACAAACGCAAGCCGGAGCGGCATTGCCGGCCCCCCCCGTCGACATCAAAGGGAAACGAGTTCTTGCAGCCGATAACAACGCGACGAGATTGCTGGTTCTCAGCGATTCCTTAAAATCCTGGGCATGTCACTTTGACAGCGCCTCGAATGCCCACGACGCCCTATCCTTGTTGCACCAGGCCGCCAAAGACGGCGCTGCGTTCGACCTGGCTATCATAGACCAGATGATGCCGGACATGGACGGAGAAACGCTGGGGAAGATCATCAAAAATGATCCGGCATTAAAGGATACGCGCCTCGTATTGCTGACATCTCAGGCGCAACGCGGTGATGCTGCCCGGGCCAAGAAAATCGGTTTTGACGCCTACCTTACCAAACCGCTCAAGCTCTCGCTTCTTTTCGAATGTCTGGTCACGGTGTTGGCCAAACCTCCAAATCAGGCCTTGCAGGGACAGGAACCGGCATTTATCACCCGTTACACGATCGCCGAATCAATGAAACGCAAGATACATATCTTGCTGGCCGAAGACAATGAAATCAATCAGAAGCTGGCCCTGTCGATATTGAATAAATTAGGCTACCGTGTCGATGTTGCCGCCAACGGCAAAGAAGCGGTAAAGGCCCTTGAAACAAGCGCTTATGATGTTGTATTGATGGATGTGCGCATGCCCGAGATGGACGGCCTTGAAGCCACTCGCCTTATCCGTGATTCGCACTCGAATGTCCTCAACCATGACATTCCCATTATCGCCGTAACCGCGAGCGCCATAAAAGGAGACAGGGAGCGTTTTCTTAATGCGGGCATGAATGACTATATTTCCAAACCGATTGATTCTGAAAAACTGCTCGAAACTATCGGGAAGTACGTTTCGGTTTCTGCGCCGAACAAGGGCCAACCCCCTGACGATACAGTCCAAGATCAAACAGATATCTTCGACAAAGATGAACTCCTGAACCGCGTGGGCGGTGATGAAGAACTCCTGCAGGAGCTTTTGAACCTGTTTTTAGTTAATTTCCCCGGTCAACTGCATGAGTTGAGACAGGCGCTGCAGCATAACGATGCTGTGAAGATTGCGGAGCAGGCGCATACCATCAAGGGCGCATCAGCAAATCTTGGGGCGCACACGTTGAAACACAAAGCATTTAAAATGGAAACGGCCGGAAAAAATAACGATCTGATCCTGGCCCAGGCAACCCTGAATCAACTGGATAGTGAATTCAATAAATTTCGAAATGTTATATCCAACCTGAGTTTATAAATCCTGCTTTAATGTCTAAATAACCATTGTTATCCCTTCAAACAGGGTTTTTTCGGCAAAAAAGATGCCATGGAAGGTTAAATCGTCAAAAAGTTCGTCACAGGCGTCAATTTAATGACGATTATTAAAAGCTTCCTAAAGCCTTACCATATGGCGTGCCTGTCTTGGCGGGATTATCGTAACAGAAATCCTATCATTTTTATTACGCGATCGCCAGTAGCCATCCCCACAGAATGTGAGGATCAACGGGCTCTTATTTCTTTAATGACTCAATTAATAGCTAAAATAGAAAACAGACGGACAACCATGTGGCACACATTTTGAAAGCAGATTGAACTTAGACAATCTGGTTTGGTCAATTTTTTTAATATACTTGATGGAGTTGCATCATGAAAGAGCGCCTTTTATCTGTTGGTGAAATCTGCAAGTACTTTGGCATTAGTCGCGACACGGTCTACAAATGGATCGAAACCAAAGGGCTGCCGGCTTACCGTCTTGGCCGTCTCTGGAAGTTTAAGCAGGAAGAGGTGGATGAGTGGCTTGAAAAAAATGCCCGTTAACCAGGCACAGAGGACTTCATGCGCCTCTACAAGGCAAATTAAATAAGATCAAGAGGTTTCAATGGCAAAAGCAAGAAAAAACCCATCCAAAAAGGTCATTAAGCCCGGCCAGGAGATTATTTCCTCCAGGGCGGATAATTTAAGGAAAGCGCTGTATAAAACATCTGAAGAGGGCGTCAAGGATCTCTTCCTGGACTTTGCCGAGGTAAAAACGGTCGATCCTGTCGGTCTGGCTGTCATTATTGCCGCTCACAACACGCTAAAGAATGCCGGGGGCAAATTGACCTTGATAAACGTCTCGGATGAATTTTTCAATTTATTTAGAACCATGCAGTTGGATCGGCACGTTGAACTGCAACAGATAGCAAAGACCCCGTCCCGCTGACGCCTTGCTGCCTGATCCTGCCATAGTCCCGCTGTTGGCGGGGCAAGGAGTTTCAAATCGATTCGAATAGGAGTTAACATGAGCTTCGAAACAGATGACACCTTACAGCTTTTTATCCAGGAGTCTCTGGAACATCTGGCCGATATTGAAAATGATTTTTTAGCCATCGAGGAGGCCGGAGCGAACATAGACGAAGAATTGATTAACAAGGTATATCGTACCGCCCATTCCATCAAAGGGGGCTCGGGTTTTATGGGGCTGACCAATATCAAAAACCTGACCCATGAAATGGAAAACATCCTGGGAAAATTTCGCAGCAGAGAACTCACACCCAATCCGGAAATCATTAACATCCTGCTGCTGGCCGCCGATACCCTCAGGAATCTCATCAGTAACATCGGTACCAGCAATGAGGTCGATATATCTGAATATGTTGAGGCTCTGAGCGCCATCGGTCAAAGCGCCCCTCCTCAGGAAGAAAAAGCACCGGTCCCGGGATTGATTGACGTTTCGTTTCCTGACGGAACATTCGGCCTTAGCGTGGACGGAAAAGGCATTTCGAATTGTTTCAAAGAGGGAAAATATATCTATCTGGTTACAGTCGATCTAATCCAGGATATTCATGTCAAGAATAAAACCCTCCGGACCGTTCTGGAAGAAATGCAAACCTGCGGTGTGATTCTGGCCGGCAAGTTGGATTTAGACGCCGTTGGCATCCTGGAGGAACAAGGGCTCCCGGAGCGACTGCCTTTTATCGCTCTGTATGCCACCATATTACGGCCAAGCGATGTCAATGGACTCTTGGAGATTGATGAACAATCCATCTTTGAACTTTCGGAAGACATGCAGGTACGGCCTGTCGGCCGGACGTCTACGGCAGATTCACCCGGCGTTGAAAAAAAACAGGTGGTAAAAACGGCAGCCAGCGATTTCTTAAATGAATCTAAACAGCCCCAGGAACCGCCAGCGCCCATGGTCGCACCCTCTTTTCCAACATGCGAACTACCGAGCCCGGAACATCCCCAAAAATCATCCGAACCTGATTCGAGCCTGAGGGTGCATGTCAGCCTGCTGGACTCACTCATGACCCTGGCAGGCGAGTTGGTATTGTGCCGCAACCAGTTGCTTCAGTCCATCGCTTCCAACGACCTGCACTCATCGGGAACCGCCGTCCAGAGGATAAATTTGATCACTTCTGAATTGCAAGAGGCCATTATGTTGACCCGGATGCAGTCGATCGGCAACGTCTTTAACAAGTTCCCCCGGGTGGTGCGTGACCTGGCAAGCAGTTTAGGCAAGCAGGTCGAGTTGAACCTGGAAGGCAAGGACGTCGAACTCGATAAAACCATTATCGAAGCCATCGGGGACCCGCTGACCCATCTGGTTCGAAATGCCGTTGATCACGGCATCGAGATGCCCGATGACCGCCAGCGTTCCGGCAAGGATACCACCGGTCACATCTTTTTAAAAGCATACCACGCGGCCGGACAGGTCAATATCGAAATCACGGACGACGGCAAGGGACTGGACGGGAATAAACTGGCGACGGCAGCAGTGGCCAAGGGCCTGCTGACCAAAGATCAGATGAGGATCATGTCGGAAAAAGAAAAGGTGAATTTGATCTTTATGCCCGGGTTTTCCACAGCCGAAAAGGTGACCGACGTCTCCGGCCGCGGCGTGGGTATGGATGTCGTCAAGACCAATCTGGACAAACTGGGCGGGGTTATTGACATTGAATCCGACCTTGGGAAAGGAACCACGATTCGAATAAAGCTGCCCCTAACCCTGGCGATTATTCCCAGTCAGATTATCGTTACCGGAGGAGAACGCTACGCCATTCCCCAGGTCAATCTGGAAGAGCTGCTGAGAATCCCTGCCGATCAGGTCAAGCATCGCATCGAGATTGTCGGAGATGCACAAGTGGTAAGGTTGCGCGGGAATCTCCTTCCGCTGATAAAGCTGGCCGATGTTATCGGAGTCCGGGAAACTTACTTCGATCCCCGAGAGAAAACACTCAACAGCGACCGCCGGCACAATATCGCCGACCGAAGGTCCAAAAAAAGCCCTCTATTCGCCGAAGATACCGCTGGCGATGATTCGGCCGGAACAAAACACTCGGAACTCGAAACCCGCAGCCCCAAAGACCGTCGGTACCACGCTGCCAGCGCGCTAAACATCGTAGTGGTGTCAACCGGAGCCATGAAGTACGGATTGGTCGTGGATCGCCTGAACGATTCCGAAGAGATTGTCGTCAAACCGCTGGGACGTCACCTCAAGCACTGTATGGGATACGCCGGCGCGACCATTATGGGCGACGGCCGGGTGGCACTTATTTTGGATGTGGCTAATCTTGCCAAGATGGCCGGTTTAACGTCCATGGAAGGCACCGACAGGGCCACCGAGGTCGCCAGGAAAGCCGATGAAGCCATTAAAGCCAACAAAGACAAGCAGTCCCTGCTGGTGTTCAGAAGCGCCCCGGATGAACAATTTGCCGTTCCCTTAAATCAGGTGGAACGCATTGAAAAGATCAAACGGGCCGATATCGAAACGGTGGGAGGAAAACGGGTGATTCAATACCGTGGCGGGAGCCTCCCTTTATTTGCCATCGACCAGGTTGCTCAGGTCAAACCGCTGGCGGACAATAAAGATCTGCTTGTTATTGTCTTTTTACTTGCCGGCAGGGAAATCGGTCTTTTGGCCATGGGACCGGTGGATGCCCTGGAAGTATCCTCTGAAATCGACGGCAGCACCCTCAAACAGCCGGGCATCATGGGTTCGGCCATTATCGGCGACCACACCACTTTGCTGGTCGACGTATTCGGACTAGTTCAAACTTTGAACCCGGCGTGGTTTACTGAACGCGAAGCAGTTCAAACAACCCAAGGCAAGGCACCAACGATCCTTTACGCCGAAGATTCAGATTTTTTCCGCAACCAGGTCAAGAGTTTTCTGCAGAACGAAGGGTACAACGTCATCGAAGCTGAAGACGGGGCGGTCGCCTGGGATCTTCTCCAGGAGCATGCCGGTGCCATATTCCTTGTCGTCACCGACATTGAAATGCCCAACCTTGACGGTTTCGGCCTGGCCTTAAAAATAAGAAACGACAGTCGCTTTGCCGAGCTGCCGATCATCGCCGTCACCTCCATAGCCGGAGATGAAGACATCGCCAGGGGAAAAGCGGTGGGGATTAACGACTATCAGATCAAGCTGGACAGAGAAAAGCTTTTGGAAACCGTTCATCTTTTTCTAAAAGGAAGGTAATATCCTCATCGAGTTGAACCAAACATAATTTTGATTGGAGAAAAACCCATGAACATTCATAAAAAGATCATCATTTTTTCCGTATCCGGATTGCTTTTGCTGGGAGCTGTCACGCTGATACTCTCCGTGAACTCCCTTGGGAAAATAGGGCGGGAAGAAATTGCCTCGGTTAGAAATATGATGATCTTGGAAAAAAAGGAAAAGTTGAAAGATCTTGTACAGAACACCTATAGCATGCTGGAAACCCAATACCGATACGCCCATGATACCGAAAAATTAACCGCTGTTGTTGAAGCCAAGGTAAAAAATGATGCCACCAAAAACATCGGCGCACTGCGTTACGGCACCGACGGGAAAGACTATTTCTGGATCAACGACACGCATCCGAAAATGGTTATGCATCCGATAAAACCATCGCTGAACGGTCAAGACCTTTCCGACTTTAAAGATCCCAACGGCAAAAGACTCTTTGTCGAGTTCGTCAACGTTTGCAGGCAAAGCGGCGAAGGTTTTGTGGAGTATATGTGGCCCCTGCCCGGTCAAGACACGCCCGTTCCCAAGCTGTCGTATGTGAAACTTTTCAAACCCTGGAACTGGATTGTGGGGACAGGCATCTATCTTGACGATATTGAAAAAGCCCTGGCTAAAAAAGAAAAAGAAATCAAATCGGCCGTCGCCCGCCAGAGGAACTGGTTGATCGGTGCCATCGTCATCATTATCGCCGCCGTAGGTTCGGGACTCACGTTGGTATCCCGGAAAATATCAGGCCCGATAAAGGCCGCCACCGTTATGCTGCAAGATATCGCCCAAGGAGAAGGCGACCTCACCAAGCGACTCGAACTTCAGTCCCAAGACGAAATCGGCGAGATGGCCAAATGGTTTAACGTGTTTATTGAAAAGATTTGGCATATTATTAAGGATATTGCCGGAAATGCCAAATCGCTCAATACGTCATCGGATGAGCTTTCCAGGCTTTCCGCCCAGATGTCTGAAGGTGCCAAAAACATGTCCTCCAAATCGAGCACCGGCTCCGCTGCTGCTACTGAATTGAATTCCAACATGCAATCCATGGCCGCTGCCATGGAGCAGGCTGCCACCAATATGAACATAGTGGCAACCGCAGCCGAAGAGATGACGGCCACGATCAACGAGATCGCCCAAAATTCCGGGAAGGCCCGCGTGATAACAGACGAAGCCGTTACTCAGGCCCAGAGCGCTTCCGGCCGGATTGCAGAGCTCGGAAAGGCGGCCCAGGACATCGGCAAGGTCACCGAAACCATCACCGATATTTCGGAACAAACCAATCTGTTAGCGTTAAACGCCACCATTGAGGCTGCCCGGGCCGGAGAGGCCGGCAAGGGCTTTGCCGTTGTGGCCAATGAAATCAAGGAACTGGCCCGTCAGACCGCGACCGCCACCCAGGAAATCAAGGCCAATATTGACGGAATTCAAGGCTCCACCGCGGGAACGGTGAAAGAAATCGAGCAGATTTCAAAGGTCATCAACGATGTCAACGAAATCGTTTCCACCATCGCCGCGGCCGTGGAAGAGCAATCTGTAACCACCAATGAAATTGCCGGCAACGTTGCCCAGGCATCTCATGGAATCCAGGAAGTCAATCAGAATGTGGCCCAGAGCCTAACGGCCGCCGCAAGCATTGCCCGGGATATTGCCGCTGTCAGCCAGGAAGCCAATGAGATATCCACCAACAGTTCCCAGGTCAATCTCAGTTCGGCTACATTGTTAAAGCTGGCCAATCAGCTCAATGACATGGTTGGTAAATTTAAAATATAACATCAAGAAAAACAATAAAATCAAGGAAGGTTCAACATGTTTAAATTCAAGAGCATGAAAGCAAAAGTGGTGGCCTCCGTGGCCGCAATGGTGATGGTATTGGTTGCGGCGTTTCTCGCCAAAAGCTATCAAGATAAAACTGCCGATATCATGAGATACAAACAATCTACCCTCGAACTGTACTACCAGAATGTCGAAAATCTATTAAAAGGTGTGGAAATCGGTTCCTGGATAACTGCAGTGCTCCCCTCTAAGGCCAAACATGGCTACGACAGTTCCATACTTGTCCCCGAAGGCTCGGGTTTTAAGGTTGTGGCAAAAACCTACACCGAGGATATCTACTCGGATCTTGAGCCAATGTTCAACCGGGTGTTTACTTCCGGACAAACCGAAACCCGCCGGGTAAACAAAGAGGACAAAAAGCTATTGGTATTTCTGGGGCCTGTTAAGGATTCTGCCGGCAAAGCCATTGGTGTTGCCACGGTTCTGCTTGATATCAGCGCCGACATCACCAACATACGAAAGTCGCTGTTCGGATATATCGGCGCCGGTGTGGTCATTGTTTTGATTTACACAATTGTTCTTTATTTCCTGATCGACCGATTGGTCAACAAGCCGATTAAAGGCGCCTATGATACCATCAGGGAAATGGTGATGGAAGGAGATCTGACCAAACGCATCCCTATGGAAAAAGTCAATTGCTCCCAAATGCAAAAATGCACGCACACCGATTGCCCTGCCCACGGAAAGAAGGTCAGTTGCTGGCAGGAAATCGGTTCCAACGCACCCGGCAAGATCCAGTGCCGGTGCCTGACTACCGGAAAGTATAAATCCTGCATCAATTGTCCGGTAGCCCAGGGCGTGCTCCGCGATGAGCTGGATAAACTGGCTGCCTGGGTCAATACGTTTATAACCCAGGTCTCCAGGATCATAAAGAATATATCCGATCACTCCGAAACACTGAGCAAGTCCTCTATTGATCTGTCCAATTTGTCCGGGCAGATGTCCAAGGGGGCTGAAAACATGTCCGGTAAATCCAACACCGTGGCAACCGCGGCCGAAGAAATGAGTTCCAACATAAACTCGGTTGCCGCCGCCATGGAGCAGGCTGCCACCAATATCAACATCGTGGCAACCGCGGCCGAAGAGATGACCGCTACGATCAACGAGATTGCCCAAAATTCCGGGAAAGCCCGGGTTATCACGGGCGAGGCCGTCTCCCAAACCCAAAGTGCTTCCGACAAAATCCAAGAGCTTGGCAAGGCCGCCCAAGACGTCGGCAAGGTCACCGAAACGATTACCGAAATCTCCGAGCAGACCAATCTGCTGGCATTGAATGCCACCATCGAGGCCGCCCGGGCCGGAGATGCCGGCAAGGGCTTTGCCGTCGTTGCCAATGAAATCAAAGAGCTGGCCCGCCAAACCGCCGCTGCTACCCGGGAAATAAAAGCCAACATTGAAGGAATTCAAGGCTCCACCGCCGGAACGGTAAAAGAAATCGAGCAGATTTCAAAGGTCATCAACGATGTCAACGAAATCGTTTCCACCATTGCCGCAGCCGTGGAGGAGCAGTCCGTAACCACCAACGAGATCGCCAGCAACGTCGCCCAGGCATCACAGGGGATTATGGAAGTGAATCAGAATGTGGCCCAAAGTTCAACGGTCTCTGCCGATATTGCCAAAGATGTTGCCGATGTCAACCAGGAGGCCAACGAAATCTCTACCCGCAGTTCCCAGGTGAATTTGAATGCAACAGAATTGTCGAAACTGGCAGAGCAGTTAACGAAAATGGTGCGAAAATTTAAAATTTAAAAATACGGAAAAAACAAATGGGACAATCAGGCGAAGCTCAAAAAGACCGCAGAGTTTTAGAACTTGCCACGTTCTATGTGGGTGCGGCCCTGTGCGGCCTGGATATACTCAAGATCCAGGAAATCAACAAACAGATTATAATGACAAAAGTACCCCAGGCCCCGGAATATGTCATGGGCATCCTGAACCTGCGAGGCCAAATCGTGACCGTTATCGACCTGGGCGTGAAATTGGGCCTTGCTCCGACACAGCCTGACGATAAGACGCGCAATATTATTGTCAATTCAAAAGGTGAATCCATCGGATTGCTGGTGGAGCGGATCAGCGATGTGGTGCCGGCCGAGCGGGAAAAACTGGAACCGCCGCCGGCCAATATCGGCGGTGTTCAGGGAAAATTTTTCAAAGGCGTGTTTAAAACCCCGCACCATTTGATCGCCATTCTGGATGTTGAAGAAATTCTCAAAGAAGAACATTAGTTTCGTCACTGGTCTTTGGTCGTTAGTCACTGGCAAGTTGTAAGTGGACATTGACGAATGACAAATGACAAATTGCGCATAATAGCGACAAAGGAACAACCGTTTCATGAACCACGCTAAACCTCTAAAAGTACTGATCGTAGACGACACCGTAATTTATCGCAAAATTGTCAACGATGTTCTTTCCGAACTCCCCGATGTTCAAGTGGTGGGCTCCGCCCATAACGGCAAAGCCGCCATCACCAAAATTGTGGCCCTGAAACCGGACCTTTTGACCCTCGATATCGAAATGCCGGAAATGGATGGACTGGAAGTCCTCACCCATCTGCAGACAATAGCACCGGAAGTCGGGGCAATCGTGCTCAGCACACTCACTACCAAAGGCAGCGAAATGACCATCAAATCACTGGAACTGGGGGCCTTTGATTTTATTCCCAAACCTCAAACCGGCAACATGGAGGAGAATAAAATCTACATAAAAAGCACCCTGGCACCCATGATAAAGGCCTTTGCCCGCCGCCAGGAAATAAAGCGCCTTTTAAAGGACAAATCGATTTATTCAAAAACAACACTGGAAAAGGAAACACTTCCGGATTCCCAGAATATCGCGGAGCACATGATTGCTATCACCGGCCGGCAAAGGCAAAAATCGGAAATCGTGGCCATCGGCATTTCCACGGGAGGGCCCAATGCCCTGGCCCAGATGATGCCGAAGATACCATCAAAGCTGGGGGTGCCGATCGTCATCGTCCAGCATATGCCTCCTGTTTTTACACAATCCCTTGCCAACAGCCTGAATGCCAAATGCACCTTCGACGTCCGGGAGGCAACGGACGGTGAGCCGCTTAAGCCTAACACCGCCCTGATAGCGCCCGGCGGCAAACAGATGAAGGTCGTGGCGGCACCTGACGGCAAGACCAGGATTGTCAGAATAACGGATGATCCTCCGGAACACAGTTGTAGGCCTTCCGTGGATTATCTTTTTCGATCCATAGCGCATCACTATGTGGGCCGGGCAACGGGGGTTATTATGACCGGCATGGGTTCAGACGGCCTGCTTGGACTAAAATTGATGAAACGCAACGGAGCGACCATTATCGCCCAGGATGAATCAACCTGCGTGGTTTACGGCATGCCCAAAGGGCCGATCGAGATCGGGATCGTCGATGTCGTTGCACCGCTGGATAAAATCGCCGATGAGATCGTGAAAACCATCGTTCATTAGCCGATAGGCATTTGTCATTGGTTAACGGTTAACGGCCAATGAACCTAAAACAGTATGAATTCGAATAGTTGTGAATTCACTAATATTAGACATAGATAAACGGCAAGTAGCTTGTGGCGAGTGACAAATGACAAATGACAAAAGACAAAAGACGAATGACAAGTGACTCGTGACACATGACCAAGATCACTCCCGATGAAGTTAAATTCATCGCCCAATATATATGCAACATATCAGGAATTTCTTTGGATCAGAGCAAAGCCTATCTGTTTGAGACCAGGCTTGGCGGCATCCTGCAGGAATTCGGCTGTTCCTCCTTCAATGACTTGCATTACAAGGCCAAAGCAGATGTTTCCAAAGCTCTTGAACGCAAGATTATCGATGCCATCTCCACCAATGAAACCTTGTTTTTTCGGGATACCGGCCCCTTTGAGCTGCTGCGACACAAGATTCTGCCGGACATAATTGACCGGCGATCCGCCAAGTCTTCCGGTCGGTTGCCGACGCCGATCCGCATCTGGAGTGCGGCCTGCTCGACCGGTCAGGAAGTTTACAGTATCGCCATTGTATTGAAAGAACTTCTTCCCGATCTTTCCAAATACAACATCAAATTGCTGGGAACGGATATTTCCGACGCCGCCATTGCCCAGTCCAGTTACGGCGCCTACAACAAGTTTGAAATTGAACGCGGCCTGCCCCCGGATAAACTATTGAAATATTTTTCTCGCAATGGGGACAACTGGAAAATTAAAGATGAAATCAGAGCCATGGCCCTGTTTAAAAAATTGAATCTGATGCTCCCGTTAATCGGCTTAGGCAAATTTGATATCGTTCTTTGCAGAAATGTGGCCATTTACTTCAACCTGGACGACAAAAAAAAACTGTTCGATAAAATCGCCGATATTCTGGAGCCGGATGGCTATCTGATCATCGGTTCCACCGAATCTTTGACTGGCATCTGTCCCAGATTCGAGCCCAAGCGGTATTTAAAATCGATTTTTTATCAGTTGAAGACCTAAATTGGTTTATTGGTTAACTGGAGGTAACCCATGAATAATCTCAAAATATTGGTGGTCGACGACGACCCGATTACACTGCTGCTTTTGGAGAAAAGGCTTCAAAAGGAGGAGTATGCGATTGAGATCGCCAAAAACGGCACCGAAGCGATTGCCCTTATCTCAAAACACTATTTTGACGTGGTGGTCACCGACCTGAAGATGCCCGGAGGGCTGGATGGTATCGACGTGCTGGAAGCCAGCAAGGCCGTCAATCACCGCACCGAAGTCATTTTAATCACCGCTCACGCCACGATCGATACCGCCGTTGCAGCCATGAAAAAAGGGGCATCCGATTATCTTCAAAAACCGATTAATTTTGACGAATTGATGATTCGATTGGGAAAAATTAATAACATGAAAAAGCTGGTCAAGAACGCCGATGATCTCCGTGAAGCCATGGACATCACCGAAAAAAATGCCGGAGAGACCATCCAAAACCTGGAGTTAACCGTGGCAGAGCTGCAAAATAGACTTTCTGAAATTGAAAGCGTCCTGTCGGAAAAAAGTATCGATTCCACCGAGCGAATTCAGCTGGCCCTTTCGATGTTGTCTGCGACGTGAAGTTCGCCGAAAGCGCCGGCTTTACTGCACCTCAAATTCGCACATCACCAGCACGACCCAAAAGGACCTCTTGACGGCATCAAAGAAAATATCTTATATTTTAAAAAATCTCTAAAACTTAAATTGAAGCCCCCTTCCGCTTGGCGGAGCAGCGTAAAGATTCCGTTTATGAAATTCACAATCAAAGAAGTCGCCAAATGCCTTCAACTTCCGTTAAGTACCTTAGAACGCTGGATACGCCAGGGCAGAATCCCTATCCAAAGAAGCGGCAACAACTTGTTTTTTAACGATGCTGCCCTGGAAAAATGGGCGGCGACCTGTAACCTGCCGTTTACCAAGCCCAAAAAAGAACAAGTTCCTGAGGAAGACTCCGGACTCGAAAACCTGATCCCTGTTATGAAACGCGGTGGTGTGTTTCACGATGTTAAGGGAGACAGCGTGCCGGCAGTCCTGCAATCCGCCGTCGACAATATGTCAGATTTTTCTTTGCCGGTAAAAACCAAACTGTTTGAGCGGCTGCTTGAAAGAGAAAACCTTACCTCCACCGGTATCGGCAAAGGGGTTGCCGTTCCCCATCCCCGCGACCCCCTTGCAGATGTCATCGACAAGCCCTTGATCACCACCTGCTTTCTTGAAAAACCGATTGATTTCGCCGCTATCGACGACAAACCGGTGTTTGTCATGTTTATCCTGATAAGCCCGACAATTAAGATCCATCTCCATCTGCTTTCAAGGCTTTCTTATTGCGTGCGCGACAACACCTTTGTGGAATTTTTAAAAACATCCCCCGGCCCGGACGCTTTTTTTTCAAAGATTGCTGATTTCGAAAAGCAGCTTGACAAAGCAGATCATTTTTAGTTCCTTAGTTTTTAAATTTATTATTTCTAGGTGTTGGCAATATGCGCATTTTTCAATTTTGGCGCTATCCCGCAAGCTGGTCCATTTTTCGCATAGACGATCGTCTCCTGCTGATCATCATGGCCATTATTGTCGGTAACTGCAGCGGGCTGGCAGCTGTGGTGCTGAACCGGTCGTTGGTTGCCATGTTCGAATGGCTGCAGCATTACCGCCATCTGTGGTGGGCGTTCATGCTGCCGGCCGCCGGCGCCGCCCTCTCTTCGCTGTTTCTGGATAAAATCGTCAAAGAAGGGGCCGGACACGGTGTTCCGGAAGTTATCTACAGCGTTTCCCGTTATGGCGGACTGTTGCGATTGCGCTCAAGCTTTTCAAGGCTGATATCCAGCTGCCTTACCATCGGCAGCGGAGGCTCGGCCGGCCCTGAAGCACCGGTTGTGATCAGCGGGGCTTCAATCGGATCCAATATAGCCAAGTTGTTTTCTTTAAATGACCGCCAGCGCGTAACGCTTGTGGGTTGCGGCGCGGCCGGAGCGATTTCCTCCATCTTTAATGCCCCGATTGCCGGAATGGTATTTTCGATTGAAGTCATCTTAGGCGAATGGAAAGCCTTAAATATCGTCCCAATCGCCATTGCTTCGGTAGCAGGAACCGAAATCAGCCGGTTTTTGCAAGGCAACCAGATCGCCTTCAGTCATCGTCGCTTCAGTATCAATCCCGCGGATATTTTGGCCTGCGTGGGACTGGCCATACTGTCGGCGGCTGCTTCTATCCTGCTGACTCGACTGCTAAGGACCATGCATTCCATATCCCATAAAGTTCCGGCGCCGCAATGGCTGCGGGCCGCCGGCGGCGGTTGTGCGGTCGGCATTATCGGTCTGTTCTTGCCGGTTGTGCTGGGCGAGGGATATCACCCGATCCGAATCATGATCGAAGGCGCCTTTGCAAAAGGACTCGCATTTGTAGCATTAGCCAGCCTCGCCAAGATTGTCGCCACCGCTTTGACCTTGGGCTGGGGAGGCTCCGGAGGAATATTTGCCCCCTGCCTGGTTATCGGCAGCCTTATCGGCCTGACCTATCACCACGCCATTGCCTTGCTGTGGCCTTCGATATCATGGGTAAACGAAGGATGCTTTGCCCTCCTGGGAATGGCCGGCCTCATCAGCGGGATACTCCAGGCGCCCCTGACCGGCATTTTCCTTATCGTCGAGATCACAGGGGGGTATGAAGTTATTCTGCCGCTGATTATCGTTTCCGCGATCTCTACGACCCTCTGTCACTGGATTGAGCCGGCATCCTATTACCTCAAAGATCTGGTCGATCTCGGGCACCTTTTAAGACCGGGGACCGACGCCCGGGTGTTGTCTGATATGAACGTGATCGAGCTTTTAGAAAAAGACTGCATTGTTGTGAAGCAGAACATGCTGCTGCGTGAATTTATTAATATCATTAAAAAATCGCGCAGGAACTACTACCCGGTTGAAAATGAAAAAAACGGCCAATTTGTGGGAATGATCCATCTGGATGACATTCGCCCGTACCTGTTTAATCCGGTCATGTATGATACCGTTTTTATCGGCCAGCTCATGGATACCAACGTTGAAGTCGTGCATCCGGACGATGATTTGTCCGACATTCTGCGCCGTATGGATGAAAACAACCTGTTTTCGATGCCGGTCGTCGCCAATAACCGTTTTATCGGCCTGATTTCAAAGGCGACCCTTCTGGACAAATATCGCAAAGAGCTAATGGTTCAAACCAGCCAATAAAAACGCTTTTATTTTGGATTATACCATGTTGAGATAAAAAATATTTTTCAGAAAAACTCCGTGTTCCAAACGAAACAGAAAGGTGGCACAAATGGATCAGCAACTGTTTCATATTTTCAGAAACAATCCGCTGGGAAGAGAAACCCTGCTCCAATCGCTGTATTTTTGCAAAATGGTCGGCGCTTCACCGGTGATTTACATCCCCAACCACCTCAAATTTTTGATGTATTTTGATAACGATGTGGTTCAAATCGATCTTGACAGCTCCTATCTCACCTCACCGGAAACCGCCCGGATGCACGCAACCGAACTGGTTGAGCAGGCCGGGATCGAACCGAGATTCCTGGAGCCGAAGCTTTTTACGGCATCGACCTTGCCGGATATTCAGACGAATTTTGATTACATGTGCTGTCCCCGCAGCATCAGTGACCTGTCTTCCAAGATCGGTCTCGGTTATATCGGACCCAGGGTAAGACGCATCGTCAAATCAGCCAGATTTCCGGTCCTGATTACCAGCCCGGTCCATAAACCATGGAAAAGCCTGGCAGCCTTTTTCGGCGGTTCGGCCAATGCGGTTAATGCGCTGAAGCTGGGATTCCGCCTCAGCAGGGTTACCGGTCTGCCCCTGGATGTTTTTACTCAGATGGGAAGAAAATCGCGCCAAGATTATGAAGCAGTGTTAAAAGAAGAAAACCTTGAAGAAGATATGGATCGCTATGCCAACCGGTGGCATTTTTTTGAAAACGGGGTACTTGAAGAGAACCTCTACCAGGTTCCCCATGACGCCCTGGTAATCTTAGGCGCCTATGGCCACGGTCTTATTAAAAACCTTCTTTTGGGCAGCACAATGGAACGGATCCAGTCTACCATTACCAACTGTCTTTTAATCGCAGGGCCGAACTATACGGCCACCCGCTAACCCGGATGGCACAGTAACGTCTTTTAGAAGGCAAACTTAATGGAAAAACGAACTTAAACATTAAAGGTTGCCTCATTTAAACCCAAAATTCGAATATCGAAATTCGAAACACTGGCGCAGCCCTATCCGGACTGGTTCATGGCCGAAACCAAGTTATTGATTATCCATCATGGTGCCCTGGGCGATGTTGTCACAACCTTTCCCGCTATTTTTAAGTTAAGGCAATCGTTCGGCTGCATCGACGCACTTTTTCAGGGCCGGCTGGGCAAACTAGCCGCCGAGTTAAAAGTTGTCGACAACTGCTTTGCACTGGAAGCCGCTGCTTGGGCTTCCCTTTATTCGGTGCCGGTCGCGCCGGCCGTAAAAAACATCCTGCGCACTTATGACAGCATCGTCCTTTTTTCACATTCGCGGCAACTTCAAGAAACCATAAACAACCTAACGGGCAACAGGGTTCATCGCATTCCGCCCCGTCCGGACGTTGATCAACCCATCCATGTCCTCGGACATGTTATCGCTCAACTTGCCGACTGCGGTCTGATTGAAACCGGCGCCAGGGATCACGATGTGATTGCCTGTCCGGAGATGCACAGCGACAAAAGAAGCAGCGGATATAATCCTGCCAAGGTCTGCATTCATCCCGGATCCGGAAGCAAAAAAAAGAACTGGAAGATTGCCAATTGTCTTAAAACCGCCCGGATCCTTGAAGCAACCGGCATGCGAACGGAATTTATCTTAGGTCCGGCTGAACATTTCCTGGCAGAGTCGTTGCAGGTACAGAGCGGCCCCAAAACGGGCATTCATATTGTTGATGATCTATCGGCACTGGCGTCGTTGCTTAAAACAGCGGGCGGGTTTATCGGAAACGATTCCGGAATCAGTCATCTTGCCGCCTTTTTGGGGCTTGCCACGGTTGCGGTTTTTGGACCCTCTGATCCGCAACGATGGAAACCCGCAGGTCGAGCCGTAAAGGCTCTAAGGCCCGTTCTTGAATGCAGCCCCTGTTTTGAAACCGACAGCACCAGGTGCGCATCGACGGAATGCCTGGACGGAACAACGCCCGAGGCGGTTGTGGAGGCATTTTATAAATTGGTCGTCACAAAGGGTTAAATACGATGGGCGAGATGAATTTCAAATGTCAAAATCTCAATGTCAAATCAAATCCGAAACTTTTATGGCCTTATGCTTTACTTGACCAATTCGCCGTTCTCCCAGACTTCTTCCTGGGACTTGCCGTTTGCCCAGGTATACACCCCGCGGCCGTGTTTCTTGTCATTCACATAAGTCCCTTCCCAGGTATCGCCATTTTTAAAATAATAGGTGCCCCGGCCGTGCTTTTGATCGTTCTGCCACTGGCCGATATATTTGTCGCCGCTTTGATAAAATAATGTGCCCTGGCCGTGCTTTTGGCCGTCTTTTACATAACCTTCGTATTTAAAATTGTCCCCTTCGATGACTTTGTATTCAAGATCTTTAAGCTCATCTTTCGAAGGCATTTCTTTTTCCAGCGCTTGCGGCGCCGCTGTTATCTCGGATGGCGCTGCTGTTGCCGCAGGAGCGGCCTCCGCCGGGGTCAACTGTTGAGACGGCGGTGTTTTTTGGGCCTGCCCGGGTTCACCAGCCTCCGGTTGCTCGGACGGCAGCGTCTCTTGGGCAGGCACAATATCATCCGAGCCGAGCGGCAGGTTTTCTTTTGAACTTGTCAAGACCTTGCCTGTTGTCAGATCAATCAGTTCGGCGTATATTTCGACGAATTCGGCCGTTGCGGCAGTCGTTCCGGTCACAAGAAAACCTTTGCCAAAATCTTCGACAAGTCTTTTCTCCCACAAGCCCTGTTTGTAGCAAATTTCATCGGCACCGGAGGAATCTTTGATTTCAAGCGGTTTTTCGCTTCTCCAATTCAGTACGGCAACCTTGCTTTTACCCAAGTATTCATCGCCAATCATTCTAAAAACAGTGTCCTTTATTTTCTCACTGCGTTTGCTCGGTTTTTTCGTATTTTTATCAAAAAACGTGCGAACCACGATAACATAATCCTTGCTGCTATCGATATCACCTATTTGCTGCCGGAAATCTTTGACGATTCGTTCTATCTTTTGATTTAAATCATCTGCTCTGGCATGAAACGGACAGAGAAAAACGGCTGTCAACAAAAAAGGGATATAGAATTTTTTAGATAATAGCCCCATAGAAAATCTAATCCTTTTTAGTGATTTAAGTTTTCAACTCTTGTCAGATAACCTTCGGCTGCCGATTCAACTGTTTTCGCCAATAGCGTTTTATCGTTTTCCAGCTTTTTTTTCTCTTCCGTGCTCAACTTCAAGGCTTCTATATACCCGTTCATAAAAGCGATTCTGATAATATTATAATCTCTGACAGCAAGAATGGAGTGGGCTGTATTGACACCTCCGAGAAAGGTCAATATCAAGATGCCGGCTATGATTAGTTTCAAGTTTCTTTTCTGCATGCATAAACCTCTTTCAACGATTTTTCTTACGTCTTGAATGTGGCCAGGATTTCATTTAACCGTTTCAAATGTTTTTTCTGCATGTCCTCGTCCCCGGTCTCCAACTTTTGACAAAGCTCTTTTAACTCTTTAATCTGTATCTGCCAGCTTTTTTTCAGAGTATTGACATTTTCCGCTAAGGATTTAAAGTCATCCTTGCTCCTCAAACGGATCTCCCCCCCAAGCTCGCCCTGAACCATTTGATCCAATGTGTGTCGGATACGGTATATGGGTCCTGCCATCCGGTGCGAAATGATAACTCCGAAAAAAAATATAACCACCAGCGTTACCAGAACACAAATCGCCAGAACAGGCCACAATAGTTTAAAGAGGGAGATCTGGACCGGCAAGGTCGTAAGACTCTCCGATACGGCAAAGGGATCAGGCTGGGAAACCTCGATCTGCACATCGCCGTAAAGGTGGTGGGCAACGACCAGAAAAGCCAAAGACATCACAATGATCATCACCGCTATCATCGCTAGTTTACGTATCAGCCCGTATTGGAACTCGGGATCTACAATATAGGTTTGTCGTTGATGCGGGCCTTTAGTCATATTTTCCCCCTTAAATTCTAACCTGCTCAAGATGCACATTTCTTTTGAGCGTGCTCTTGGCCATCTTCTCAAACTGCTCGGTGATATCCGACACAAAGAGTCGGAACTTACCGTTTTTGCTTAACCGATTATCAACTTCGGCATGTTCGGCCAGAAAATTTTCAACCGCCGCGGCAATCGCAATGGAAGAGTCTATGACGGTCACCCTTTTACCGATTTTTCTTTGGATTTCATCTTTCAGAAGCGGATAGTGGGTGCATCCCAGGATAAGAGTATCGATTTGCCGGACCTTTAAGGGGTGCAAATATTTTTTGATGATCATCTTGGTTTCAGGCTTCTGCAACCAGCCTTCCTCCACCAGCGGCACCAGCAGCGGACAGGCCGCGGAATAGATCTTTGCGTCCGGGTGTATCGCCTTGATCTTTTTTTCGTATATCCCGCTTTTTACCGTGGCCCGCGTTCCGACAACACCAATTCTGAGCTTTCGGGAAGCCTTCAAAGACATTTCCACAGCAGGTGTAATAACCTCGAAGATGGGGACATCAAATTCTGCCGACACCCTTTCGGCGGCCACACTTGAGGCGGTATTGCATGCCATTACGATTATTTTGGCGCCGCGCTTCAGCAGAAAATCGGTATTTTCAAGTGCATACCCGATAACGGTCTCGGAGCTCTTGGTACCGTACGGTGTCCGGGCAGTATCGCCAAAGTAGATTATATCATAGCCGGAAAGCTGCTGCATTAATGATCTGACAACGGTAAGTCCGCCGATTCCTGAGTCAAAGATTCCGATCATGTTAAAAATTCAATGTGATGTTGGTGTTTCTTTTCCCGATACTGGACAGTTTCGGACAGGGCGGGAAACAAACAATAAAATTCTATGGTTGGAGGTTTGAAATTACTTGGCCTACACACTCTTTTATTGCGTTTTCAGGCACATCCGTACGAATACCGGGGCATGATGCCGCCATGATATGCCAGTTGCCGATGTCAACCAAAACGCTCTCGATAAAGGGCCAGGCCTTGCACATGCGGGGCTTAACCGCATGAATCGTACAAAGTTTGTCCCAGAAAATACAGTAACCGTCACGGCCCTGAGCCAGAACCGGCTTTCCACCGGACATCCGGCAGTAATCCTTATCAAAACTTATGGGATCCGTATTTAAGTATGCGGTGATGGTTTCAATTTCCTGCTTGGTTACAAACGTCCCCCCATAGCCCTTGCAGCAATCGCCGCATTGTTTGCATTTAAAAATATCTTCTGGTTTCAATGGATTAAACAGCATGCCTGGTATCCATGGCTCTTTTCAAGGTAACCGGATCCACATATTTCAAGTCTCCTCCCATCGGTACGCCTGATGCTATGCGCGTTATTTTGACCTTATATTTTGCAAGGCGCTCGGCCAGATAAGATGCTGTCGCCTCCCCTTCAACACTGGTGCTGGTGGCAAGGATAACCTCGTGAATCTTGTCGCCGGCTATCCTTGAGATCAGTTCTTTGATTCTGATATTCTCAGGTCCAACTCCGTCCATGGGAGAAAGCACGCCCTGCAGGACATGATACAAGCCTTTGAAAGAACCAGATTTTTCCACAGCCACCATATCGGCAAGCTGTTCCACCACGCATAAAACCGTGGAAATTCGGGTCGGGTCACTGCAAATACCGCAGACCTGGGCCGCACTCAATGCAAAACACATGGAGCATATTCTGATGTTCTCTTTGACCTCCAGAATGCTGCGGGAAAATTGTTCGACTTCTTTGCGCGGTGCACGCATAATATGCATTGCCAGACGCTCGGCCGTCTTTTCGCCGACTCCCGGAAGTTTCGCAAAGCTTTGGATTAATTTCAAAACCGGTAAAGGATAGTGGCTCATAGGCTCGTTGTTCGTTCCTTGTAACTGGTTATGGGCTGATCGTTACTCGTTGCTGGTCATCTGTCGCAAAAAACGCGCAACGCGTAACACGCAACCACCCAATTGAGTCGGACTCAATTGGGTATCACATCAGTCCGGGGATATTCAGCCCGCCGGTCAGTTTGCCCATCTCTTGAGAAATCATTTCCTGAGATTTTAGCAGCGCATCATTTACGGCTGCAAGAATCAGGTCCTGCAACATTTCGACATCCTCCGGATCGACAACTTCCTTTTCAATCTGAATGGATACCACCTGTTGCCTGCCGTTGACTACGATCTTAACCATACCGCCGCCGGAAGTCGCTTCAATCGTCCTTTCCGCCATCTCTTCCTGCAGCCGCAGCATCTTGGTTTGCAGCTTCTGGGCCTGCTTCATTACGTTTCCCATACCTTTCATGGCAGCCTCCTATAAAATCTTTACGTCTATAACCTTGCCGTGGAAAATCTCGAGGGCATCGGCAACCAGCGGATGGCTTAAGGCCTCTTGCTTCAAACTGTCCGCCAGGATTTTTTTCTTTTGGTTCTCTTCGCTCGTGTTTTGTTTGGCCGTTATGCGCACATCCATCTTTTTCCCGAAAAAGTCGTTACACACCTTTTTGATGATAGCCACGTTCTTTTGGCGCTGGATCATGGTAATGTTAAAGCCGTTGCCGCTGACTTCGATTTCCAGACTGCGGTCGGTGAGGTTTTTTAGGGTCGCATTTTTCAGATTTGCCGCCAGGGACGGATGTTTTTCTGCAAAGATTAAAAATATTTTTTGCCAGGTTTTGTCAGTGTCCCTAGGCATTTCCAAAGACGCCGCCGTGTAAGATGCTACGGGCTCGGCCGTAGCCGCCGCCTCTTTGAATGTCCCCGGCGGGATTGTCGAAACACCGCGATTTAAGGGTTCCGTTTCAATATCATGATCAACTGTCCGGATGTCATCAATCGTTTTTCGCAGGTTATCAAGTTTGGCGATGAGCGCGTCGATCGACAAGGCCGGCTTTATTTGAAACAGTTTCATAAACACCATTTCAATCGCCAGTTTCGGCTGGGATGATTGGGCGACAGTCGTTTCTTCCGTAAAGAGCAGATCAAAAATCTGGTTCAAATATGCCTCTGAAACAGCTTCGACCTGCGCAATCATCAGGTCGATCTCATGGGCAGGGGCATTCACAAGTTTGCCGATCTTTTTTCCGATTTTAGCGACCACCAGATTTCTGAAATGTTCAACCAGATCGGCATACAGCTTTTTCATTTCATGGCCGCTGCTGTAAATCTCATCCAATATATTCAGAAGTTCGGCAATATCCCCCCGCAGTATGGCCGCCGAAATATCAAAGATAATCTTGCGGTCCACCACGCCCAGAAGGTCCAGTATTTGCTGATGGGATACCACCCCGGCTGTACAGGACATGACCAGATCAAGAAGGCTCAGGGCATCTCTGATGCTCCCGGCGCCTTCACGCGCTATCAGTCCTAAACTCTCCACGTCAATTTCAATACCTTCCTTTTCACAGATCATCTCCAGGTGCCGAATCATCGATTCAACGTCGATAAGTCTGAAATCATGCCGCTGGCAGCGGGAAAGAATCGTTATCGGAATTTTATGAGGCTCGGTCGTGGCAAAAACAAACATGACATGGGACGGCGGCTCTTCCAGGGTCTTCAGCAGAGCGTTAAATGCGGCCGTGCTGAGCATATGGACTTCATCAATGATATATATTTTGTAACGGCTGTAGGCCGGTGAATATTTGACATTTTCACGCAGCTCCCTGATCTGGTCCACACTGTTGTTAGAGGCCCCGTCGATTTCAAATACATCCACACTGCGGCCGGCAGTGATCTCCTGGCAGGATCGGCATTGATTGCATGGAACCGCAGTAGGACCGGATTTACAATTCATGGCCTTTGCCAGGATGCGGGCAACGGTTGTCTTTCCGGTTCCCCTGGGACCTGAAAACATGATGGCATGCGCAACCCGACCTGTGGAGATGGCGTTGGTTAACGTTCGGGTAACATGATCCTGCCTAACAATTTGCTCAAATGTCTGGGGGCGGTATTTGCGTGCCAGAACAAGATAGGACATAAAGATATGATCATCCATTCCGCTAATAGATCAGCTTTGATAAAAAACTCCCCAAATGCTCAATTAATTACGTTTTAAAAGCGGCAATAGCCGCGTTATATAAAATCGCTTAGCGATTTTATGGCGGAGAGAGAGGGATTCGAACCCTCGGTGCCGCTTTTAACAGCACACACGATTTCCAGTCGTGCTCCTTCGGCCAGCTCGGACATCTCTCCGGGTGCCCTGCCCGCTTCAGCGGGCTTGATTATGCAACGTTAGGGTAACCCTTGAACCATGCCGTTGTCAACATCAGAATTTAGCATCCGGCCGGCAAACGCGGTCAAGTTCCAGAAGGTGTGGATGGTCCTGCAAGGGTCCTTGTTTTTTTAAAAAAACAGTATTTCTATGCCGGGAAACAAAGAACGCCGACCCAGCCCGGAGGATTAGATTTTAAGAGCTAAAGAAATAACTTATATTTGTTTTTTTATTATATATATTTCAGTTGACAGTTGGAAATATTATGATAGATTTTTCCAATCGACAACTTTTTAGGAGATCAAATTAATGACCAGCGGAATTGTAAAATGGTTTAGTGAAAAAAAGGGATATGGTTTTATTGAACAGGAAGAAGGCGGGGATATATTTGTTCATATCTCTGACATCGGCGGATTTGGAATCAAAAATCTCGCTTCAGGTGATCGGGTAACCTTCGACGTGGAACAGGGCGACCGGGGTTCTAAAGCTACCAACGTCAAAAAGGCTTAGGTCCCGGCAATACATTTTCGATAGTTTTGCCATTTTTTATCCGTAAAGATACATCAGTAATCTTAACTTAAAGATTGCCGCCGGATATCTGTTATATTTTACAACCTCAATCCTTCCTTTGATTTAATTGGCGGAGAGGGTGGGATTCGAACCCACGATCCCGTTTTTGACAGGATACCGCTTTTCGAGAGCGGGGCCTTCAACCGCTCGGCCACCTCTCCGCGATTCGGCCTAAATAGCAAAGATCCGGTCCCCAAAAACCCGGCTTTGCGCTCACCCCATTTTTCCAACATTCCAGTTTAACCTGTTTCAATGGCTTAGCCATTCGACTCTGACCTTGCTCAAAGATCAATGATTTCTGCAATGAATTAAATTTAATATACAATTTTAATGCGGCCTGTCAATGATCTTGTTGCCTAACTTTTTAGGCGGCTTTCGGAATTTCGCTTGAACAACAAAACTCTTTATAGTATCAGATGCCCACAATTAAATCGCTTCGCGATTTAATACAGCGTCCCGCTTTAAGTGGGACTCAGAAATAATTAGTAAAATTTCAAGGATGTAAAGGAACCAACAGCATGGCCGAAATTATCCCTTTTAGAGGAATCCTCTATAACCCTCTTAAAATCCAAAATTTTTCAGATATTGTAGCCCCTCCCTTTGATGTCATCTCGGAAGAAGAGCAAGAATATTACCATAACCGTCATCCGCAAAATATGATCTGGCTGACCCTTGGTCGAACAACCGCAAGCGACACAAGCGCTGACAACCGTTACACCAGGGCGGCTGACTATTTGAAAACATGGTTTTCGGAAAAGATCCTCATACAGGACGAAATGCCGGCGTTTTATTTGACGTCGCATGAATTTGATCATGGCAACAAATCCGTCACCCGCTACGGTCTGATTGCACTGGTCGGCCTCGTACCTTTTGAAGAGGGTGTTGTTTTGCCCCACGAAAAGACCTTCTCCAAGGTCAAAGAGGAAAGACTTGAACTCATCAAAGCCTGCAAAACCAATCTCAGTCCGATATTTTCGTTGTATTCCGATCAGGAAAACCGAATCCTCAAGGCATTGTCGGCATCAATATCCAACAAGGCACCGGATATAAACTTTATTGACCACAACGTCCACAAACACCGCCTATGGCGCATTATCGATCCGGCGGTACACCGCTATGTTGCCGATGTTATGAAGGCCAAACGCCTTTTTATCGCCGACGGACATCATCGCTATGAAACCGCCCTGCGCTACAGGGAATGGCTGTCGAGCAACACTCCCAATTTCAATGGCGCCCACCCGGCCAATCATGTCATGATGTATCTGTGCAGTATGGAGGACCCCGGGGTTGTCATCCTGCCGGCCCACCGGCTGCTGAACGAAGTTCCGGCGGCAGCCAGAGCGTCTCTGATCACAAGCGCCGCTGAATATTTTGACATCATCACAATACCTTATAAAGGTGACCAGCGCAATCAAGCCCGGGCTGAATTTCTGGCTAAGCTCAAATCGAACACCTCGAAAAACTGTATCGGGGTGTATATGAAAGATTGCCCGGAACTTTACCTCTTGATACTGAAACCAAACGTCATGGAACAATTGTTCGGCGATGAACTTGAAGAATCACTCAGAAATATCGACGTGACGGTGCTCACCCGCCTTCTTCTTGTCGAGATCTTAGGTTTTGATCAGGCCAGACTCGACAATGAAAAACTGATTGCCTATACCAGGATTGCCGAAGAAGCCATTGACAGGGTCGAGGCCGGCAAACACGATATCGCCTTTATGCTAAATCCCACCAGAATTGAGCAAGTTCGGCATATTGCCGAAGAAGGCCTGATTATGCCGCGCAAAGCCACCTATTTTTACCCCAAGGTAATCACCGGGCAGGTTCTGAATAAATTAAGCCGCTCATCGAAAAAAGACCCATTTAGGACTGGAAACTTCAGGGCCTGAACATCTGTTCAACCTCTTCGGTATAAGATCCGTCCTGATTGTAAATCATCAAAGGAGGGCCGATCTTTACTCCCGGCCGCGCGCCTTTGCTGCCTTCCACCAGAATCAGTCTCGCTTCGGCATGCCGGCCGGAATGGATCATGCGCACAAACTTCGGCTCAATCCCCGCGCTGCGCATTTGTGTCAGCATATCGGTCAGGCGCTCGGCCGGATACACCGATACAAAGCGTCCCGATACGCGCAGCAGGCGACGGGCGGCTTCAACGACATCAACAAGAGTGGCCCTGATTTCGTGGCGGGCAATGGCCCGTTGCCGGTTGGGATTGATTCTCCCGGATTCCGCCTGCCTGAAAGGGGGATTGCTGACAACCAGATCCACCGATCCTGAAATCGCAGCGGGTTGCAGCGCTTTCATATCCATACAAAGAATTGTAATCTGTTTCCCCATGCCGTTTTCTTTGACATTGAGGACGGCAAGTTCGGCTAACTGGGGCTGCACCTCAATGCCATAAATACTTATTTGCGGATGGCGATATGCCAGTATCATGGGAATGATGCCGCAACCGGTACCCAGGTCAAGAACCGTATCTTGGGGCCGCGGTTTCACATGAGCGGCAATTAAAACCGCATCAATGGAAAAGCGGTAGCCGCCGCGAGGCTGTCTGACTTGAATACGGCCGTTAAAAAATGCATCGGTAGTCAAAGAATCCATCGATTTATACAAACGCTTCGCGATTCTATCAAACGCGGCTGCGCCGCTTTTCAAAAAACAAAATTTCTATCCAATTCAATTACACCGGTTCAATTACACCGGTCCGATCTTGAATTTTACGTCTTCAACCAGGACTTTGCCCAAAGTTTCATTGACCTTTTTGATGATATCGTTTTTCAAGAACTGCAGTTGATGGACCCAAGTTGAATTGGATACATTGACCAGCAGCAGTTTTCCCTTGAAGGCTTCGGGTCTGGAATGCCTGGCAACAGCCTCTCCGACCGCACGATCCCATAGGCTCCAAATCTGCACCAGTTCTTCATCCGACTGTTGGCGATAAGACCTCAGGACATTGCCGATGACACTTCCGATATGGCTAAACTCTTTTGTTTTTTTTCTTTTCACAACCAATCCCGATGCATCGAAGTCAAAATAAAATATTATCACGAAGACACGAAAATTATAACATGATTTCGTGGTTTCAACCTTTCGTGTTTTGGTGATTGTCTTTGAAATGTATCGCCGGAAAAGACTCAGTTCCCACAATTAAAGGACTATAAAGCGATCGGTTCGATTGTCAAGAAAAACCGTAAAATGTATATTTTGTGCTTTGATTTTCCTTTTTGCTTGACTTGCAAGGTTTGGTAACATAACTTAAGAAAGTTAATAATTCGGGCATTCTAACTAGTTTTTAAATTTACGTTTAAACTTACAGGATTAAAGCAATGAGTTGGGATTGGGAAAAACTTAAAGAACAGCAACAGAAAAAAGGCGGGGGTGGTATTCCCCTTCAGGTCGGTGATTTTTTTGAAAAATTAAAGAAGTTCAAACTGCCGGGCGGTCCGCTGCTGATTCTACTTTTTGTGATTCTTTTTTTCGGAACTTCAACATTTTACACGGTCGCCGTTGATGAAGTCGGCGTTGTCCAGCGTTTCGGCAAGTATGTCCGCACCAGCCAGCCCGGTCTTAATTTCAAGTTGCCCGCGGGTATTGAAAAGGTCACAAAGGTCAAGGTTCGCCGTGTATACAAAGAAGAATTCGGATTCCGCTCCGCCCGCAAAGATGCCAGCGTTCGGGGGGTTGACGAAAGTGAGACCTCCAGCGTGTCCCTCATGCTGACCGGTGACTTGAATGTGGCCCTGGTGCCCTGGATCGTCCAGTACCGGATCAAGGATTCTTACAATTTTCTGTTCAAAGTTGCGGACGTCCGCCGGCTGCTCATTGATATGTCCGAAGCGGCCATGCGGTCTGTTGTCGGAGACCGCAGCATCAACGAAGTCATCAGCAAACGGGAAGAAATCGCCATTGAAGCCAAGAATGTCCTGCAAAAAGAACTGGACAATGCCGAATCCGGCATCCATATCGTCACCATTGAGATGAAAAAGACCAATGTTCCCGAACCGGTGCAATCGTCTTTTAATGAAGTCAACCAGGCCGGCCAGGAAAGGAAAAAATGATCTACCAAGCCCAGGAAGATTACAACAAAGCGATCCCGGCCGCCCGCGGAGAGGCAGACAGGACCATCAAAGCCGCCGAAGGGTATGCCCTTGATCGCATCAACCGGGCCAAGGGTGACGCTTCCAGATTTACGGCCGTATATAGAGAATACGCCAAGGCCAAGGACGTTACCAGACGGCGCCTGTATCTTGAAATGCTGAAAGAACTTTTTCCTAAACTGGGGGACAAATATATCATCGATCAGGACCAGAAGAACCTGCTCCCCTTGCTTAACCTTGGAAAATCGAAGGGTGCAAAATAATGAAATCCAAAGGTATTTTTTTAATCGCCGCAGCTATTGCCATTGCCCTGGTTTATTTTTCCGCCTATGTGGTGGATGAAACCGAACAGGTGGTTATCACCCAATTCGGAAAAGTAGTGGGCACACCCAAGCAGGCCTCCGGTCTGTATTTCAAAATCCCCTTTATTCAGGATGCAACCTATTTCCCGAAAAATCTTTTGGAATGGGACGGTGATTCCGGACAGATCCCCACGCTGGATAAAACGTACATCTGGGTTAACGCCTTTGCCCGCTGGAAAATCGTCGATCCGGTTAAATTTTTTCAAACGGTCAACAACACCATCAGTGCCCAGGGACGGCTGGACGATATTATCGATCCTGCGACGCGAAACTTGATCACCGAAAACCGGCTTATCGAAGCGGTTCGTCTGACCAACCGGGAACTGGACACGTTTGAACACGGTATTGAAGATACCAAAAAGGTCCAAACGTTTCAGGTTACCATCGGCCGGGAAAAACTCACCAAGCAGATTCTGGAACAGGCCCAACCCAAACTGACGCCGTTCGGCATTGAACTGGTCGACGTGAAGATCAAACGCATTAATTACGTGGAGCAGGTCAGAGATTCGGTCTATGGCCGCATGATCGCCGAGCGCAAACAGATTGCTGAAAAATTTCGATCCGAAGGTAAAGGTGAGGCCCAAAAGATTTTAGGTGATAAAGAAAAGGAGTTGAAGCAGATCACTTCCGAGGCCTATCGCCAGGCCCAGTTCATAAAAGGTAAAGCCGATGCCGAGGCGACCACATTATACGCTGAAGCCTATGGTGTCGACCCCGGCTTTTACTCATTTATCAAGACGCTTGAAATATATAGCGAAACTCTTGACAAGGACAGCTCGTTAGTAATTTCAACGGACTCGGAGTTCTTTAAATATCTTAAAGGGTATTCCCCTTAAGGGCCACAAGGTTGGAAAAGCACCAAGGCCTTTTGAAAAGGAAATTGGTGCTTTTTATATTCAAGAAAGGGCCGGCCTGAACCTACTTGCCTTTTCTTCTTTGATGGCGTGTGCGGGCTAAAAGCTTTCTGTGTTTATGCCTTCTCATTTTCTTTCTTCGCTTTTTAATAACGCTACCCAACCGATCACCTCCAGTCTTAGTTTATTTCTTATCCATAAGCCTGACTTTCTACATGATCTATATGTGTTTGTCTATAGTTTTTTTGATGAATCCAATGGATAACCTTAAAACCTTCAACCCGGATCAGACCGCCAGCGTTAACCACGGGGTTGCCTTGGCTGAAGAACTTGTGAGCAATTTCTACAAGATGTCTGCAACTCAGTGGCTTGGCCGCAAATACGATATTAAGACCCTGTCAGATCTCAGCCCTGAGGAAACCGTTCACGGGCCCTTTGCACAAATCATCCGCTACCAGGGACAGCGCAAAGATGCGTTGCTGAGTTCTTCAGCATACGATTTTTACAAAATCTGCCTGCAGGACCATGCTATCCTGGCGACCCTCGAGCAATCGCCGAACATCAAGCTTTTACCGTTTATCCTCTATATTGTGACCCACGAATTAATTCATATCGTCAGATTCAGTAAATTCCTTCAGAATTTCGATGCCTCACAGCAAGAAATGATGGCGGAAGAGACCCGTGTTCATGAAATAACTCAGAAAATTCTAAGTCCGGTTTGTGTTGACGGATTGGCGGACGTATTGGAGTTCTACGGTCGCTGGCGCCAACCGTTTGAAGACTTGCGCAACGTATAATAAAATCGCTCTGCGATTTTATTTTTTATGAAATATCCGGGTCGGTCTTGACAATACTAAAACATTGACTATATTTAACCAGATTTAATCAGCCGCCCGGCAAAGCGTGGTTTTAATATTTTTTTTTGGAAACAGGAGGCTTTCTGCATATGCCCATTTACGAATATGAATGCCTGCAATGTGGCAGGATTGATGAAATTATTCAGAAATTTTCCGACAGACCGCTTGCGAAGTGTGCCCATTGTTCCGGAAAATTACAAAAGCTTGTTTCCCATAGCAGTTTCCACCTCAAAGGGACTGGATGGTATGTCACCGACTATGCCGGAAAATCCCGAAACACTTCCGCCTCTAAAAATAAGGAAGGCAAAGCTTCATCGGCGGATACAAGCAAGGCAGGCGCTAGCAAGCCGGAGAAATCTGCCGAAAAAACTTCATAATACTAAGAAAATTTCTAGACAATCAAGTTGGCTGTCTTGACAGCTGACGGCAGGTACGCACGGTTTTAGCGAAAACCAAAAAAAAATCCACAAACTTACTTTACAAACAAAAATGGGTGATTATTTTTCTCAAGTCAAAGATTCGCACCCCGGGAGCGTTGGAAATATGACAGCCCGTCACACATTTTCGGCAACATCCCGATAACAAGTGGTATTCATCCCATATTGGTTCAATAAAAATACAAATTGAAGTTCTACAACAATACATCTAATTCAAAAGGAGATTTTGAAAAATGAAACTGAGACCTTTAAACGATCGAATTTTGGTAAAACGTGTTGCAGAAGAAGAAAAGACCAAGGGAGGAATCATTATCCCGGACACCGCCAAGGAAAAGCCGGCGGAAGGCAAAGTTGTTGCGGTTGGAAACGGCCGGATAGGCGACGACGGCAAACGGATCCCGCTTGAAATCAAAAAAGATGATCGGATTTTATTCGGCAAATACAGCGGACAGGAAATAAAGGTTGAAGGTGAAGAATACCTGATCATGCGTGAAGAAGAAGTTCTCTGCGTTATCGAATAATTACAAAAAAATGGAGGAAAGACCAACATGGCTGCTAAAGTAATAAAATACAATGTAAAAGCCCGTGAAGCCCTGCTGAACGGTATCAAAAAGCTTGCGGATGCGGTTGTCGTAACTCTCGGCCCCAAAGGGAGGAACGTCCTTATTGATAAATCCTGGGGATCGCCTACGGTTACCAAAGACGGCGTAACTGTAGCCAAGGAAATCGAACTTGAAGACAAATTTGAAAACATGGGCGCCCAGATGGTAAAAGAAGTTGCCAGCAAGACCAGTGACATGGCTGGTGACGGTACCACTACGGCCACGATATTGGCCAGATCAATTTATGAAGAAGGGCAGAAACTGGTCGCCGCCGGTAACAATCCCATGGCCATCAAACGCGGTATCGACAAGGCCATTGAAGTTGCGGTTAAAGAGCTTCACAATATGAGCAAGCCGACCAAAGATCAGCGCGAGATCGCCCAGGTCGGAACCATATCGGCCAACAACGACGAAACCATCGGCAACATTATTGCCGAAGCCATGAACAAGGTCGGTAAAGAGGGTGTCATTACCGTTGAAGAGGCCAAGGCAATGGAAACCACCCTTGAGGTTGTTGAAGGTATGCAGTTTGATCGCGGCTACCTTTCGCCTTACTTTGTAACCGATGCAGAGAAAATGGTCGCCTCATTAGAAAATCCCTGTATCCTCATTAACGAAAAAAAGATCAGCAGCATGAAAGATCTACTGCCCATTCTCGAACAAATCGCCAAAATGGGCAAGTCGCTTTTGATCATTGCAGAGGATGTTGAAGGCGAAGCATTGGCAACCCTGGTCGTAAATAAGCTAAGAGGCACCCTACAGGTCGCCGCCGTCAAGGCCCCGGGTTTCGGCGACCGTAGAAAAGCTATGCTTGAGGATATCGCGATTCTGACCGGCGGTCAGGTGGTATCCGAAGATCTGGGAATCAAACTGGAAAATCTTACCCTGTCCGACCTTGGTCAAGCCAAACGCATCACCATCGATAAGGACAATACCACGATCGTCGACGGTGCCGGTGTGCGCAGTGCTCTGGAAGGCCGCGTCAAACAGATCCGGGCCCAAATCGAAGAAACCACCTCCGATTACGATCGTGAAAAATTGCAGGAACGTCTTGCCAAGCTGATCGGCGGAGTTGCCGTAATCAACGTCGGCGCGGCAACCGAGATCGAAATGAAGGAAAAGAAGGCGCGGGTTGAAGATGCACTGAACGCCACCCGAGCTGCCGTTGAAGAAGGTATTGTACCCGGGGGCGGGGTTGCCCTTGTTCGCTGCCTGGACGCCCTCGACAAGATTAAGCTCAAGGCGGATCAAAAACTGGGAGTAAAAGTTGTCATGCGAGCCATCGAAGAACCCTTGCGCCAGATTGCCAACAACGCCGGCTTTGAAGGCTCCGTTGTCATCGACAAGGTAAAACAAGGCCAAGATGCCTTTGGCTTTAACGCCGAAACCGGAAAATATGAAGACCTGATAGAAGCCGGCGTTATCGATCCCACCAAGGTGGTGCGCTTCGCTTTGCAAAACGCGGGCAGCGTTGCCTCGCTGATGCTGACCACAGAGGCCATGGTGGCTGAGAAACCGGAAGAAAAACAAGAGATGATGCCCTCCGGCGGCCATGGAATGGGCGGCGGAATGGGCGGAATGGGCGGAATGATGTAACCGGGCCCATTTGATCTTGTCTATCGAAAAGCCTTCATGCTGTTTTCAGCATGGAGGCTTTTTTGTCTTATCAAAGAATACCGACCCGGTTAAACATTGAAAAGCTTGACAAAAAACGCCAGGCAGGTTACTTAGCTGTTAATAGTCGGGGAACCTATAATGCTTAAAAATCGGGGGATCATATGTCTTGCAATCACACATTCCGGGTAATGACATGCTTGAGTATTTTTATGATGATGATCTTGTTTCCGTTCCGTCTTTTGGCCCAGGAGAACAGGCAGATTGTGGAACACGAGGCCGGTTTTTACTATACCGTTCAAAAGGGGGATACGCTCTGGAACCTTTCAAAGCGCTTTTCCGATTCTCCATGGTTATGGCCGGATTTGTGGAAAGAGAACAACCAGATCGCCAATCCCCATCGAATTTATCCGGGCGAGCGTGTCCGCCTCTTTCACCAAAAAGGCACCGAAAGCTACGCTGTCAGATCTGTGGAAAAAACGCCGCCTCCCCAAGAAGAGCCGCCCAAAGAGCTACCCTACTATTACTATTCACCCATCGACAGCATCGGCTTTATCAAAAAGACACCGGTTACACCCCACGGATCCATATTTAAAGTAAAAGATGACAAAGGCATGATCGGTACAGGGGATCTGGTTTACATCCGGCAGATAGGCGATCAGCCCTTGACATTGGGCGAGAAATATACCGTCTACCGGACGATAACGCCGCTGGTCGATAAAAAAACAAAGGCGCTGATCGGAACCCAGCACTTTTTGACAGGTGTCGTCGAAATCACCCAAAAGGATCCTAATTTTGTCATGGCCAAAGTAATTCGATCTTTTCGGGACATACAGCTCAATGATCTTTTAATGCCTTACGAACAGCGATCACCGAAAATCACCCTAATTGAAAGCCAAAAAGGACTTAACGGCAAAATCCTGGCCGCTGAAGAAAAAGCAGAACTTTTGGGGGACGGTACCGTAGCATTCATCGACAAGGGGCAAAACGATGGTGTAAAGGCCGGACAGTTTTACAGTATTTATTACCAGGAAAAACAGCGGGTTGATCCGAAGAAAAAAGAAGACGTTCTCCTGCCGCCGGTAGTTTACGGCTCGCTGCTGGTTCTTCACACCGAACCGACCACCTCGACGGTGCTCATAACCCATTCAGAGCAGGCGATCCAACCCGAGGCAACCTTCCGCAGCCCGATGGAATAAAATCGCCTCGCGATTTTATGAAACGTCCCGCTCAACGCGCGGGACTTGGAAAAGTAAATTCGGGGAAACCCTCCTAGTTCATCCCGCTTTCAGCGGGATTCATTTGCCCCGGTAACGGGATTTCCGCTTCGCTCCAACAAGCATTCAGGAATGAAGCTGCAGTATGCTACCGCGAATCCCTGATCCGCCTTCGCCGCGCTTCGGCGGGACACGTAACGCAGCTCGAAGATCCCGTTGAAAACGGGGAAATGGGCGAATCTGGCCGTGAAATAGCTGGGTTAATTTTGTTGTTCCCAGGTGACCCTGAGCACTTCCTGATAAGTAGTAATCCCCCCCAAAAGCTTCTTGATAGCGCTTTCCCTTAACGTTACCATGCCCTCTTTCCTGGCCGTTTGGGTAATCTTGGCAATATTGATATCGGCGGTCGTCAACTGTTTTAAGGACTCGGTATAGGGCAGAACCTCATAGATGCCGGTTCTGCCCCGATAACCGGTATTCCGGCATCGGATGCACCCCGCCCCCTGATGAAGGGTGAGGATACCTTTTTTTTCCACATCCAGACCCATGGTTTTCAATTCTTCCGTATCGATTTCAAAGGATTCTTTGCAAAAATCGCAGATCACCCGAATCAGGCGCTGAGCCAGTATGCCCACCAGGGTGGCTTGAATCATAAACGTCGGGGTCCCCAGATCCAGCAGTCGTGTGACCACCGAGGGGGCATCGTTGGTATGCAGGGTAGATAACACCAGATGCCCGGTCAGGGCCGCCTGAACGGCACTCGCCGCCGTTTCCAGGTCTCTCATCTCACCGACCATGATAATATCCGGGTCCTGTCTCAGCATCGTTCTGATGATTGTTCCGAAGGTGATGTCGACCGCAGGCTGGACCGCAATCTGGTTGAAATCTTCGTTGATCATTTCTATGGGATCTTCTATGGTCAGAATGTTGATTTCAGGCGTAGAGAGCATTTTGAGCGTCGAGTAAAGGGTGGTTGATTTACCGCTGCCGGTAGGACCACAGACGATCACGATGCCATGGGGCATCCTGATAAATTGATTGTAACGATCCAGGTCCGCGGAGGTGAAGCCGAGCCCTTTTAAGTCCTGGAAAAGGATATCCGGATCCATTAACCTCAAGACCACCTTCTCCCCAAAGGCTACCGGAACCGTGGAAACCCGTATTTCGGCCTCCACGCCGCCCTTATCGGTCTTGATCCGTCCGTCCTGGGGTCTGCGCTTTTCCGCCATGTCCAGCCGGGACAAGGCCTTTATCCGGCTGACAATGGCGTTATGAACTTTCCTGGTAAGTTTATAGACTGTATGCAGAACGCCGTCGAGCCGCATCCTAACCAAAACTTCATCCCGTTTGGGCTCGATATGAATGTCGCTGGCTTTCTGGTCAAAGGCGTACACCAGCAGATGGTTGACGGCATTGACAATATGCTGGTCGTTGGAAGGCAGTTCATCGACCGACTTTAGCTTAACATACTGTTCCAGGTTGCCAAGATCCACCCCGGCGGTGGCGAACATGTCTTCTGCCATGGCGATGGAGCGTTTGAATCCGAAAAACTCATCGATGGATTTGATGATATCGGTTTTTGAACTGACAACCGTCTTGACCTGCAACTGGGTAACGCGCGTAATATCTTCAAGGACCTCAACATTAAAGGGATTGGATGTCGCCACGGTCAGATACCCGTCCGTAATTTCGATGGGAAGAACCAGATGCCGCATGGCAAACGTGCGCGGAATGGTGGTGGTCACCACGTTAAGATCCAGCTTGAGCGGATCGATCTTCTTGTACGGAATGTCCCATTTCTTGGCAAGGGTCTGGTAAATGATTTCTTCGTCCAAAGGCCAGGAAGGTTTATCGGCTCTGCTCAACTCCAGGGAAACGATAACATCGACAATGGTGATGGGGTTGATGACCTTGAACCCGGAACGCGAGACAGCCAGGCGCTGGGCCCGCTGCCGCTCCAGCTTCTCCCGGACGGCATCCTTTCTCCGGTATATTGTCTTTACCTGGGCGTCTGTAACCAGACCGCTTTCAAGCAGAGTCTGACAAACATTTTCAACTGCAAACGGATTGCTGATATCATTTGTTTTCTTTTTAGGTTTCATAATAAAATCGCTTTACGATTTTAT